>JAEEGL010496267.1_pt1 | contig 10188 bp, 11 predicted proteins | sample 9134231 | NCBI WGS metagenome assembly JAEEGL01 (sample SAMN16246548, study PRJNA631951) | gut metagenome | biome: gut microbiome; feature: rumen; material: fiber-attached | host: Bos | place: Iran: Karaj | collected 2018-10
GCCGGGATCCCGTCGAGCGTCACCGTCCCGGAATCCGGCTCGTAGAGATGCAGCAAGAGCTTCACGAGCGTCGTCTTCCCGGAACCGTTGTGTCCGACCAGCGCGATCTTCTCTCCCGGGCGGATCGTCAGGTTCACGTCCTTCAATGCGGGCTTTTCGGCGCCCGTATATGTGAAGGTCAGATGCTCGGCGCAGAGGACTCCCGCTCCCGCTTCCCTGCCGCCCGGCGTTTTCGCGATCTTCGGCTCGTATTCGAGGAAGTACCGGTAGTCTTCTATGTACATGGCGTGATCGCGGAATTCGGTAAGGACCTCCGCCATCCGCGAGAGATTCCATGCCACGGCGTCCACCGAGTTGAACACCACCAGACAGTCGCCGATCCGCATGGAGTGGCTCACGAGCGTGCGGAACGCCGCGTAGAACATCGCGGCGGCGGATGTCAGAGAAGACGACGAATCCGAAAACAGCCGCAAAAGAGTCATGCGGAGGCCGTATTTCCGCCAGAGGGCAATATAATCCGTCTGCGCCTTGTCGTATATGCGCAGCATCAGCCCCGGAAAGCCGGTAAGCCGCATTTCCTTCGCGTATTCGTTGAGATAAAACGTCCGCTGTACGTAGCCCTCTCGCCGGTCGAGTTTCTGCCGCTCGTCGTGCCGTTTTTTCGAAACCTTGTTGCGCAGGTTCCGCAGCAGCCCGATGAGAAGGGGCAGGAGGGAAAACGCCACCAGAACGGGGTCGATGAAGAACAGCATCGCGCCCGTCGACAGGATCGACACGACCGCCCAGATGCACCCGTCGACCGTATACACCACGTCCATGCAGCGGCTGTACGCGTTGTCCATCGCTTTGACGTACTTGTCGTAAAACTCCGGATTCTCGTAGCAGGCCAGTTCCACTTCGGCGGCTTTCTCGAAAAGCCCCCGCTGGATATGCTCCACGACCCTCTGCCGGTAGCGCGGATAGACGATGTCCGGCAGGGTCTGGATCAGGCAATACCAGATCATCTGCCCCACAATCAGCCCCACGAGCATCCCGACCACCTCGGACGCGGGCCGCCCCTCTTCGTAGCGGTTCACGATTTCTCTGAGCAGCCAGATGTTCATGAGGAAGTTTAAGATCGCGTTCCCGACGGACCAGAGAAAATAGGTCGGCAGATAGGACGGCGCGACGGAGTGGATGAGCTTTAATACGAACAGGTTATTCGATATGACCCGCCGCGTTTTCAGGGCGTTCGGGTCCTTTTTCTTCTTTTCTTTTTTCTCTTTTTTCTTTTTGAAAGCCATTGGGATCACCCCTTTCCGAGGGCTTGAGCATGCTTCTCCGGAATCCGGCGCGGACCGGACTGCCGGTACTTTTTATCATGAGAACTGTAATTTTGTTAATGTTTTCCGAACTCCGGGAGTATCGGCTGCGTCAGGAATGTTCCGCCAGCCAGATCGACACGCGGGACTGGATCTTCGCGGCGCAGTCGTCGGGCGTGCCAATGCCGCCGAGGAATGCGGACAGCTCCTCGTTTACGATCTCCGTGACCTCCTTCGGTACGGCGTCGATCATGGGATAGCCCAAAACGTCGTCGAGCAGGGTTTTGAGGCGGTCGGTATCGCTTTTGTCGAGGCGGCAGATATAACCGGGAGATTTGAGATCCGCTTCGGTAAAGGCTTCATAATTCGAATAGCTTTCCGTCTGCCCGTTGAAGTAAACAAGGCTCTGTGTGTTCCATAAATCCTCCGCGCGGCGGTCGAACGCGCTTTTCAGGGAGGACCAGCGCGCAAAGCCCCAATCGTCGTCCTCTCCGAGCATCACGGAGCGCAGCCATTCCCATGCCTCTGCAGGTGCGGTGCAGAACGAGGTCATGACGAGGCAGGTATCCGTCGTCAGATATGTCCCGTTGCGGCCCTCGGCGGGGAAACCGATCATCACCCAGTCCTTGGTGCCAAACTGTGCCTCCGCGTCCCGCAGCCGGTCGATTCCCGACAGATTGAAGGGGCAGAGGGCAACTTTGCCGTTGTAAAAATATTCGTACTGTTCGGAACTGCCCGCCCGGTCGAATTCCGACACCCGGAGAAGCTCCTGCCTGTCCTTCGGCAATCCTGAGAGAAAACCGAGCAGACGGATAAACGCCGGGCTGTCAAAGGAGCAAGCCGCGCTCTCGCGGTCATAGAAGGGGTGGAGTCCGTCTCTGCCGAGCAGAAGCGCCTGCGCTCGTTCCTGAGTCAGGTATGCTTCAAACGTCACGTCCTCGGGAAGGCTTTCGGCATAATCGAGCAGTTCCGTGAGCGTCCAGCCCTCCGCCTCGCGGTCCGCGAAAGAGCCGAGCATTTCCTGCGTGGACAAGAGGGTATGGATCACAACGCTCGGGGAGATCCCCCAGATGCCCCCCTTCACGTCGCTGAACAGCCGGCGCATCCCTCCGAAGGTCGAATCCATATTGACTTCCGCGTCCGCTTCGAGGAAGGGGGTGAGATCGGTATACAGCCCGTGTGAGACGAGTTCCGTCACGGACCCTCCCCCGCGCTCCGTGCTGAGAATGAGCATATCCGGCCGATAAACGCTCGTCAGCATGTCGATCATGAGCTTGCTCTCTCCCCCGTTCGGGTTTTCTTTCGTATTGTACTGCGCGTAATCCCGCAGGACGATCCGCGTGTCAGGATGATTTTTATTATAGGATACGATTGCGTTTTTGATGCCGCGGCCGAACATCGATATTTCTTCCACGTCGACGGCCTGCGCGATCTCGAGCACCGTCACCTCGTTCAGATTCACGTCCTCCGACGCCCGGTACAGGGAAAGGCCGCGGACATGGCTGACCGCTTCGAAAAAGACAAGGCTTACGGGATCGGCACCTGAAACGAGGAGCATATCGCCCGCCGTGACGTTGGAGTTCTGATAGCTCATGAGCAGGGTGTCGGATACCTGCCCCTCCTCCCCGACAGACGCTCCGAAGACGCCCTTGTCCGACGCGTACAGGAAATCGTATTCCCCCTCCTCCGAAAAGACGACGGCGGAGGGATCTTCAAACTTCAGTCTGCGCACACTTTTTCCGCTGTCCGCTTCATAGACCTCCGCTCCGCCGGATGTGAGTCCCCACACCGTTCCGTCGGGTGACGCCGCGAGCCGGTTGACGTACATCGCGCTGAGGGTGTTCACCGGAGTGAGCTCGGAGGAGAGGATCCGGATTTCCCCGCCGCCGAGAAGCCAGACGCGGTTTTCCGTATCCACCGCAATGTCGGTGAAGCCGTCCAGACCGGATTTCCCGAACAGCGCTCCGAGAGAATCGCTGCTCTTCGTTTTTCCGGTTTTGCGGTTATAACGGTTCAGATAAAAGCGGTTTGATCCCTCCGTCTCAAACGTCGTCTCGTAGGTCAGATAGAAGCAGAAATTGTCCCGGATCGCGGCACGGTAGAACTCCCGGTCTTCCGGGATGCCGAGATCCTCGTCACCGATCACGCCCTTATCACCGACGGTCAGAAGCCGTGTGCCGCCGTCCCCGTCCCCGACGACACAGGTCACCTCGCCGGTTTCGGAGTCGGTCCACGCGTTCGTCATCAGACTGTGGACGGAATATCCATCCGGCATGGGATAAGCTGATCCGCGGTAAACGTTGGTGAGGACATCCGTCTTCCCGACGATCTCTTCCCCGCCCGGGTTCTTTGCGGGACTGTCCGGGACGTTTTCTTTTTTCGCGCATCCGCCGAACAGCAAAGCGGCGGCGAGGAGCAATGCCGCCGTCAGAATGATTATCGCGATCCTGTTGAGATACCGCTCTTTTTTCATGATTTTTTCTCCTGCTTCATGCTTTCCGCTATCCGTATCAGCACGTCGGTATCTCCGCCCGCGTCAACATATCCGATCAGGATGAACACATACCGATCAACCCAAGTGAGTATGCGTCTTCCGTCGCCATAGGAAAACAGCCTTGCGTCCGTTGTTCCGTTCAGCAAAACGGTCTCGATCGTGACGTCAGTATTGTCGAACCAGTCTGTCTCCTCGCCGGGATTGATCGGATGCTGGGTGAGGTGGATCCGTTCGTCATCCTCCCCCGAGAGGATGTGATCCGCCATGACGATGCTGGTAGAAAGCTCTTTGATCGTCCATCCTTCCGGAAGCCAGGCGGGGAGGATCACTTCTTCCACGACGTTCGGAAGCGGCTCATCCGTTCCAGCTTCTTCAATTTCATACCGCACGCCGAAATGCGTGTCGTACCACGTTGTGACAAAGCGGACGACTGCTTCTCTGGCCGGCCGTACGGCGGCGCCCAGCATGACAGCGGCAAAGAGCGCGGCAAGCAGACCGATGCCGATCTTTTTGAACACGGACCGCCTTCCCGATTCGCCCCTTCTTTTCAGGATGATCCGTTCAACTTTTCTCTTGAATCGGGGACTTGCCGGGCGAATCCCGGGATCGGACAAAATCTGTTCCCATTCCTCCCGGATGATATCCTCGAGGGCAAGGGTGATCAGGGTATCGAAGACGTCTGCGTTATCCATGCTCTTCTTCCTCCCATCTGGCTTTCAGTGTTTTCCGCGCCCGGCTGAACCTCTGCCGCACGACGGTTTCCGGTATTCCGAGTTCTTCGGCAATTTCCCTGTTCGTCATGTCCTCGATCAGTCTCATTTCGAGAACGTCGCGCAGAACGGGAGAGAGGGATCGGATCATCGCGTTCATCCTGCGTACATTGTCCTCGGAGACAACGAGTTCCTCCGGCGTCCGTCCCGCAGGGTCGGGATAACTGTTCCCCTGTTCTTCTCCGTCGGGATCGGGCTCAGCAAGTGGATCGGAGCGGTGCTTCCTGCGCCGGTACGCGTCCACGCAGAGATTCTTCACCGTGCGGAGCAGCAGGCTTTTCATCTGTTCGTCCTTCAGGCCGGCATACCGCTCAAAGCGGACCATAAGCCGCTCGAATGCGTCGCTGACGACATCTTCCGCTTCGCCGGCGGGGAAAGAAGGGCCCAGCTCCTTCCGGACATAATGGAGCAGTGCATCGCTGTATTCCTGCCAGAGAGACAGAACACGGTTCCGATCCTCCTCCGTGAGGGTCAATAATAGAATTGTAATCATGATCGGTTTTTCAAAATGTTTTTCGATTATGCTTTCCTGTCTGCCGGCTCCGCCGAAATGTCCTTTTACCGTATAGACGTTTGAGCGCAGCGGTTTGTGACATCGTCCTCAAAAAATTCTTCGTTTTTCGCATGAAATGAACGGGCGGAACCGGTGTCCGCCGTTCATCTGCCTTCGTTTTTCCCGAACTCCGACAGGTAACGGCCCAGTTTTCTCGCCGCACGCTCCAGAAACCTGCGGTTCAAACCGTAATAGATCCTCAGTCCGGCCCGGCGGGTTTCCATGACCAGCAGATCATTCGACAGCGTTTCGAGATGGCGCAGAACGGTCGTGACCGGAAGACCCGTCTCGCGGGACAGTTCGCTTGCGGTTCCGTTTTCTTTCTTCGCCAACGCTTCGAGTATTCTCCGCCTCGGCTCGCTTCCCATGTCGTCCAGAAAGCGTCCGACATCGATATGATCCTCCTCGAACTGTTCGAGCAGGATTTCCGGATGGACGGGGCCGCAGAGCAAGAGATCCCCGCCTCCGACGACACGGACGCACTCCGCCGCGAGCAGCGTCACGGAGTACGAGCGGACAGCTTCCGGCTCGAAGCACGCGGTCTCCCGGTAAAGCGCATCATAGCGTCCGGATTCCATCGCCGCACGCAGATCGTCAATTTCTTTCCCATAGAGTTCATGCAGTTTGGCAGCCAGCGGTTCGGCAGCGGCGAGTACCTTGCAGAATTCCGAAACTGCTTCCGGAAACCGCGACAGACAGATGAGTGTCTGATAGCGCTGTTCAAAGGACATGTCGGACCGTTCGATCTTACCCGCTTCATAGGACGTCACCCCGTCCTCTGACTGCGGACTGCCGGAGCCGAACAGCGCGTTCATCAGAATCCGCCGCAGTTCCGCCCTTTCTGCGGAATCTTCCAGCCTCCGCGCCAGAGCCTCCGCGCCGAACGGGGATTCCGGATCGGAAACGGATGGACGGCTCAGCAGGTAAACCGCAGCGGGAGACGGGTCCCCGCCGTATTCGCGGAAGAAAGGGACAGCGGCGGAAGGGATCTCCAATTTTCGGAGCGTGCCGAGAAGTTCGGGGACGCCTTCCTTTTCCCGCGCATATACAGGCAGAGGGTTATTTTCCCATAAATCATGTTCCGCCATCCGGGAACAGGCAAGAACGGCATCATACAGGATACCTGGCTGGTCGGAATACTTCATAAAGGCCTCTTTTATTATCCATATTATGGTGAATATAATTCATTTTTCTCGGGCAATAATACCATATTTCGGAAATTCCGTCAAGATACTCCGGTAATATGTAACACAAATGAAACATTCGAAGGGTTGTTCTCAGCGCCGTAAGCGTTTTGGATAATAGATTTTTCTAAACCATTCGGAGCCTGTAAACAAACAAAAACGCCTCTGAACCTGTTCGGCTCGGAGGCGTGGTTTGGTTATGAGCTCGGTTTACGTTTCCCCTTTGAGAGTCAGACTTTTTGGCTTTTTTATATCTTCCAGTCTGCGCAGAAGTTCAAGCCGCTTTTGAATGTCTTCGTCCGTACTGTCGCGGAACGGTTCAAGGATTGCAGCAGCCCGCCGGATGTCGCAGCGTTTCAGCAGGCAGTTAGCGTACATCGATACGACTACCTCGGAATCTTCATGACCTGCGAATGCCTGCTCCGCTGCCGCTTCATTTCCCTGACCGTCAAACGCAGTAATGAAATACCCGTTCCATACATCCTCCATCGATTTATCCCAGACAAACAGATTTTTCATGTCATGACTGAATGAGGCCAGTTCTTCGTATCTCTCCGCGTTCTTGAACCGTTCCGGCATGCTCAGCAGAAGATTAATAAACTCCGTATTGATTAACGCCGTTTTGAACCCGGAAAGATCCGGTGCGGGAATTACAATATCTTCGAGACGTTTTCGGCCTTGAATAATGATCGCTCCTTTTGCTGCTTTCCAATAACGCAGAAAAGACGAAATGATATTCTCCTCGTTCTGATTCGGAACGCCCCATTTTCCGTTCATGGCGAAAACAAGCGTCCCGAGGGGACTGCGCTTTTGACACCATTTCAACGCGTCGTTCAATTCTTTTCGGGAGATTGAGAACATAGAAACCTCTTTTTTCATGAAAAGCAGTAAAGCATTCAAAAACCTATTGCGCTGTTATGAATTTTATCATATTTCGCAGACGAATGCAATACTCGTCAGCATCCTCACTCTCGTCGGCGGCGTCAGCCTCGGATGTAAGGTTTTCCTCCGCTTCAGGCTCCGGGTTTTCTTCCATATATATAGGGTCATCAGAGCTTTCCTCAACCGCTTCGGATTCGGACTCCGCCTCCTCTCCGCCCGCGAAATCATTCTCGTATTCCGCGTCGGTGATCTCATCGGTTTCTGCTTCTTCGGGATCCTCTCTCCCGGCTTCGGAAACTGCCTGCGCCGCTCGCATCTCTTCGTCCCGATCCAGTTCTTCCTCGATCAGGCCCATCACGAAGTTCTTCTGCGACATGCCCGTCCGCGCGAGATATCCCTTGATTCTCTGGAACAGGCTCTCCGGCACCTGAAATGCAAGCGTTCTCATTTTCTCCACTTTGTTTTCCTCCTGAATTTTGGGATGCAGCTCGTCCTCCACCGCGCGGGTGATGAACTCTGCCATCGTCATGTTGTTTTCTTCGATATACTTCTTGATCTCCGCGTGAAGATCGGCGTCGATGCGGACGGTGATGCCCTTCAGTTCATTCGCCATCGTCCTCACCCCTCTTGTCCAGATAGTCCCGGATCATTTTCTCCACAAGCTCCTCGACGGAAAGCCCAGTCTCCGCCGCCCGTTTGAGTACCGCTTCCACGTATTCTTCGGGAATGATGATTTCGTTTTCGTCCATGATGTTCCTCCTTCACATTCTCATGACGGGACCGGAGTCCTCGTCCATGCCGTTATTCTGATCTTCCTCTGCTTCTTCAGCCAGTTCCTCCGGGGTCAACGCCCGGAAGCTGTCCGCGCCGTAAGCAAGTCCGAGGGAGCGTCCGTTGTCAAAGCGGCAGAAGACCGTTCCGATATCATCGACCGCTGTGACCGTCCCCTTCGTTCCGTCCGGGATCGGGTGCGGATCGTCGTCTCCCATGTGGATCAGTTCGATCCGTGTCCCCGGAGGATACAGCTTCTTTTGTGTCTCCGCGATTCTGCGCAGTCTGTCCCAGTCGTTCATCACCACATCACCTCCTTGTCGTGGCTCCTGTCGTAGAATTTGCCGATGTAGCCGAGTACGATCTGACGGATCCTCTCGATATCGAATTCGCTGAACTTATCCTCGAATCCGGCGTCGCCGTCCGATTCCCGGAGGACGGGACAGGAACGGATCATCTCGGAAAACAGGTACATCTGCTTATCGATGACGCCGTACCGGTTCAGGATCGTGCAGAGGATCGCGTCGATCTTCTGGCTCCGCTCCGTGGAGACCAGGGTGATCTTCACGATGATCTGGTCATCCACCTTTCCGATCACCGACCTTCCGCAGTAGTTTGCCTCCCGGATCGTCGGCTCTCCCGTGAACAGTTCTCTGAGAAACTCTTCAAATACATTCATTCCGTTTACCTCCTTCGTTTTTTGTGATCAAATCGACATATCGAAAGACAAAATCATGGACAGCGTTCGGATCGACCATGACCAACACTTCCCAAACATCGCTGTCCCTTTTATGAAGTATGCCAGTCGCCCCTAATACGGACATATCGAATTCCTGTTTATCCAACAGTTGCCCGGCCCGCTGGATGGAGATATTCAGACTGTGATTTGCTGTATGGTGGCTGACGAACAGTTTGGCTTTGATGATCATGTTGTCTGCCAGCCTTCCGACGAACAGATTGCCGCAGAAGAACGGTTCTTTAACTCGCTCGCTGTTCTCAAAGACAAGCCGCAGATACTTTTCGTATGAATTCATTGCTGCATCCCTCCCATTCCATAGTTGTGATCGATGTGTTCTTCAAGCTGATCCTCCCGGCAGAGGAAATAGCTGTCCTCCCAGTTCCAGAAGTGGACGTACATTTCGTTTCCGTCCCCCGTGGGGATCGCCCGCTGCTCGAAACCTTCGCCGAACCCGTCCGCGTTCTGCCCGGTCACCCAGTCGAGGAACCTAGATTCTTCATCCTCAGTGAAAGGCTCGGTCAGACGGGCGGTGATTTTTCCGTACAGCTCTCCGTGAATATGCTCCACATCCCACTCAACAAATCGGAGTTTGGACGACGCGCCGTTGTCCTCGTTGAAGTAGGACGCCATGTCGTCCCCTTCCTGTTCCCGTTTCAGCGCTTCGCGGATCCTGTCCTCATACGGAAGGAGAAATAGTCCTCCGTGCTCCTCGTATTCGTCGTCAAACCCGTAATACAAGTCGACGGTCAGCGGACAGTAGTAGCTGACGGTCATGTCGGACTGGTTCAGCTGGGCCATTTTTTCAGCGAAAACCTTCAGGGAAGTAAGTCCGTTTGCTTCGATATCTTCCCTGAGTTCCTGCTGGCGGCTGTAGGGGAGCGAAGTAAACATCTCGCAGACCGCGTTGACCGAGGAGAGCGTATCGGTGTCCCGTACCGCCGCAACGATCTGCGCTCCGAATTTGTCCCTGCCGCTGAATTTCACCTGTACCTCTCCTTCTTCGTCATCCCGGCACGGGATGTTATAGGCCGGCTGCCAGATTCCGATGGACGCGAGCATTCCCGCCATGTTCATCCGGCTCTGGGGCAGATCGGCAACTGCTGTCTGTCCGGTCTCGTTGTTCTGAATGATTGTCTGGATCATAATTGTTTCTCCTGTCTCCCACTTTCAATCGCAGCTTTTCCGTCCCGCAGCAGGATGAGGGCGTTTACGGAAAGAAAAAGAACCGTCTCAGAAGCAATATCGGGATCCCCCAAAACACGGAATCTCATCTTTGACCCGCCGAACGCGATATCCTCCATAATCATAAACAGGAGCCTGTTCTCATCGGTCATCGGAGGAGCGTTATTATTAACGCGCCAAAAAACTAAGCCTTGAAATGTTCACAAATCCATGGTATAATAGAGGCAAATCCCAGAGCAGGAGAACGACCATGGAAGAAGAAAAGATCGACTTTCGGAAAGCAAGCCCGGAGACGGTGCTTACAGCAAAGAA
>JAEEGL010836065.1_pt1 | contig 10188 bp, 8 predicted proteins | sample 9134231 | NCBI WGS metagenome assembly JAEEGL01 (sample SAMN16246548, study PRJNA631951) | gut metagenome | biome: gut microbiome; feature: rumen; material: fiber-attached | host: Bos | place: Iran: Karaj | collected 2018-10
AGAGTTAAAGCCATCATCAAATTTATATTCAAACTCTGATATTTTGCCAAAATGGGCAATATAACAAGAAATCAGTTTCATTTATATTTCCTCCCCCATAATAGCTCTTATACCAATCTCGATAATCTTTGCTTTTTCGTCCTCGTCCATATCCTGCGATTGGACTAAGCGAACGAACTCTCCCTTAAGGCTCTTATCGTATTTAAAGCTGTCATAGTCGATAAGTGTCTTAGTTCTGTCGTAGCATTTTACAAAGAAAAATTTGTTTTCAAAGGTGCGGACAAAGCGAACAACATCCAGCTCGTCATCTAGCTCTCGCTCTCCTACAAGTACAAACTTTACCATGTCCTGTGGGTCCACATCTGAAAGCTTGTTTTTAGCCCGGGTGATAACAGCATTTATATCCATATCCGCTGTAACCTTTACTTCGATTTCATGGAGGCGGCGGTATGCAAATGGAATGAATTCAGAGGTGATTTTGCCATCCTCTATCTCCATAAACACAAAGCCCTTATCTCCAGTTTCGTCAAAGCCACGGCCCTCCAGACAGCCTGGGTAGCAGTAAACACCTCTCTCATCTAGCTGCTCGAAAATGTATTTATGCACATGACCTAAGGCCAGGTAATCAATAAACTTTCCCTTTAATGCCGAGGTATTAATAATCTCTGCTCCATCCTTGCCCTCATAGTCAGACTGCTGACCATGAAGCATAACGATATTTGTGGCTGCAGAATTTAAAACCAGACGCTGGGCCATGGTGGAAACATTTGACCCATTAATTTCCATGCCGGTGATTACCACGTCATCTAGCTCATAGCTAGTCCAGCCCTCATCTGTAAACATATGAAAATTAGAAGGAATCTCATCTATTCCCTCTTCAATAAAATCGCATTTATCGTGATTACCCTTGAGATAATAAAACTCAATCTCAGGGTGTGTGTTAATCTGCTCTAGAACTCTCTTTTTTACTTCCTTTCTGATATGTGTTTTATCAAAAAGGTCACCAGAAATAAGAATGGCTCTCACACCATTCTCCACAGCATACTCCACCATGCGCTCGTAAGTCTCTATAAGCTCCATACGGCGAGTATTAGCCTGATCCTTATTAAGATTGCTCTCCATTTTGGAATCTAGGTGCAGGTCTGCACAATGAATTAGTCGCATACAATCTCCCTAACAAAATCTCCCTTTAATTATATTATATAATACCACATCTTCAAAAGCCTTAATACATGATTAATTACTATTAACAGTGGTGGTTAAATTTTGGCCCAGCCCTCCCCCTCCAGGCGCAGCCCACAGGTATGGCATGCATCGTCTTCGGATTAAGATTATCTAGGTGCCAAGAGTCGCATTTATTATTGTGCGTGTTCTTTTAATTCTTTGCAATTCTGACGCCAATGTATATGGGACACAGACACACTATATCTAATATTTAGTCACAAGAGGCGCCCTCAGGATAATGGCTGTGACATTTGAAGTGAGCTTAGAAAAAAAAGAAACAGGTTTTGCAATATATAAGTATGCGCCGCTAGGACGGCGGCGCAAGTGGTCACTTGAGACACGATGTCGAATGTGCCACGGTACTTATATATGCAAAACCTGTTTCGTATTTTTTCTTAGCGAATGTAATAGGAACTGCCATTATCCTGAGGGTACCTTTGTGACTATTGTTCAAACTAAAGTGTCTGTGTCCCATATACATTAGCTTCGAATTGCAAAACCAATAAAAGGACACGCACCTTATGCTCCCTTTTGGCACCAAGATAATCTAAAATTCTCGCGAAATTGCATGCCATACCTGTGGGCTGCGCCTGGGGGAGGGCTGGGCCATACTAACCCACCACTGTGAATAGTAATTTGGATTAAATAAAAATGGAGCCGCTGCGAAATGTCGCTAGTGGCTCCACCTCTATATGTAACAAGGCTTATTCGTTAGTCAGCTTGAACTGGCTAACCACCTTTGTTAAGCTTTCTGAAATGTCGTTTTGCTTGTCAGACATTTCGTTGATTTCAACAACTGTATCTGATAGACCTTCTACAGAATCCATTACGTTTCCGCTGTTTGCTGCGGTGTTTTGTGTGGCCTCTGCAATGTTTTGAATGGCGTCTCTTATTTCGCTCATAATCTGCTGAATTGAGCCTGTCATCTGAGACAGCTTTTCTGATGAGGACTTAATGCTTTCTGCATCCTGTCCGTATCTTTCAGCTACCTCTACAAAGCTCTTGTAATCAGGAGTAACTGTTTCAGATACATAATCCAAAAGTGATTTAGCATTTGTTGCTAGGCCTTCAAAGGCATCCTGAATTCCAGAGATAGTATCCTGAATCTTTTCTACAGAATCTGTGGTCTGGCCTGCCAGCTTTCCGATTTCAGTAGCAACTACAGCAAAGCCTTTACCTTGTTCACCTGCTCTTGCAGCCTCGATAGATGCATTAAGCGATAGTAATGTGATTTGGTCTGCTATATCTGCGATGACGCTTGCCATCTCGCCAATGTTTTCTACTACCTTAGACTGGGCGATGCTCTCTTCTAGCTTGCTTTCAAAGCTGGTCTGTAGCTGTTGCGATTTATCAAAGGCTTCTTGTGAATTTTTACCTATCTCAGCGGCGCGTTTTTCAATATCTGTTGCCAAATCCAAGCTATCATTAGTCTCAGAATTTAATACTTCTGTAGACTGAGCAACCTGATCTACAGATGCGGTCAGCTCTTCTGTAGCTGCAGAAGTATTCATCATGTCCTCATTTACAGAGGTCATTACATCTACGATCTTGTCAAACTCAATCTTTAGCTCCTCTGCTGAGGACTTCAGATTTTCACTGGCCTTGCTAATATCTAGAGAATAATCTGCAATGCCCTGGATTACGCCCTTGTTGCTGCCATACATTTCGTTTAAAGACTCTGACATAACAGCAAGCTCATCTTTTCCTTTAACAGAAAGCTTATCGATTGTAAAGTCGCCTTCTGCCAGCTCTGTAGCAAAGTTTTGTACCTTTCGAATGGTTTTAGCTACTCCACCGATTCCTATAACAATAAAGATGATTGCTATAATAACCGCTACAATACATACGATTACAAGCCTATTAATAAGCAGATAAATAGGCTGCATCAGCTCATAAGCTTCGATAGAAATCATCAGCTTCCAGCCAGTAATATTTATAGTTCCATAATAAACCTTATATTCTGTATCACCTACTGAGTAGCCACTGACACCGCTTTCGCTTCCGATAACCTGATTAGCTAGAGCTGCCATAGTAGCATTATCATCCTCTGTTAAAAATGCTCCTGCTTCAACCTTTGCCTGGTCATATCCAGCTATAAGCAAGCCACCTGCCGATGTCATAATACCTACACCAGTTTTTCCTACCTTTACATTTGAAATAATATCCGTAATTGCACCAAGGGAAATATCAACTGTTACGCAGCCAATCTTTTTACCTTCTACAACTATAGGAGTTGAGCATGATGACATAACTGTAGCTTATGTAGGATCATAGTATGGGTCCGTAATCATGGCCACATCACTTCCCATAGCATTGGTGTAGTATTCCTGATTGAAATAGTCATACACATCGTTACTATATTCCCAAGTAGTAACTGTGCCGCTACCATCCTTATAAACATAAGGACCATAATATTGCTGGGTTGGGTCATAGGCATATGGCTCGAACCAAAGTCCCGAACCAAGGACGATGTCGTTCATGGCAATCATGTCCTGTAACATGACCTCATACTGCTCCCAAGTGGTATATGTATAAGAAGTAGCCACCACCTTTGCAATAGAATCTGCCAAGGTTTCTACATCCTGAAGATATCCTGTTACCTCGGCACTATTTGCCCTAAGCTCTGCCTCCATAGACTCCTGTGTTTTTTCATCCACCAGTGTCTCACTTGAGGTTGCAGACATAATCGTCAGGACAATCTGCGCCAATACAAGTATTGGTAAAATGATTACCAACATTTTTGTACCGATTTTCTTAAAACTCATTGGCTACCCCTCCCCTAATAAACAGTTACGGATAATTAGTGAATATAATTATATTTCATAACTGTGTTTAAAGAATGAATATATTATTTTTTTTAATATCTATCAGACTTCCACAAATCCTTTCCATTCTGAAAAGCTTTAAGATTCATACGTTTACGCTCATACAATTCCTTTAGCTTTGGAATTCTAATGCTTCGCTCAATCATATCTTTTTCGTAAATTACAAAATCCATTTCTGCTTTATCAATATCAACAGCTTGCCTATTTTGCACATATGACAATAATTTACTTTCTCGTTCAACAAACGAATGTGTTTTAATATCACTAAGTTTTATCGTACTCATCTGTTGATATGGGACATTATAAAACATAGAGTTGCCCGAATCATATATAGGAGCAAATCCAATGAGTTCCAACGTATCAGGATTTCTTATAATAGAAATATTATTCATATGTCTGTCGGTATTAGATAACAAATAGTCTGTCATTATTTCATAATCCATAAATTCAGTAAAATCATCATCTGACATACCTAGACTCATACAAACTTTTTTTAGCGGGTAATAGTATGACTCATTCTGCTTTATTTTTACTGTCTGAAGTAATTCCCAGGCACTGATACATTCTATATTCTCACTACAGAAATCATAGGAAAGACAACCTATTCCATCTATATCACCCTCAACCTTGAGTTTAGCCAATGAATACTCTGTATAATTACTGAATCCCTGTTTTTTGTGCAACTCAGATGCAAATATTTCATTTAGACTTTGCTGATATGATTGACCATAATTACCTTTGATCATGTACCTCTTACCAGATTTATCGATACACCACTTTTTTTGCAACTCGCCTTGAGAAGCTGCACACTTAAACTTAGTTTCTTTTCTAATATCTATAACTTTATCTTTATTTATCGTCAGCTCACCAAACGTATCAACAAATTCATTTGTAAATAAATTAACATCAGCCCAAGTCAAATCTTCTTCTATTGGCTTTATCCAATAACAATCAGATAAACTCAGCGCCAGGTTATCAACTAATGCACTATTTGTAGATGCATATCCCAATCTTTCAAGAGCAGATTTAGCTCCATTTCTAGTTTTAGGAATTGCTCTATCCTTCCACCAGTCATGAAACTTCATGTCATTCATCCGACCGCCCAATGGAAAATGCTCTATTTCAGCCATATTTTTTCGATAATTGCCTAGAACACCTTCATCGGTAATATCTAACAGTGCAACGGGTATATCTTTATGCATCAAATAATATTCTTTAGCTTGCTTTCTTGCCATAATCAACTCCAAATAATATTACTTTTTTTATCCAACACACAGTCTCTTTCGAACCTATTTACTGCATCATAATAAGATTCAAATAAATCTTGAACATATAAAGGCAAATTTTCCTTCTTTACCTCTTTTAGTTTACATTTTACCTTCAGAGTGTTTCCAACTGAGTCTGAAATAACTCCAGAATATTCATCATAATAATAACTGACTCCGTTTTTTCCTTTAATCGTCATGGTATATTTATCATTTGTTGGAATAATTTCCGACAGCATTTTTATAATATATGGCGCAGGTTTACTTTCTCCTTGCTCCCATTTTCTGAGGGTGCTAACAGGTATTTCATATTTTTTCGCAAATAATGTTTGCGACAAACCTGTATTTTCTCTTAATTCTTTAATTGTAATACTCATAATCCCACCTCTGCCCAATATGGATACCAACACCAGCGTACTGTCCTATTTGGATACTTATGACATGATTATATCCTGATTGGTTATAATTATCAAGACAAAATAGCAAATAAAAAAGACTAGAGAAAAATCTCTAGTCTTTTCATTACTTCTAAATTAATCAAATTCAATATTAAGTGGATCTTGTGGATCATCGCTTCTATCAACAACAAATGGTGTTGTGTCCGCTTGTGCTGCTGCTGTTTGCGCTGCCCATGCTTCGCTTGTCGCATTCCAACCAGTTGTAACGTTTCCGCCACCATCAACACGTGTAAATTCTCTTACTCCATATTCATTAGGAGCACTGTACTTTATAGTGCCATACTTTTGAGTTTCGCCAGTTACAGGATTGTAATAAATGCCCTTTGCTCCATATTCAAAGTACTTGAGATAGCTTTCGTTTGTCCAACCTCTAGCTGCGAGACCGTTTTGCTCAACAGAACCACCGTTGTTAATATAATCAAGAGCCTGCTGATATTCTGCAAGCTTTGGGTTGGTTGTCCAAAGAGCCTGGAGATCAGCTGCGCTTGTATATCCTGTGCCAGAAGTATTGACTGTAGGAGCAACAATTTTAAATGAATTGTTATATCCATGAGAATTAACAACCTGTGCAGTTTGACCCATTACAGCATACATCTGCTTTGAATCAAGCTTTGCGATATCACCACTTGAAGCTGTTCTGCCTTCTGTCTTACCGTTTGTAATATAATGGCTAATAAGTAAATTGAAATTGTCACCAAAAGCCTCAATAAGATCTGGGTTCATAATAGCGTATACTGATGCATTAAACGTAGCAGAAGCGTCACGGCCTTCCTTAACACCATTCTTTACGTAGTGATTAAGAAGCTTCGCTGGATCGTTACCAAGAACTGCAACTACATCTGGATACTGCTTTGCATAATATTCAGCATCAAATACCTGAGCAACTAAATTAGCATCAATTGTATTCTTTGTATCTACTGTCTGAGTAACAGTAGCCTTTGTAGCTTTCTTTGTCTTAGCCTTCTTTGTCTTTGCCTCAGCAGTTAATGTAGCTGAGCTAAGCATCATACCTGCTACAACAGCAAGTGCAAGAGTCTTTACAAGAATCTTTTTCATTTATCTTTCCTCCATGAAAACAAAAAAACACAGCGTCTTGAATCCGATGATTCTTACTTACTGTGTCATACCTAGTTGAACTATATTCTTTTTTCAACGAAAAGCATTATACCCCCCCCATTGTTTTGAATGTCAATCATTTTTTATAACTTTATTCCCAATTGATTCAAAAAAAGGAAGGGATTCCGTAAGGAATCCCTTCAGACTGTGCTTTAATAATTTATTGTTCTGACTGCTTCATGAAAATGTTTTCTATAGCATTTATGATTTTGGTCTGCATTGGTGGCTTTACAAAATAGCCGGCAGGCTTAAGGTCTAACACTGCGTCTACATGCTCTTTGTCTGCAATTCCTGTAAGGAAGATAACAGGGACGTCCTTGTAATCCTCCTCTGAGCGAATCATCTCAAGAGTCTGTCTGCCATCTACTACAGGCATTTCGTAATCTAATATGATTAGATCAGGTCTGTCCTGTCCCATTGCCTTCATGCACTGTGCTGCTGATGTAGCCAAGGTAACTCTGTATTTGTCCTGAAGCATGTTTCTCATGTTTCTAAGTAGCACTGGATTGTCATCCACTACGATGATATGACGCTTATCAGTCTCTACAACTGCATTTAAAATAGCATCTGCATTCATTGAAAACTCCTTGCAGATTTCCTTAATAATGGTCTCTCTGCTAGGCTGTGGAATGTGCTTGCACTGTCCGGTGTAATAATATGAAATGAACATCTGCTTTTTCAGCTCACGACCAAAGGTAATGACTGGAAGCTGTGGATTAAACTCCTGAATAATTTCATAAATCTCTGAATGTGTAGTTTCAAAATCGTCAATGTCCATAAGCACCAAATCAGGTGTATATAGCTTTAACATGCTTCGCACAATCTTAGGACTGCTAGTGCAAAGCTGTGTATGAAAATGCTGAGAAAGAAATGAATTTACGTCTGATGGTGAATCGTTACTGAAATCACCTACAATAAGAATTTTGCGCATGCCTTCTTCTCCTTAATTCTGTAATGCTTCTATATCTTTAATAGCTTCTTCCTCCTCGAGATTCATTACTCGACGATTAAGCTTATCTAGTCGTTCTGCCATATCTTCATCATAGGAATATGACATAATCACGTTCATTGTTTTATCTGCCTGCTCTGAATCATGAATAATGAGAGCCATTTTTAGCATCTCAAGCAAAGCAAACAGTTCATCTGCATCTTCTAGCTTTGGCTTTTCAACCTCTGAAGAAAGAACTGAAAGACGTTCTCTCATAGTATCAAGCTCTTCAATAAGTATAGGAGTAAGAACTCTAACCCTATCTATATCCCCGTCTCTAGAAGCGTACTCGCACAGCTTTGCCAAACCACCAAGGGCTGTTGCACCAATAGTGTTAGACATGCTTTTAATTGCGTGTACTTTTATCCTGTAGTCCTCTAGGATAGACTCATCTAATTCATTATAATACCTTAGAATCTCGTCTCTTTCAAACCCTATCGACTGGTAAAAATCTACTGCCGTTTGGAATACCATATTGGTATCTGGGAAATGTAAAAGTGCATACTCCCAATCTACGCCTTCTATGTCAGGTAGCTCCACTTTTTTTACTCTATTTTTCCTTGCCTCGTCCTTGGCATCAGGCTCGTGGTATTCTAGCAGATGCTCTGGCAGGAAATCTCTAATCATTTTTTCAAGCTGAGCTGGAACTATTGGCTTTGAAAGGAAGCCATGGAAGCCTATGGTCAAATAGCGCTCCTTTGCACCAGCGATTGCATTAGCTGTAAGAGCAATTACTGGTGTTCCAAGACATTTGTTGCCATCTAACCCAGTCATAGCTCTAAAGGTTTCAATACCATCCATTCCCGGCATCATGTGGTCAAGGAAAATCATGTCGTAGTGCTCGTTTCTAATCATTTCCAAGCACTGGCTACCGCTGTCTGCCTCGGCGATATTTACCTTGGCGTCCTTTAAAAGAGATACGAACACCTTACGGTTCATGGCATTATCATCTACAATCAAAAACTTTGCCTTTGGAGCCTCAAAGCTAGTGCTGTACTCGTAGTTGGATGTGAGCTGTTTTAGCTTCTGCTCAAAATCTCCTATAGGCTCTGCATCTACGATTTCCTGAGAGATAGTAAATGAAAATACTGAGCCTTCTCCGTAGACACTGTTTACATCTAACTGGCTACCCATCATTTTAAGAAGGTTTTGGGTAATGGTCATTCCAAGACCCGCACCCTCGATATTTCTGTTTCGGCTAACCTCAAGTCTCTCAAAGGATTCAAACATTCGCTTGATGTCCTCAGGCTTGATTCCGATACCAGTATCCTTCACTGCAAAAGTGATATCCACGTATCCGCCATAGTTTTTAGTGGCCTTCGCAGATATTTCAATATAGCCTGAAGGTGTATATTTTACCGCATTTGTAATGATATTTGTAAGAACCTGTTTGATACGAATATCATCACCTAGCATTGTGGCTGGTATTGTTCCGTCGATATTAAGCCTTACCTCAAGGCCTTTTTCCTTGGCCCTTAGGGTGATGTTATTTAAAACATCATGCATAAGGCTCATAAACTGATACTCACCCTTTACGATTCCCATCTTGCCGGATTCGATTTTTGTGATATCCAAAATATCATTTATAAGAGAAAGCAGGTTTTGAGATGCAGTTTTTATATCAAGTGCATACTCCTCTACCACCTTTTCAGAAGTCTCTCTTAGAATCATCTCATCCATACCCATAATGGTATTGATAGGAGTTCTGATTTCATGAGACATATTTGCAAGGAAATTACTTTTTGCCTCTGTAGCAGTCTGTGCCTGCTTTTCAGCACGTTTTGCCTGCAAAGTTTTTTCTAACAAATCATCATTATTAATAGCAGCCTGTTTGTAAAGTCTGTCGTAAATATTTCTTTGGAATTTTATAATAGCACCTATTGCAAAGGCTGATATTAAAAGTGATTGCACCACATCGAAAAATACGCTGGACCTTGGTTCTAGCGACACAACATACTCAGGGTGATAGTAGGAAATAACGTAGCAGCCTACCACAATTGCCACGTCTGTAAGAAGCATGAACAAGAAATCCATGCCATCTAATAGCATAAATATAAAAATGAGGCCCATTGAAAACCAGCAAACCATACCACTGTTGATTCCACCGGTAACAAAAAACATTACAGGAAACAGACCTATTCCAACCACAAAGCACACTGCGATGGTGCTGTTTTTCAGTCTGTTCATGTAATTGGCCATATAAATGCATATTCCATCAATAATAATGGACACAATAATAACAGCTGACAGTATAGCTGACATGCCATTAACGAAATTAAATGGGATAGTAACAAGACCGCCCACAAAGCCTG
>JAEEGL011023921.1_pt1 | contig 10188 bp, 9 predicted proteins | sample 9134231 | NCBI WGS metagenome assembly JAEEGL01 (sample SAMN16246548, study PRJNA631951) | gut metagenome | biome: gut microbiome; feature: rumen; material: fiber-attached | host: Bos | place: Iran: Karaj | collected 2018-10
CCGTTGACGAGCTACACGACCTACAAGGGTATCAACGTAAGCGAGTTCCTGAGCGAAGAGGAGCTGGAGAACGTCGTTAAGAGCACGATGGTAGGCGGTGCTACGCTGACCGGTCTGCTCGGAACGAGTGCATGGATGGCACCGGGTGCAGCTGCTGCATCGGTTGCTGAGGCCATCATCAAGGACCAGAAGAAGATGATTCCTTGCTCCGCTGCCCTCGAAGGCGAGTACGGCATGAAGGACATCACCATCGGTGTGCCCTGTATCATCGGTAAGAACGGTATTGAGAAGATTCTGGAGTTGAACATCAGCGAAGCTGAGCGCGCCAAACTGCACGAGAGCGAAGCAGCCGTTCGTAAGACCACAGCTATTCTCAAAGAACTTAATGTTCTTTAACCTTTAGCTGTTAGCCGTTAGCCGTTAGCGTTTAGCTAATAGCCAATAGCTAATAGCCAATAGCCAAAGATTAATATGGATCTTTTCGAAAAATGTGACCATTTTGAGACCCTCAAACAGGTTCGCAAATTAGGTATCTATCCTTATTTCCACGAGCTGGAGAGCCGTCAGGCGCCGATCGTGCAGATGGAGAACCACCGCGTGATCATGCTTGGTAGTAACAACTACCTGGGCTTCACGGAGAACGAGGCGGTGATCGCTGCCGGTCACGCTGCGCTCGACAAGTACGGTTCGGGTGTGAGCGGCAGCCGTTTTCTGAACGGCACGCTCGACCTGCACTTGCAGCTGGAGAAGGAGATTGCGGAGTTCACGGGCTACGAAGAGTGCATGACGTGCTCGACGGGTTTCCAGACCAACCTCGCTATCATCTCCGCCATCTGCGGCAAGGATGACTACATCCTCAACGACCGCGAGAACCACGCTTCCATCTACGACGCCTGTCGTCTGAGTTATGCGAAGGTGCTCCGTTATCGTCACTCCGATATGCTGGACCTCGAGCGTCAACTCAAGTCCATCCCGGAGAATGCAGGCAAGCTCATCATCACCGACGGCGTGTTCTCCATGCGTGGCGACATCTGCAAGTTGCCGGATATATGTGCGTTAGCAGAGAAATACGGAGCGCGTGTGATGGTGGATGATGCCCACGGATTCGGTGTACTCGGTCCCGGCGGTCGCGGTACGGCAGCCCATTTCGGACTGACCGACAAGGTAGACATCACCATGCTCACCTTCTCCAAATCGCTGGCGTCCATAGGCGGATGTATGCTGACGAGTCATCGTGTAGCCGACTGGCTGCGCCATGTGTCCCGTCCGTTCATTTTCTCCGCTTCCATCACGCCCTGCTCGGCAGCAACGGCACTGGAGGCACTGCACCAGCTTATCGCTGACCCGCAGCGTCCCGAGCGTCTGATGCACATCGCCAAGTATTTCCAGAAACAGCTCATCGCAGCCGGCGTGAAGATCATCGAGGCGCCGACGCCTATCGTGCCTATCTTCACCTATAAGACGCTTGATACGCTCTACTTCGGTAAGAAGATGTTCGATGAGGGTGTCTATGTCAATCCGGTTATTGCGCCGGCGTGCGTGGAGGGCGAATGTCTGCTCCGCACGACCTTGATGGCAACCCACACGGAGCCGGTCATTGATGAGGCAGTAGAAATCATCGCACGTGTACTGCGCGAAGGAGCGCCGAAGATGTAATTAGGAATTAAAAATTAAAAATTAAGAATTACATGCGAACTCTTGTTATCTCAGGAGGAAGTAGCGGTATAGGACAAGCAACAGCCTCGCTCTTTGCAGAGCGGGGCTGGCGTGTTTTTGAGTTGAGCCGGCACGGGAAGTCGCGAGAAGGTATTACGCATGTGGACTGCGATGTATGCGACGAGCAAAGTACCCGCAAGGCGATTGAAGACGTGCTCGCGCTGACGGATCATATCGATGTCGTCATCTCCAATGCCGGGTTCGGCATATCCGGTCCGGTGGAGTTCACCGACATCCCGGACGCAGAGCACCAGATGGATGTCAATTTCATGGGCGCGGTGCGGTTCACTCAGGCGGTGCTGCCCCAGTTACGCAAGCAGCGTTCAGGTCGTATCATCTACACCTCGTCCGTCGCCGCCGTGTTGGCGGTGCCTTATCAGGCTTTCTACTCCGCTTCCAAGGCTGCCATTAACGCGTTGGCGTTGGCTTTGGGCAATGAGTTACGCGAGTTCGGCATCTCCGTTTCCGTTATGATGCCCGGCGACGTGAGCACCGGTTTTACTGACGCACGCCGCAAATCGTCTGCCGGCGAGGAGGTGTATGCAGGTGCGCGCAAGGCGATCACGACCATGGAGCATGACGAGCGTGCCGGCATGGCACCGCTACAGATGGCGAAGCTGTTCTATCATATTGCAACCTGTCGTAGTCCCCGTCCGCAGTACGTCGGCGGATTCGGTTATCGCGTGCTTTGTTTGCTCGACCGTATCCTGCCCAAACGTCTCGTCAACTGGATCGAGTACAAAGTATATAGTTAGCCATTAGCCATTAGCCGTTAGCCGTTAGCTGAAAAAAGCCAATAGCTAAAAGCCAAAAGCCAAAGTCTGATGAAACACATCCGTATCATATCGCCCTCCGGAGTCATTGACCCGTCGTATATCGACGGGGCGGCTACGCGTTTGCGCGCGTGGGGATATAAGGTGAGCGAGGGCGTGCACGCGCGCGATGCGTGGGGACGGTTTGCCGGAACGGACAATGACCGTTTGGCGGATCTCGTGGAAGCGCTGCATGACGATACGGTGGATATGATCCTCTGTGCCCGGGGCGGGTATGGTCTGCAGCGTATCATCGACCGCGTGCCGGCTATCACCAAACCGATCATCGGTTTTAGTGACATCACAGCCTTGCATCAGAGCTCAGCTCTCAGCCGTCAGCCGTCCGTTCACGGCATCATGTGCAAGCATATCGCCACGTTGCCGGAAGACAGCGAACCGATACAGGCGTTGCGCAAAGTGATGGCTGGCGAAACGCTCACGTATCGCTGGGAGAACCATCCGCTTAACCGTAAGGGGGCAGCCGAAGGACTGCTCATAGGCGGTAACCTGTCGGTGCTGTACGGACTGCAAGGCACTCCTTTTAGCCTTCAGCAATCAGCTATCAGTATTCAGAAACCGATCTTGCTCATCGAGGATATTTGCGAGCGGCATTACCATATTGACCGCATGATGCGCAACTTGCGCATGAGTGGTGTGCTTGCCAATTTGGGCGGACTCATCGTCGGGCAGTTCACCGACTGCGAGGACGATCCGTTGATGCAGCAAACGGTCTATGAGACAATAAAAGAGGCAGTCGCTGACTACGACTACCCCCTCGTTTTCAATGCCCCGGTAGGGCATGTGGAGCACAATCTGCCCTTATGGATACATGGTCATACGACCATCGACTGCGGCGCGGATGGTGTCCTGCTCACGAACGGCCTGCACGTATAAATCGCGTATCAGCAGGTCGCTGTTCCAATACCCCACATAGCGCGCGAGCGCATCCATATGATCCGTTCCGCCAGCAAGATAATCGCTGGTGGCGACAGTGTATGTCGCGTTCGGGTTAACAGGCTTGCCGGCTATCGTCACATCCGCCAGATGGCCGTCCACGGTCTTCACCCGCATACCGGCTACACCCTGACCGCCGTACTCGGCGAACGACTGGCATAACTCCACTATGTCCTCACCCTTGAGCGTCAGTACCACCAAGCGGTTGTCGAACGGCATGAGTTCGAACACATTGCCGCGTGTGATCGGTCCTGCCTGCCATGAGCAGCGCATACCGCCCATGTTGACGATAGCGATGTCCACTTTGCCGTCATAAACTTTTTTGGCAGCTTCCCAGAGCGCATCGCTTGCCCAGTTCAGCATCGGGCACTCCGGTGCACCGACCCACAGAGGTTCGGGTGCGTAGCCTAACGCTACGTTCATCTCGCGTTCCAGATCAGCTTTGACGGGTGCCAGTTGTGCCAGATAGACGGTGTCCTGAATGGCGTCCGACGAAGCATCCACGGGGATAGCCTCGACCGTACTGTCCGTCACCTGCACCGTCCGGTGCCCGCAACTGCATAAAGCAGCTAAAAAGAGTACTAAAATCAGATGTTTTTGCATAATGGTCTTCGTTTTATGGTGCAAAAGTACAATTTTTTTTTGAAATATGCAAATTTTCAATTTTCAATTTTCAATTTTCAATTATTTTTTGTACCTTTGTAGCGTTTTTTGACGCATGTACTCTTTTTCCGCATATTGGCCCTATTACAAACGCAACCTGAAGGTGGCTTTTCCGGTCATGCTGACCCAGTTCGGTGCAGCGATGGTCGGACTGGCGGATTCGATCATGGTCGGCCATTACGGCACGGCGGATCTGGCGGCAGTCAGTTTCTCCAATGCGCTGTTCTTTACCGTCATGGTCTTTGCCATGGGCGCCCTCATGGGCATCACGCCGCTTGTGGGGCATGTACACGGCCGTCTGGAGAAACTGATGGTGCAGGGTACGACGGACGAAGAGATCGATCATAAGCACGAGCAGATCACCTCCTATTTCATTAACGGCTTGGTTTTTACGGCTATCCTGTGTCTCGCTTCGTTGGCGTTGCTCGCGCCGTGCATTCCTTATCTGGACAGTTTCGGTCAGGAACCTGTCGTTATCACGCGCGCGCGTCCTTATTATATATTAATAGTGCTGTCCATTGTTCCTTTCCTGCTTTTCTGTTTCTCCAAACAGTTCCTCGAAGGGCTTGGCAACACCCTCATCGCCATGCTCATCACTTTGGGCTGCAACCTGCTCAATATACTGCTCAACTGGGTCTTTATCTTCGGTCATTGGGGCTTCGAACCCATGGGCGCTGAAGGGGCAGGGTGGGCGACGCTCATTGCCCGGATACTCATGCCGGTATGTTTTTTTGTCGCTATGCTCTGCAAGGCGGACTGGCGGCGGTACATCGTTTCCATGCGTCGTTGGCTCATCACGCGCCGTGAAGTGGAGCACCTCATCACCATCGGAGTACCCATTGGTCTGCAGTCGTTTGCCGAAGCTTTCCTTTTCACGGCAGCGTTCGTCATCATCGGTTGGATCAGCAAGGAAGCGCTTGCGGCGCATCATATAGCGAACCAGATGGCGGACCTCACGTTCATGCTCGCTTTGGGTATCGGTTCGGCGACGACCATCCGTGTCTCGCACCAGTTGGGCAAAGGCGATCTGGTGGCGGTGCGTATGGCGAGCCGCGCATCGGTTCATCTGTGTTTGCTGATGAACACCATCGGCGCGGCGATCATGATCCTCGGACGCAATTATATCCCCTATATCTTCACCGATGACCCCGAAGTGGTGCCTATTGCATCGACGCTGCTCATCATCGCCGGCACACTCCAGTACGCCGACGGACTCCAGTGTATCGGTGCGGCGATGCTGCGCGGCATACAGGACGTACGCGTTCCGATGCGCATTGCCCTTTTTGCGTACATCCTCATCGGTATGCCGTTGGGCTTGTACCTCGCTTTCCCGATGGGGCTTGGTGCTACGGGTATGTGGATCGCGTTCGTCGTAGCGCTCGCTATCCCGGCGGTCCTGTTCCATATACGGTTCAGAAAACAATTAAAAATTAAGAATGACGAATTAAGAATTACGAATTAAAAATTACGAATGAATATGAACAACAGAGTATTTGAGATTTTTGCAGAGATTTGCAAAGTGCCTCGTCCGTCCAAGCACGAGGAGCGTATCAGTCAATGGTTGCAGGATTTTGCAGTAACCCATGGAATCGAGTGTGTCGCTGACGAAGCGATGAACGTCATCATGCGTGTGCCGGCAACGCCCGGCTATGAAGACCATGAGGGCGTCATTCTGCAAGCGCATATGGACATGGTGTGCGAGAAGAACGGCGATGTGCAGCATGATTTTATGACCGACCCGATCGAGACCTTTATCGACGGCGAATGGCTGAAGGCAAAGGGCACGACGCTCGGTGCCGACAACGGTATCGGTATCTCGATGGCGCTCGCGGCGATCACCGACAAGGACTTGGCGCACCCGGCTATCGAGTGCCTCTTTACGGTCGATGAAGAGACAGGTCTGACCGGCGCGATGAAGTTGCAGGACGGCATGCTGAAAGGCAAACGTCTCATCAACCTCGACTCCGAAGATGACGGACAGATCTTCATCGGCTGTGCCGGAGGAATTGACACGCTGGCGAAGATGCACTATACTCCATTGAAGATTGAAGATTTAAGATTGAAGAATTCATTAGCCATTCGGTTGAGTGTCAGCGGCCTCATGGGCGGTCACTCGGGCGATGATATCAATAAGGGCCGTGCGAACGCGAACCAGTTCCTTGTATGGTTCCTGGCGCGTATCTGGCCGCAGACGGAAGTACAGTTGGCATCTATCAACGGCGGTAACTTGCGCAATGCGCTTGCCCGCGAGGCGAATGCGGTGATAGCGGTTCCGATGAACTACAAAGAGCAGATCCGTATCGAGTGGAATCATTTTGTGGCACAGATGGAAGGTGTTTTCGGGGAAGTCGAGAAAGACATGCGGCTGGATCTGGAGACCTGCGATATGCCGGATACTTTCATTCCTGCCGACAAAGCGTATCGTCTTGTTATGTCGCTGTGCGAATGTCCGCACGGTATGATCGCCATGAGCAAGGACATGCCGGGTCTCGTCGAGACCAGCACCAACCTTGCGTCGGTCAAGATGCGCGAGGAATCGACCAATCATGGTCGATGCTATATCGAGGTGAACACTTCGCAGCGCTCCTCTATCGAGGCATCCAAGCACCACCTCAAATGGGCAGTAGAGCAAGCGCTTTCTCTCGCGTGCGACGAGGTGACGCACGGTGACGGCTATCCGGGTTGGGCTCCGAATCCCAAGTCCGAATTGCTCGAAGCGGTGAAGAAAGCGTACGTGGATCTGTACAAGTCCGAGCCGCAGGTATTGGCTATCCATGCCGGATTGGAGTGCGGTTTGTTCCTCGAGAAATACCCGTACCTCGACATGGTTTCCATCGGCCCGCAGATGTACGGTGTCCACTCGCCCCAGGAACGTCTCTCGATCCCCTCGACCGAGCGTTGTTACGCCTGGCTCTGCCAGATGCTCCGCTCGCTCTAAATCTGACGCAGTCCTTGTGGCTGCGTTTTTTTTGTTACAAAAATAATGAATCTGCATGCAAAGTGCAGAATTTTTGGCGATTTTTGTAGAAAAATTTGTATGTTCCAAAAAAAAATGTTACCTTTGCAGCCGATTTGGGTGCAAAGGCGCTAGCGTACGCGCACGTGTGTATCCGAACCGTAACGTAAAAAGAATAATGATATGAAAACGCCAGAGTTAAAACAAGAGCCTGTGAATACTGAGTATTCGACTTCGGCAGCGCAGCCACGTCAGTACTATACGGTTGACGAGGCTATGGCATATTTGGAACCTCGAATTAGAGCTATGTTTCGATGAAAGAGGTCGTTTTTACACCACAAGCTCTTCTGCAGTTCGAGGAAAGTGTGAGGGAGTTAGTTGCGCAAAATTACTTCAGCGAAGAGGATTATGCTGTTGATTACATGCGTGCGATATTTCGCCATTTTGCGTTAAATTTACAAAACTCCGTTCGCACAAAAGCACCTTCATACTTTGAGCGTTATAAGGTTGATGGCAAAGAACTATATTATGTGATGTATCGGAAAAGTAGTCGTACAACGTGGTATGCTTTTTTCGAGGAGTTAGAAAATGTATATAGTATCGTTTATTTAGCTACTAATCAATTAATAGGACATCGTTTGGAGATTTCGTTATAATCTTCCGCTGGGCTCAACAGCGTAAAAAAAGAGTACATATTGAAAAAGCGTCTTAGCGCTTTGTTTTGGCTCAACGAAATCTGGTAAATTTCACAACAACATAATCCAAAACACTGCGACATTGAGATGCTCATGAGTGTATTTACGTACGCGTATCACGCGTACATAATATACATAATAGCGTGGGCTTTCGTGTTGCTTGTTCGGATTAGAGGGCAATACCAGAGCCTCGTTGAGCGGAACAGCAGCATTGCAGTCCCGCTTTTTTGTTGCACCCTGTGCAATTAAAGCGGAACACTGTCAAGCAGATGACCGCTTTTTTGTGCGTGTGTATAGCTGTTGCATAGGGAATGAGTAGGGAATGACTCCGAGCCGATTCTGTCTCGATCGTGTCTCGTTAGTCTGATTTGGATGAATGAGGGGGAGAAAGAAAACGACAAAGCGACATAGCGACAAAGCAAATTTTTATAATGTTCCCACAGATGGGACGGATCGAACGGATTGATAGCCCGGCCTCAGGGCTTAAAAGAGAGGCAAAAAGATCTTTGACGTATTGAAAAAAAACACATGTGAATGCAGAAAAGGGGGTAGGTGGTCGCAAATTGCGACAACCTCGCAGAAAACTGTCATAAAATTTGGCTATATCAAAAAAATGTAGTACCTTTGCAGTCGCAAATGAGTATTATAGGTTAGCATTATGGCAAATACCCTTCTTCCTATTCAGACGCTTTCTCCCAAGCAAATTGAGAGCAAGATATTGACAATCCGTGGCGTTCAGGTGATGATTGACAGCGATTTAGCCGAACTTTATGGGATACAAACAAAACGTCTTAACGAACAGGTGAAGCGTAACATAGAACGCTTCCCTGAACATTTCCGTTTTCAGTTAACAGATGATGAACGCGAAGAGGTAGTCGCAAATTGCGACCACCTTAAAGAGTTGAAATTCAGTCCACATAAAACGTTTTGCTTCACGGAGCAAGGTGTTGCCATGCTTTCAGCGGTACTTCATACACCTGTTGCTGTTCGCGTCAGTATCCAGATTATGGAAGCGTTTGTGGAAATGCGGCATACTTTAGCGGCTAATGATCACATCGTTCGTCGTTTGGAGACTATTGAACATCATCAGTTATCGTTGGCAAAGCACCAAGAAGAAACGGATAATAAGATAGAGGAAGTGTTCCGGCGGTTAGATGAAGGGCAGATCAAACCTCAGCAAGGAATCTTCTTTGACGGACAAGTTTACGATGCTTATCAATTGGTGGCAGATCTTATCCGCAAAGCCAAGAAACGTTTAGTGCTGATAGATAACTATATTGACGACACGGTTTTAACGATGATGGATAAGCGCGGAAATGGAGTAAAAGCCACCATCTACACCAAGTTTATTGATAAACAACTGAAGTTGGATATTGCTCGTCATAATAGCCAGTACGCTAAGATAGAAGTGTTACTTTTTAAAAAGGCGCACGATAGATTCTTGATTGTGGACAATGAGGTTTATCATATTGGAGCATCTATCAAGGATTTAGGTCAACGATGGTGTACTTTCACCCTTATGCGTGATTTCACAGCAAAAGATTTGCTTGCTAAGATTAAATAGCGTTGAGATTACATAACGCATTCACATGTATGTACGTTCGAAAGGATGTGCATACTTTTTTTCAATATAGTCAATGGTAAAAGTGCAGAAAGTGCAAAGCAAAAATAACATAAAAAGACAAAGATAGAAGCAGAAGTTGAAAAAAAAGTAATTTGCTTACGGGAATGGACCGGGAATGGACCGGGAATGAATCGGAGACGAACCGGCCAAGTCGGAGAAAGTGTCAAAATGGACAAAATGGTCATGCAAATTTTTAATGATGCCGACTGACAGTCGGGGGAATGGAAGAAAAAAGGACCAAGTAAACCGGATAAAATCCGGAACAAAGGACGAACAGAAATAGACCGGCATCAGATGCCGGGCTAATGAACGAAGGAGAAATCAACCGGAATAATATTCCGAGAGAACAAACGTTGTTCAAAAAAAAACGAAAATAACATAAATACATAAAATATTATGAAAAATTTTAACTTAAATTTCAAATCAATCGTGCAGAGTAAAGCACGGTGGTTATTAACCTTAATCGCCATCCTAACACTTGGCGTAGGACAGATGTGGGCGGGAGCAGGTCTTTATGAGGCGTATATAGGCTACTCCTACAGTGGAACAAATGGCGAGGCCACTTACACCAGTTCTACATCTACCACTCAAACCATTGATTTAGGTACACTTACTGCTGATTTCAAGATTACAAGTCTAAGTTTAAAATATTGGAAAGATGGATCTGGAAATATATGCGGTGGACTTATAGATTATTATATAAGTTCCGATCAGGAGTACCAACCCTCATGGACATGGAAGGATATAAGTGGTAATAATCACGAATTA
>JAEEGL011430180.1_pt1 | contig 10188 bp, 5 predicted proteins | sample 9134231 | NCBI WGS metagenome assembly JAEEGL01 (sample SAMN16246548, study PRJNA631951) | gut metagenome | biome: gut microbiome; feature: rumen; material: fiber-attached | host: Bos | place: Iran: Karaj | collected 2018-10
ACTACTATTGCGTTGCCTACACGGTTGTACATTATTATTTGAACGATTTTCAGATGTCCAGCCTTTCCGAGCATAAAGGCTCAAAGATCGGCGCGGACATACTTGCGACCTTCCTTCCCGATGAGGTCATAGAAGGCCTGTATACAACCGTAGAAAAAGCGGGGTTAAAGGTAAACAACCTTACCCTTGAGCCTATTGCAGCCATTCTTGTTGCCATACCCGAGAAGTTCAGGCTCTTAAACATCGCTCTTGTCGATGTTGGCGCGGGCACAAGCGATATATGTATCACAAGAGACGGAAGCATCATCGCATACGGTATGATACCCATGGCGGGCGATGCGCTTACCGAGGTCGTTGCGGCCAATCATCTTGTGGAATTCAACACGGCCGAAGCGATCAAGCTTGCGGCATGTTCGAAAAAGAAATCAATCCCCTATGTGGATATTATGGGCATAAAGCAGAAGACGACTCCTGCGGAAGTGAATGCCGAACTTAAACAAAAGGTCGATGAGATGACAAAGCTCATCGCCGAAAGAATAATCGAAGTAAACGGCGGAAAGTCTGTTTCCGCATGCTTTGTGGTTGGCGGCGGCGGAAAGATCCAGGGCTTCACCGAGAACCTCGCAAAAGCTCTGAAACTTCCGAAAGAAAGAGTTGCTCTCAGAGGCGAGGAAGTGCTTTCTTTTGTCGAATCCGTAAACGGAGATTTTAAGCCCGATCCGATCTTTGTTACTCCCATCGGTATTTGTTTGAATTATTACGAAAAGAAGAACAACTTTGTATATGCATCCTTGAACGGAGATTCCGTAAAGCTTTACGACAACAACAAGCTTTCAGTCATCGATGTTGCGATCGCGGCGGGATATCCGAACGAAAACCTCTTCCCGAAGCGCGGAAAAGCACTCGAATTCACGCTTAACGGTCAGGCAAGGCTTGTAAGAGGCGAACTCGGCGAGGCGGCCGTTATCACTATAAATGGTAAGCCCGCATCTGCCAACACGCTGATCGAGCCGAACGATGACATTACGATCATAGAATCCACCGTCGGAGCGGATGCAACAAAGGACATAGAAAGACTGCCCGAGTTTAAGAGCGAGATCTCTTTCAATATCAACGGAAGAAACATCATCTGCCCTAAATATATGTCCGCAAACGGAGAACTTGTTTCCGGATATTACAGCATAAAGCAGGGCGATAAGATCGAGACCCTTAATTATTATACACTTGCACAGATCCTTGAATTCCTCGGTCTCGAATACAAGGACGGCATATATGTGAACAACGAGCCCGCGGACAGGGATACCAAGGTCTATGAAAACTTCAAGGTCGAGACCGAAAGGACTGCGCCCGCGCCCGAAGCCACACTTTCCGATAAGGTTGAGGAGATAAAGGAAGCGGTAAGGCAGGAGCAGGAAAATGCTCCGAAGACCATTACCATACGCTTTAACGGCATTCCGATGACACTGACCGGTAAAAGCGAATACAGATTTGTCGATGCCTCCGACAGGAGCGGTTTTGACATACAGAAGCCGCAGGGAAGCAGCCTTGAGATCCTTATCAACAAGGTGAACGCGGCATTTATAGATTTGATAAAGGACGGAGACTCTCTGGAGTTACATTGGATCAAGTAATGAAGATTTGCAGCTTAAACAGCGGGAGCAGCGGAAACAGCATTTTCGTTTCTTCCGGTCTGACAAGGATACTGCTCGATGCCGGCGCAAGCGGATCGAAGATCGAGCAGGAGCTTTATTCCATAGGCGAAAGCATTGACAGTATCGATGCTTTGCTTATCACTCACGAACACACCGATCATATAAAAAGCATGGGAGTCCTTGCGCGGAAGCATGCGATTCCTGTCTACGGAACACAGGGAACGCTTATGGCGGCACTGAACGGAAGTTATTCCGTGGGAAAGATAGATCCGCTGATGCTGAATTTCATCGAGCCGGACAAGCCTTTCCTTATAGGAGACATCATGGTAACGCCTTTTGCGGTATCACATGATGCTGCGGATCCCGTTGCATACTGCTTTGAATCGGACGGCAAAAAGATCGGCACTGCGACCGACCTGGGATATTACGACGAATACATAATCGATAAGCTTACGGATTCGGATCTTCTTTATCTCGAATCCAATCACGATATCAGGATGCTCGAAGCGGGGAGATATTCCTATCCTCTGAAGATGCGGGTAAAGGGCAAAAAGGGACATCTGTCAAACGACGACTGCGCATCGCTCACCGCGGCGCTATGCAACGGTTCGAAGAAGCAGGTGAAGCATGTCATCCTCGCTCACTTAAGCCAGGACAACAATTTTCCGGAGCTTGCATATGCGACGGTGAACGCCGAAGTGCAGGTGCAGGTTGAAGAAGGCAGGCGGCCGGAGATACATGTGGCGCCAAGGTTTTCACATTCATTCATAGCGGAAGTCTGATTACGAATACGATCCCCGAAAGGGGTTAAAAAAGAAAGGGGCAATATATGAAAAGGGCAGTCATAACAGTTGTAGGTAAGGATTGTGTCGGCATCATCGCTAAGACATGCACATATCTTGCGGACAACGGCATAAACATTCTCGATATCTCGCAGACCATCGTTAAGGAATTCTTCAACATGATGATGATCGTGGATGTTACCGATATCAAAAAGGATTTCCTTGAGATCGCAAACGAGCTTGAAGAACTCGGCAATAAGATCGGCGTATCCATCAAGATCCAGCGAGAAGACATATTCGATATGATGCACAGAATTTGATATCCTGTACAGATCAGGACAAATAGGAGACTAAAATGATTAATCGTTCCGAAGTAATGGAAACCAACAGGATGATCACGGATTCCAAGCTTGACGTCAGAACCATCACCCTCGGCATCAGCCTTCTTTCCTGCATGGATTCAGACTTAAAGACCTGCTGCCAAAAGATCTACGATAAGATCACGACGGTTGCGGAAAAACTGGTTGAAACAGGGGAAGCAATTGAGAAAGAATATCAGATCCCCATTGTAAATAAAAGAATATCCGTTACACCCATAGCGCTTATAGGAAGCGCCTGCTGCAAGAAACCCTCTGATTTTACGGAGATCGCAAAGACACTCGACAAAGCGGCAAAGAAGGTTGGAGTTAACTTCCTCGGAGGTTATTCCGCGCTTGTGAGCAAGGGCATGACGGAAGCGGACAGAAACCTCATCCTTTCTATACCCGAAGCCCTCAGCTGCACCGATATCGTATGCAGTTCCGTAAATGTCGGATCCACAAGGACAGGCATAAATATGGATGCCGTAAGGCTTCTGGGCAGAGTTATAAAAGAAACCGCCGAAAAGACAAAGGATAACTCCTGCATCGGCTGTGCAAAACTCGTTGTGTTCTGCAACGCTCCCGATGATAACCCCTTCATGGCGGGCGCATTCCACGGAGTTACCGAAGCAGATGCCGTGATCAATGTCGGCGTAAGCGGACCCGGAGTTGTAAAGACCGCGCTTGAGGGCGTAAGAGGCGAAAGCTTCGAGGTCCTTTGTGAGACCATAAAGAAAACAGCCTTCAAGATCACAAGAGTAGGCCAGCTGGTTGCAAAAGAAGCTTCCGAAATGCTCGGAGTTCCTTTCGGCATAGTTGATCTTTCACTTGCACCCACACCCGCTGTCGGCGATTCCGTAGCGGACATACTTAAGGAGATAGGACTTGAGCATCCCGGGGCACCCGGCACGACCGCGGCGCTTGCAATACTGAACGATCAGGTAAAGAAGGGCGGCGTTATGGCGTCCTCATATGTCGGCGGGCTTTCGGGCGCTTTCATTCCCGTAAGCGAAGACAGAGGCATGATCGAAGCTGTCGAGCAGGGAGCACTGACGCTTGAAAAGCTCGAAGCGATGACCTGCGTATGCTCGGTAGGACTTGATATGATCGCAATACCGGGTGACACAAGCGATGCGACGATCTCGGGCATAATTGCCGATGAAATGGCCATAGGTATGATCAATCAGAAGACAACGGCCGTAAGACTGATCCCCGTTATCGGAAAGAAGACCGGCGACAATGTCGAATTCGGCGGACTTCTCGGCTATGCGCCGATCATGCCTGTCAACCGTTTCGATTGCTCGGCTTTCGTGGACAGAACGGGAAGAATACCCGCACCAATACATTCATTTAAGAACTGAAAGGCTTTGAAATGCGTTATATTACGGAAAATTACGATTATAAGAATATTTTATTCTTTTTTGAACAGCTTGCAAAAATACCCCATGGTTCGGGAAACGTGGAAACTATATCGAATTTTCTTCTGAGCTTTGCAAAAGAACACAACTGCAACTGCAGACAGGACGAGAAAAAGAACGTCGTTGTCTTTCTTCCCGCAACAAAGGGTTATGAAGACAGAAAGACCGTTATGCTCCAGGGGCATATGGATATGGTATGCGAAAAGGATTCCGACTGCCCGCATGATTTCATGAAGGATCCCCTCGAGCTTTACATCGAGGACGGAAAACTCAGGGCAAAGGGAACGACGCTCGGCGGAGACGACGGCATAGCGATCGCATATATGATGGCGCTTATGGCGGATAAGAACGCAGAGCATCCCGCAATGGAACTCGTTATGACCACCGATGAGGAAACGGGTATGTTCGGAGCATCGGCTCTCGATGTTTCGGATCTGAAAGCCTCATACCTAATAAATGTCGACTCCGAAGAGGAAGGCCGTTGCTATTGCGGCTGTGCCGGCGGACTCAGACAGAACTGCGTGCTCGATCTCGAAAGAGAGGAAATGAGCGGTATCGCGGTTGAAATTAAGATCAAGGGCCTTACGGGCGGACATTCGGGAGTAGAGATCGACAAGAACAGGACGAATGCCAACAAGCTTATGGCAAGACTTCTGTTCGAACTCAGAAATCCCGTGGATTACAGAGTCGTGGAATTAAAGGGCGGAAAGCTTGACAACGCGATCCCGAGAGAAGCCTTCGCGACCATCGTTATAAAGGATTTCAACATCAACGAATTCAAAAATGCGGCGGGATCACTCGTTGCAAAATACAAGGATGAGCTGAACGCTTCGGAACCCGGCCTTGAATTCGAATTCTGCATAGTACCGACCGAAAAGACATATAAGGTCATAAACGGCAAATCCTTCGGAAGCCTTCTGTATTTCCTTATTCAGGCTCCCAACGGAGTTCAGAAGATGAGTTCCGCTATCCCCGGCCTTGTCGAAAGCTCGCTGAACATGGGAATTGTATTTACCGAAGATACAAAGGCGGTGATCAGATTCTCGCTCAGAAGCTCCGTTACAAGTTTCAAAAGGTATATGAGCGCAAAACTTGATTATCTGATCTCGATACTCGGCGGTGAGGCATCGACCGAGGGCGATTATCCGGCATGGGAATACAGAAAAGAATCCGTTTTAAGAGAAAGATTTAAGGAACTGTATGTTGAGGAATACGGTTCGGAACCCGTATTTGAAGTTATGCATGCGGGCCTCGAATGCGGCCTTTTGTTTGACAAATGCCCCGGACTTGATATAATTTCCATTGGTCCCGATATGAGAGACGTACACAGTCCGAACGAAAGTCTGGATCTTGAATCGGCCGTCAGAGTTTATAAATTCCTTGAGAAACTTATTTGCAGGCTTTAACACATATAAAGGAAATTGAAAATGGACCCTATCAAAGATAATTTCAACAATGAAGAGAACCTCGATCCCGAGCTTTGGGAAAACGAAACGACGGATCCCGTAACGGAAGAGGCAAAAGATGCCGAGGAAGCAGATGCTTTGCAGGAAATGTTCAAGAACATTGCCGAAGGCGAGGGCATAGTTTCCGAAGAAAAGCCTTCCGATGAGGATGACGAGGAAGAATGGGTATTATCTTCCAAATCTTCGGAAAAGAAGTCTGCCCCAAAACCGGCGGCAGCTCCGAAAACGGTAAAAAAGAAGAAGCCCAGAAGACTCAGAAAATCAAAGAAAAACGATCAGGGCGAGAGGTTTTCCGAGCCTGCCATCATGGATTTCCTGAATTATCCCGATGAAGACGCGGATGACGATGACGATGACCTTTTTGATGATGATCTCGACGAATTTGATGATGAAGAAGAGGAAGAAAACAAAGAGGAATTCATCACATATGTCGATCCCATCAGCGGTACCGTATCCAGAGAGTCAACGCAGAATGCGGAAGCATATCCCGAGGACGTGATAGAGAACAAAGATGCCCAGAGCGAAGAGGATGACAGTCCTTTGTACGATGTCTTCTCCGTATTCCTGGACAAGTTTGATAATGGCGCTCCGAAGCCCGCAGACACCGAAGAAGTCGAAGACGGCTCCTTCTCGTTTGTGCTTAACCCCCCCCCTGCGGCTCCCGCGCCTACTGATAAAGAAACAGAGGTTACAACAGATACAGTGGAAGTAAAAGCAGAAGATACAGTCAAAGAAACAACGGAAGAAATTTCAAATGATCTTTCTTTTGAAGACGATTTTGAGATAGAAGATCCCGAAGCTGCGGAAGTTACGGACGAAGCAACGGAAGTTACGGACGAAGCAACGGAATATGTGCCCGAAGAAGCCGCTCCGGAAACAGCGGAAACTCCGGAGGAAGATATCCTTCCCGAGATAGAAGTCGGGGATATCTTTGACAATAAACCGGAAGAAGATGCGGAAGAAGACGAACTCCTGTCCCGAAGAAAAGACGATGACGGGCCGGAAGAAGACGAGGAAGAAGACGAGTTCTTCAGAGCCATCGAAAACGCCGTAAGCATCGGCGCAGAGGAAAAGGTTTCCGCTCCCGATCCCGAAACAGAGAGGATCGCCGCTGAGGATGCCGCAAGGAGAGCTGCGGAAGAAAAAGAAAAACAGACGATAAAGGAAATGAGAAGAGCCGTTGAGGACATTATGTTCAACGGCGAAACTCCCGAGGAAAGAGAAGAAAGACACAGAAAAGAGGACGAACTCGATGCGCTTCCGATGATCGACTTTAACGGCATCGATTTCTCCGCTGTTCCCGATGACGATTATCCCGACGGACCCACACGTATAGCAAAGCCCCGCCGTAAGAAAAAATGGCCGTGGGTGCTTCTCGGCATATTCGGATTTATTGTGCTCTTTGCGCTTTTCATACTCTTTACCAGACCCGGACATGCTATTGCCTCAAGGTTAGCGGCGAGATTCATCTTCTCGAAAGTAACGGATGTCGGAGATGATATGAGTGAACGCTTAAATGAAGAAGATGTTCTCGGTCAGGACCATCAGGGTGAGTTCCTGCATCCCGTTACCAATACACCCACCCCGACACCGGAACCCACACAGGTTGTGGTTGTTACAGGCGAGCCTGTGCCCACCGATACTTCGACACCTACGCCTACTCCCGTAGAAAAGTATCATCCTCATTATGCCGAGGATCATTCGGTCATAAACATCCTTCTTATCGGTGTAGAAAACCATGACAACCTTAAATACGGCCGTTCCGACTCGATGATGATAGCGTCGATGGATAAGGACGGCGGAGACCTGAAGCTGGTTTCCCTGATGAGAGATATGTATGTCGAGATACCCGGCTATTCCGATAACCGTCTCAATGCCGCATTTGCCTTCGGCGGCCCCGAGCTGCTGCTCGAGACCATAGAGCTCAACTTCGGTGTTGTCTGCGACGGATATGCGATGGTTGATTACGAAGGCTTCGAGAAGATCATCGACTACATCGGCGGACTTGAGATCAGTCTTACAGCCGAAGAAGCACATTACCTGAATACCACAAACTATATCTCCGACAAAAAGCAGAGACATGTTGTGGAAGGTCTTCAGACGATGACCGGAAACCAGGTTGTCGGCTATTGCAGGATAAGACACGTGCAGACCGCAAACGGCCTCGGAACGGATTTCGGAAGAACCTACCGCCAGAGAGTCGTAATGAACAAGATCTTCGAAAAGTATAAGAATTCTTCTGTTTCCACCTTATACAACGCGATGAACGACTGTCTTCCTTACATCACCTGTCCTTCAAGCCTTGAAAAGCTTGCGGCTGACTGCTTACAGATAATCGTGGAGAAGAGGATGTTCAATCTTGCGACCTACAGAATACCCGTAAGCGGTGAGTACGAAGAGACCAGAGTCGGCGGTGAGATCGTCGACGGTCAGGTTGTCGGCGGCCAGCAGGTTATTGTATGGTATGACACCAACCCCGATCTTTTGCATAAGATCCTTTACGGAGAAAACTAAAAGCATATTTACCCCGGATTTCCGATGTGAGATCCGGGGTTTTTAAAATTTTATACAATTTTTCTTGCAAATATGTGACGGAGTAGTATAATACAACAGATTATGCGAAAAGGAGAAAAAATATGAGTTACAAGACATTTACAATGGAGCTTGCCGGAAGAACTCTGTCAGTAGACGTCGGAAGAGTAGCCGCACAGGCTAACGGCGCCGCATTTATGCACTACGGTGACACAACCGTGCTTTCAACAGCAACAGCATCGGAAAAACCCAGAGAGGGTATAGATTTCTTCCCTCTGTCGGTTGAATACGAGGAGAAGCTTTACGCTGTGGGAAAGATCCCCGGAGGATTTACAAGACGTGAAGGAAAGCCTTCAGAGAACGCTATCCTTACGAGCCGCGTTATCGATCGTCCCATGAGACCTCTTTTCCCCAAGGATTATCGTAATGATGTTACACTTAACAATATGGTAATGTCCGTTGACCCCGAATGCAGTCCCGAACTGACCGCTATGCTCGGAGCAGCCATTGCCGTTGCTATTTCCGATATACCGTTCGACGGTCCCTGCGCTACGACCCAGGTAGGCCTTATCGACGGAGAATTCGTTATCAACCCCAATTCCGCGCAGACAGCCCTTTCTGACTTAAAGCTCACCGTAGCTTCAACCAGAGACAAGGTTATCATGATCGAAGCAGGCGCTAACGAAGTACCCGAAGCAAAGATGATCGAAGCCATCTACAAGGCTGACGAAGTAAACAAGCAGGTTATTGCCTTCATCGACAAGATCGTAGCCGAAGTAGGCAAGCCCAAGCATGAATATACAAGCTGCGCTATTCCCGAGGAGCTTTTTGCGGCGATCCGCGAGCAGGTACCCCCTGCAGAGATGGAAGTCGTTATGTTCGCTCCCGAGAAGCAGGTTCGTGAAGAGAGGATCAGAAACTTAAAGGATAAGCTTGCAGAGGTATTCGCTGACAAGGAAGACTGGCTTCCTCTTATCGATGAGGCAGTTTACCAGTATGAAAAGAAGACTGTCCGCAAGATGATCCTTAAGGATCACAAGCGTCCCGACGGAAGAGAGATCACACAGATCCGTCCTCTTGCCGCAGAAGTAGACATCATTCCCAGAGTTCACGGTTCCGCAATGTTCACAAGAGGACAGACCCAGATCTGCAACGTTACAACTCTTGCGCCTCTTGCGGAGGCTCAGAAGCTTGACGGTCTTGACGAGAACGAGACCTGCAAGCGTTATATGCATCAGTACAACTTCCCTGCATATTCCGTAGGTGAGACCAAGGTTTCCAGAGGTCCCGGCCGTCGTGAGATCGGTCACGGAGCACTTGCAGAGAGAGCACTGATCCCCGTTCTTCCTTCCGAGGAGGAATTCCCTTATGCTATCCGTACCGTTTCCGAGACCTTCGAATCCAACGGTTCGACATCCATGGGTTCAACATGCGCATCCTGCATGTCCCTTATGGCTGCCGGCGTTCCGATCAAGAAGATGGTTGCCGGAATCTCCTGCGGTCTTGTAACAGGCGAGACAGACGATGATTACATCCTTCTTACCGATATCCAGGGCCTTGAGGACTTCTTCGGCGATATGGACTTCAAGGTTACAGGTACAGATGCAGGTATCACAGCTATCCAGATGGATATCAAGATCCACGGTCTTACCCGTGCCATCGTTGAAGGCGCTATCGCTCGTTGCCGTGAAGCAAGAATGTACATCATGGAGAACTGCATGAAGAAGGCTATTTCCGAGCCCAGACCGGAAGTATCCAAGTATGCTCCCAAGATCATTCAGATCCAGATCGATCCTTCCAAGATCGGTGAGGTTGTGGGACAGCGCGGTAAGACCATCAATGCCATCATTGAGCAGACCGGCGTAAAGATCGATATTACCGATGACGGAGCAGTTTCCGTATGCGGTACTGACCTTGAGAAGATGAACGAAGCAATCCGTCTCATCAACATCATCGTTACCGATTTCGAAGCTGGTCAG
>JAEEGL012007712.1_pt1 | contig 10188 bp, 6 predicted proteins | sample 9134231 | NCBI WGS metagenome assembly JAEEGL01 (sample SAMN16246548, study PRJNA631951) | gut metagenome | biome: gut microbiome; feature: rumen; material: fiber-attached | host: Bos | place: Iran: Karaj | collected 2018-10
TAGCTCCATACTTTACAACTGCTCAAGTTAAGTTCTTGAATGATATCAAGACTAGTGCTGAAGGATCAGCACCTGCCCAAACAGAAGCACCTGCTGAATCTGCTGCTTAATAATTTAGGTAAAAAAAAGAAGCGTTATGCTTCTTTTTTAATATATTAAAGTATGTAAGATACGATCAGTGTTTTTAAAATTAACTTTAGCTATCTCTTGTAATTTTTCTTCTCCATATTTTTCTACAACTTCTTCACCAATTTCATCTACATCTTTTCCAGCACCTTTAGGTAGAGGAATGTGAATACTATCAGATAATTTATCAAATTCTTTTAAGAATAAATATCTACTTATAATTGATGCACAAGCTACTGCAGGAGAAATATCTTCTGCTTTTGTTAGGAAAGTAATATCTTTTTGAATAACTGGTTGATCTTTTAAATATTCATAATAACGATTTTCTCTAGCAAATTCATCAACTATTATATAATCATATTTAACTTTCTCATCATGTACCATTTGATATAATACCCTGTTATGAAGAATAGCTTTTATTTTATTCATATTAGTATCTTTAGTATGTTTTTCATTATATTCCTTGTTTGTTAAAATAACACTTTTATATTTAACTATTTTAGCTATTTCAGGAGCAATTTTCTTTATTTTTTCATCGTCAATTTTTTTAGAATCACCAATTCCTAATTTTTCTAATTCTTCTAATTGGTCTTTTTTAACATAACAAGCAGTTACAACGATAGGTCCAAAATAATCTCCAGTACCAACTTCATCAGAACCAACAGCATTACAATTATAATACTTTGCATTTTCTTTTTTCTTTTCTTCTTTTTTCTCTTTAGTATTTTCTAAGGCAACACCCCACATAGCGGCATCTACATCTGCTGAAGTACCTTGAAACATAACTTTACCAGACTCATACATTGTAATAACTGTATCTTCTTCTTGTGCTTGAAATACTACATAGGGAATAACTTTATCTCTTCTTTTATCTTTGTAGTATTCAATCATCTTTTCTTTTATTTCATCATTTACTTTTATAACTACGTTCATCAAATCACTCCTATAAAATAATATTATGGTAAAAATAATCTACAATTTCTTCTGAACTTAATCCGGCTTCTGATTGTTCTTTACAAATTTTTTCAATATCACTTTCATTCATATTTAAAACATGAGGATTACTATCAAAAACTAGATATAAATGTTTTAATTCAAGTTTCTTTAATTTTTCTATTAGAGCTTTAATTTCATCAATATTTCTACTTAAAACAAAAGGATTACAATTAAAAATATTCATAATATGTTCTTCATGACAACCAGTATCTATTAAAATATTAATTAATTCTAAGATACTATGATCAGAAATATTTTCAAGATCATCATTGGCATCCATCATGTTTTTAATTTCTTCAATAGAAAATCCATAGCGCATTAATATATCCATAGTTTACTCCTTTATTAAATCTAAGCTCTTAACATTATATTTTTTGTAGAAATCTTTTTCAGAAAGAAATAAATCGAGATTATCTTTTTTATCTTTAATACAATTTAATCTGCTTTTAAGATAATCTAAATTATAAATTAATATTTTACTATTTTGAATTAAATAATTATCTAAATCAATACTTCTATAAAAATTAATTTTCTTTTCAATATTAGTAATATCATATCCAAAAATTAACGGAAAATCAGTCATCATTTTAATTACATCTTCTATAGAATAACCAAGTCCTTTAACACTAAACACTTTATTATTAATACTTTCAGCAGAATACAATAAAATATATGGATTAGTAATAGTTATAATAATAATATTATCTTTAGAAAATCCTAATTCTAATAATTTGTTTAGTTTGCTTTCTAATGCATCTAAATAAACATTTTTTAAAATAATAGGTATTTTTTTAATAATACTAATAATATCAGTTTCATCAAAACCAAATTCAAATAAGTAATTAAATTTTTCACTTAAAATATCATTTTCTTCAAGGATTAAAGTTGGTAGTAGAGAAGTAATCTTAAGAATTTCTTCTTTAGTAAATCCTAGTATTTTAAATCTATTAATTTTTTCTTTTATAATATCAAGATTATTAATAAGACTAGGTTCTTTATTAAATATATTTATTATATCTTGATCTGAATAGTTAAGTTCTTTTAGATAATTAAAACTTTTTTCTAAACTAGAACTATCCATACTTAATAATTCTGGATTATTAGAAATAATATTAATAATATTTTTATGAGTAAAGCCTAGGTCTTCAAAACTCTCTATTTTATTATTAATCTTGTCTTCAGTTAATTCTAAAATATAAGGATAAGTCTTAATAATATTAAAAGTATCATTTTTACTAAAACCTAGAGATTGAATTAAATTTACTCTTACTTTAATGTTTTCAATACTAGTTGATAAAATGTTAGGAATAGTTTTTACAATTCTAATAAATTCATTATTATTTATTCCTGATTTATGAAAGTATTGATATAAACTTTTGAAATTAAATAGGTCACGAGAACGAGTGTTTATTTGTTTAATATCGTTTTCACTAAAACCAATGTCAAGCATATATTCTTCTAACATATTATCACCTGAATTTATTATAGCATAAATTTACTAAATAGTTTATAATTATAATGTAGGGGTGATAAAATGAATGTATTAGATATTGGAGTAATACTAATTCTATTAATGTTTGCGATTGTGGGATTCAAGCAAGGTGTAATTAGAGAATTAATTGCCTTTATAGGTATTGTTTTAATCTTTTATTTAGCATATGCCTTATGTGGAGTAGTAGGAGATATATTATGTTTGACTCTACCATTTTTTGAATTTAAGGGTAGTATAATGGGAATGAGTGCGATTAATTTATTATTGTATCAAGCACTTGCTTTTATCTTAATATTTGCGATACTTTTAAGTTTATATGAAATTATATTAAAATTATCTAAGGTATTACAAAAAATAGTTAATTTAACAATTATTCTTTGGTTACCATCTAAATTATTAGGTGCGGTAGTAGGTTTATTAAAAGGATATATTGTTTTATTTCTACTTTTAGTAGTATTGTTTATACCTTTAGGTAGTACAGGTATGTATGAGAATAGTAGATTTGCAAGTAAAATAGTATATAATACACCAATATTATCTAATTCTATTGGAAGTATTACTAAATCTACTAAAGAAGTTTATGTTTTAGTAAGTAAGGTTGCTAATAAAAAGGTAAATGCTAATGAAGCTAATTTAGAAACAATAGATATTTTATTAAAACATAAAGTTGTTAAGAAAGAAACTATTAGAAAGTTAATTGAGAAAAACAAATTAACTGATGTTAAGGGAATAGACAAGATATTAAATAAATATTAGGAGGAAATATGATAGTATTAAAGACTAAAAATGAATTTGATGATTTAATAAAAGGAGAAAAAGTATTAGTTGACTTTTATGCTGATTGGTGTGGTCCTTGTCAAGCTATAGCTCCTGTTTTAGATGAATTAGATGGGACAATTGAAGGACTAGAAATAGTAAAAGTAGATACTGATCGTTTTATGAGTTTAGCTCGTGATTACCATATAATTACTGTTCCCAATATAAAAATATTTAGTAATGGAAAAGTAGTTAAAGAAAAAGAAGGTATTATGACTAAAGATGAATTAATTAGTTTTATTAATTCGTAGCAAAAATAATTGACATGAGAACTAGTAAAGTAGTTCTTTTTTTTTGGTTAGTGTTGTATAGGTATCTAAATTTTGTTAAACTATATATAGTAGGTTAATAGTAGAAGGGATGAAATATGAGAAAGAAATTTAAATTATTTAGCTTGATAATTTTATTAACAGTTTTAATTTTACCATTTACGGTAAAAGCAGCGGATGAGGGAGGTTATTATGGAGGAATTATTGAAATAACTTTACCAACAGTTCCAGAGATTGGTCAGCAACCAATTATTGTTGATCCGAATGAGCATATAAACATATTGTCACATCAGTGGATTAATGATACAGAACATAGAGTAATGGCTATGAATGAAACATTTAAGGCTGATCAAAAATATACTTATATGGTTTATTATGAAAATAATCCAGCATATGATATTGAATGGTTTGAAAGTATGTGGGAAAGTGACTATTATTTAGGCCCTGGTGTATTTAATGTCGATTTAGGCTCTGTAGATGATGCTCGTGTCGCAGTAGCTAGTTTCTATATGGGAGATATTGATGATAGGCCAGAACCTGATGATAATGATTATTATCAATTAAACATCGATGAACCACAATTAGGTGATCATCCTGTTTATTTAACTGAAAGTAATGTTTATTCATTTAATCCAGATGAAGAGATTTGGTATAACTTAACAGATGATCGTGTTATGACTGAAAACGATGTATTTGAAGAAAATAAAAGATATAAATATCAAGTAAGAATAAATTCATATTATTATCGTCCAGAGTCTATAGAAGCTTTTGATAATACTGATTATTATATTGATTTTGAATATGTGGAAAAAACTCCACCATATTCAGATATAATTAATGCTTATTTCTATTTTGGAAATAAATCTGATTTAGTAGTATCAACAGGAGATGTTGTTATAAATAGTACAAATCCTCCAGCTGCCGGAGGAACTCTAACATTACCTAGTATTACTACTAATGGTAAAGTAGAAGTAAGAGCTGAATGGGATATGTTAGTAGATGGAGACTTTGTAGAATTAACTGAAGGGACAGAAGTAGAGGTAGGAAAATACTATAGATATTATTTATATTTAGAACCTGCTTTTGGATATGTTTTTGCAGATGATTTTGGTATAGTCGATGAAAATGTAAATCAGAATCGTATAACTTTTTACGGTGATGGTGGTTCTGAAAGCTATATGTATGAATCTATGTTTATCATTTTAGCTGAAGGTGCTACTATGGGTATTTATGGTGATCATTTGGTATATCCTACTTATTCTATGCAATTGCTTGCTTTCCCATATAATGAAGCTAATAATAATTCGACATGGACAAGTAGTAATCCAAGTGTTGCAACTGTATCACAAGATGGTGTTGTTACAGGTGTGGCTTCTGGTACAGCAACAATAACAGCTACTAATACTCTTGGTGTATCAGTTACACATGACGTAGTAGTTGGAGTACCAGTTGGTTCAATTACTTTAGAAGAAGATGAAATTACAATGTATGTAGGTAGCACGTATAAAGTCAATGCTACAATTTCACCAAGTAATGCAACTCTTCAAGATGTTCAATTAATAATTGATCAATATAAAGATGGTGATGATGATACTTATAATATGGATTCTGTTTGGTCAATTGATGATACTATATATGCTGAATCAGAAGGAACAGTTAGAGTAATAGTTCAATCAAAAGATCCAGCTGAGGTTTCTACAGTTTTAACAGTTCATGTTATACCAAGACCACCAATAGAAGAGATGGAATTTGAAGAGTCTTCTGTAACTGTACCAGAAGGTCAATATGCAACTTTACATCTTAATATTGAGCCTGAAGAAGGAGATCTTTCATCTGTTACATGGGCAAGTAGTGATGAGAATATTGCATACATAGATATGTATGGTGTAGTAAAAGCAGTAGCTCCAGGAACAGTTACAATAACTGCAACAGCTCCTGGTAATATAGAAGCTACATGTGAAGTTACAGTAACACCTGTGATAAATCCTGAATCTATAAGTTTAAATAAAGAAAATTTAACATTAGTTGATGGTACAAGTGAAATGTTAATATTATCATTTGAGCCAGAAGGTGCAACATTACCACCAGCAGTATGGTCAAGTAGTGATCCAAGTGTTGCTATAGTAGATGAAACAGGAACAGTAACAGCTGTTGGAGAAGGAACTACTACTATCACAGTAATAACTACAAATGATTTAATAGCTACATGTGAAGTAACAGTAGTAAGTGCAAGTTATAAACCGGTAACAGGAATAGACTTAAGTGTAACAAGTCGTACAATTGAAGTAGATGACACTTTCAAGATAAATGCTACAATTATACCATCAGATGCAACTGATAAAACAATTACTTGGACAACTGGTAACCCATATATCGCGGTTGTTGATGATGAAGGTTGGGTAACTGGTGTAGGTCCAGGAGTAACTAGTATAGTTGCTCATACTTCATCAGGTGATATCAGAGGAATTTGTGATGTAACTGTATTGGGTGAAGAAATAGAAGTATTACAAGTATCTTTAGATGAGGATGCAATTTCCTTAGAGGAAGAAGAAATATATACATTAACAGCTACAATTACACCAGAGAATGCTACAAATAGAATGTTAACTTGGACAAGTAGTGATCCAAATGTTGCTACTATAAATAATAATGGACAAGTAACTGCTATAAGTGAAGGAACTGCAGTGATTACTGTAACAACAGCAAATGGATTGACTGATGATTGTACAGTTACAGTAACTACACCTGAAATTCCAGTAACAGGAATAGATTTAAGTGTAACAAATCGTACAATTGGAGTTGGAGATAGCTTTAAAATAAATGCAACAATTATACCATCTAATGCACAGAATAAGTTAATTATGTGGTCAAGCGATGACGATAATATTGCTGTTGTAGATGATGAAGGATATGTAACTGGTGTTAATCCTGGTACAACTAGAATAATTGCTCAAACATCAGTAAGTGGTGTAAGAGGAGTATGTACAGTAACTGTATCTGATGATACAGTAGAAGTTTTAGGAGTATCTTTGGATAAAGAGGCGATTTCATTAGAGGAATATGAAATATATACATTAACTGCTACAATTACACCAAGTAATGCTACAGATAAAACATTAATTTGGACAAGTAGTGATTCAGATGTAGCTGATGTAGATAGTAATGGCCATGTAACAGCACTAAATGAAGGAACTGCAGTTATTACTGTAACAACAGCAAATGGATTGACTGATGATTGTACAGTTACAGTATTACCTTATTCAGAAACACCAGTAACATCAATAAGTTTAAATAAAACAACTTTAGTATTAACAGAAGGGACAAATGAGACTTTAGTATTATCATTTGAACCAGCGGGAGCAACGTTACCACCAGCAGAGTGGACAAGTAGTAATAGAAATGTTGCTCGTGTAGATGAAACTGGAAAAGTACGTGCTATAGGTGTGGGAAATGCTACGATTACAGTAAGAACTTTGAGTGGTTTAATTGCTACATGTGAAGTTACGGTAGTATCTTCTTCAGTAACACCAGTAACATCAATAAGCTTAAATAAAACTACATTGTCATTAGCTGAAGGAACAAGTGAAATGTTAGTGTTATCATTCCAGCCAAGTACTGGAACACTTCCACCAGCAATATGGACAAGTAGTAATCCAGAAGTTGCTACTACTGATGAAACAGGAATAGTAAGAGCTATTAGTCCTGGTACTGCAACAATCACAGTAACAACTACAAATGATTTAACTGCTACATGTGAAGTAACAGTAACATCTGCTACAGTAGCAGTAACAGGAATAGATTTAAGTGTAACAAACCGTGTAATGGAACCAGGAGACAGCTTTAAAATTAATGCTACAATAACACCAAGTAATGCAACAGATAAAACAATTACATGGTCAAGTAGTGATACAAATGTGGCTACTGTAGATGCTGAAGGAACAGTAACTGCTGTAAGTACTGGAACAGCAACAATCTATGCTCAAACTTCAGCAAGTGGCATAAGAGGAACATGTACTATAACAGTAGTAGATGAAATAATACCAGAAACTGGTATAACTTTAAATAAAGAAACCCTTTCATTAGAAAAGGATGAAATATATACATTATCAGCTGAATTTACACCAAGTAATGCAACAGATAAAACATTAACTTGGACAAGTAGTAATACAAGTGTAGTTACTGTAAATAATAATGGACAAGTAACAGCTGTAGGTGTAGGAAATGCAACAATTACTGCAACAACAGTAAATGGATTTACCGCAACATGTGAAGTAACAGTAACTCAACCAGAAGTAACATCAATTAGTTTAAACAAAACATCATTAGTATTAAAAGAAGGAACAAGTGAAACTTTAGTATTATCGTTTGAACCAGAAGGAGCAGTACTTCCACCAGCAGAGTGGACAAGTAGTAATAGAAATGTTGCTCGTGTAGATGAAACTGGAAAAGTACGTGCTGTAGGTGTAGGAAATGCAACAATTACAGTAACAACAACAAATGGTTTAACCGCAACATGCCAAGTAACAGTTACTTCTGATTCAACACCAGTGGCAACATCAATAAGTTTAAATAAAACTACATTGTCATTAGAGGAAGGAACAAATGAAACTTTAGTGTTATCATTTAAACCAGATGGTGCAGTACTTCCACCAGCAGTATGGACAAGTAGCGATACAAGTGTTGCAACTGTAGATGAAACAGGAACTGTAAGAGCTATAAAAGCAGGAACAACAAGAATTACAGTAAGTGCCATAAATAACTTAACTGCTATATGTGATGTAACAGTAACGGAACCTGCAACACCAGATGTAACATCAATAAGTTTAAATAAAGAAAGCTTAAGTTTAACAGCTGGAACAAATGAAACTTTAGTATTATCATTCGAACCAGAAGGAGCAGTACTTCCACCAGCAGTATGGACAAGTAGTGATCCAACAATAGCAACTGTAGATGAAACAGGAACAGTAAGAGCTCTTAGAGCTGGAACTACTACAATTACAGTAAATGCTATAAATAATTTAACTGCTACATGTGAAGTATCAGTAACAGCTTCTGATATACCTGTAACATCAATAAATTTAAATAAAACTACAGTGTCAATACCTGAAGGAACAAATGAAATGTTAATATTATCATTTGAACCAGAAGGTGGAGCACTTTCTCCGGCAGAATGGACAAGTAGTGATCCAACTGTTGCAACTGTAGATGAAACAGGAACAGTAAGAGCTTTAAAAACAGGAACAACTACAATTACAATAACTACTGTAGATGGATTAACTACTACATGTGAAGTAACAGTAACAAAAGCTATAATAGAAGTAACAGGAATTACTTTAAATAAAGATAATGTAACACTATATGAAGGTGATAAAGAAACATTAGTAGCTACTGTTACACCAAGTAATGCCGATGATAAGAGCGTTACATGGACAAGTAGTAATAGAAATGTAGTTCGTGTAGATAACGGAGCAATACGTGCAATTGGTTTAGGAACAGCTACTATTACAGCTACTACTAGCAATGGTATAAAAGCTACATGTACAGTAAAAGTGGTTGAAAAACCAAAAGAAATGGGCTTTACTGATGTACCTAAAACTGCATGGTACTATGAACCAATTAGAAAAGCATATGAAAAGAATATTATTGCTGGATATAGTCCATATATATTTGGACCAAATGATAAAGTAACAAGAGGACAAATGGTAACATTCTTATGGAGAATAGAAGGACAACCAACTGTTTCAGAAGCTACTACATTTAAGGATGTTAAGAATGGTCAATACTATACAGAAGCAGTTAAATGGGCTGCAAAGAATGGTATTGTTCATGGATATAGTAAAGATAAATTTGGACCAGCAAATAATATAATTAGACAAGATTTAGTAGTAATTTTAAATAACTATGCTAAGTTCAAAGAAAAAGAATATAATGCCAATTATGATTTATCAGGTTTCGCTGATTTCAATCGTGTTCATGGTTATGCACTTCCAGCACTTAAGTGGGCTGTAAAAAATGGAGTAATGAATGGACAAGATAAACAGGGTAAGAAATATATTTCACCACAAAATAATACAACAAGAGCAGAAGCAGCTACTATGATTGTTAACTTCTTACAAAAGTTTGGACTATATTAAAAATAAAGAGTATATAATTATACTCTTTTTTTTGTCAAAAACATGGAATTAATACTAAAAAACATGGCTTTTTATTGTTAAGAATTTTTCTTTTTGGTATAATATTAGTGTTGTATGTTAAAGGAGGAAGATATATGCATAAATATGTTTACTTATTCAGTGAAGGAAATGCTGATATGCGTGAATTACTTGGAGGAAAAGGTGCTAACTTAGCTGAAATGACTAAGATAGGTTTACCAGTACCACAAGGATTTACTATATCAACAGAAGCATGTACTCAATATTATGAAGATGGAAAAGAAATTAATAAAGAAATTCAAAAACAAATAAATGAGTACATTGAAAAAATGGAAGA
>JAEEGL012673681.1_pt1 | contig 10188 bp, 9 predicted proteins | sample 9134231 | NCBI WGS metagenome assembly JAEEGL01 (sample SAMN16246548, study PRJNA631951) | gut metagenome | biome: gut microbiome; feature: rumen; material: fiber-attached | host: Bos | place: Iran: Karaj | collected 2018-10
AAATATGATATTTATTTTAAAAATGGAGTTTTAAGTGCTTGGAAAATTCTTAAATTATATTATGATGTTATTGTAAATACTAAACAAGCTCAATTAATGAATCCTGGAGGAATTGATTTAAATAGAGAAGATAAAATTAAGAAATATGATGTTATTATTAAGTATTTTTATGAAATGAAAAAACTTAATACAATGACTGAACATTTAAAAGGAAAACCTATTGAAGGATTAGATTTAATACAATTTTGTAGTGAAGTTGATTATTTCTTAAGAAAATGTGCAGGAAATTAATAAATAAAATATTTTAAAACTTTTTAAAAAAATTTATTTGTATTCTTTATTAATTAAAATAATTAAACATTTTTTTAAATTATTCAAAATAAGAATTTAATAAATAAATATATTGTATTTATAAACTAATTATGATTATAATTTTAAATAATTTTTAATTATTCTATTTATTTAGATTATAAAAATATAATAAGATTATTACATTATTCATTATTAAAAAGTATTCTTAAAAACTTATTATCAAATAAAATTATTTACATATTTATATTATATTTTATATATTTAAAATAATACATTTACTCCTTATTTTTCTCTAAAAAAATATACATAAATTAAAATATAATAAATTAAATTTAAAAATCAAATTTAAGACAAAATTATTAATTTGATTTTATATTTAAAAACCAAAAAAAATGAACAAACCAGAAGACAAAAATGTAATGCCAAGAAATAAAAAAATAACAAAAAACTCTCGTGGATATGGTTTGAAGCAAATAGCTCAAATGACATTAGGAAGTGGAAACATAGATTTAGCAGTAGAATTACCAAAAGGTGAAGATTTAAATGAATGGTTAGCAGTAAACACAATAGAATTTTATAATGATATAAATTTATTATATGGAATGTTAATAGAATTTTGTACAAAAAAAAGTTGTCCTGTAATGTCAGCAGGACCAAAATATGAATATTTATGGGCTGATGGAACAAATGTAAAAGCACCTTTAAAAGTAAGTGCTAGTGAATATATTGAATATTTAATGACTTGGGTTGAAAATCAATTAAATAATGAAAGTATTTTCCCTTCTGTTATTGGAGTTCCTTTTCCTAAAAATTTTTTACAAATTATTAAAATTATTTTTAAGAGATTATTTAGAGTTTATGCTCATATTTATTATACTCATTTTCCACATATTGTTATGCTTGGATGTCAATATCATTTAAATACTTGTTTTAAACATTTTATTTTTTTTATTGATAGGTTTAATTTAGTTGAACCTAAAGAATTAGCTCCTCTTGCAGAATTAATTCAAAAATTTAAAGAAAGGAGAAATGAACAAACTACTAAAGTTTAAGGTAATTTATTTAGATAAGTTTTATTGATAAATAAATTATATTTTTGAATTTTTTTTTTAATGAAAGAATTATTTTATTTTATTAAACAAATATATGTATATATAATATATTCATTATTTTTTTGTTTTATTTATGAAATAATTATTTATAGTTTATTGTTTTATGTAATAAAATTATAAATATATTTTAGCTTTTTGATAATATTTCATTCGTTTTTCTTTCATATTTTTTATAATTTTAAAAACTTTATTTCTGTATTTTATTAGTAATTTTTATTAAAATTAAAGAACCAATATATTTTTATATAATATATAATCAAATTTTTATAAAATATAATTTTTTTATAAATGAGAAAAAAGAAACTAACACCATTAGAAGAAAAATTTGAATTATTTACTTTTTTTATAAATGATATAGAAAATTATATTGAAAAAAGATGGATATTAGAAAAACTTCCAGAACAATTTAAATTTTTAGATGAAATAGAAAGAGGTTCAAATATTCATAAATTAATAAGAAACAATAATTTAATAGAATTTGAAAGAATTGAACAAGAAAGAAGAGATAAAATTGATAGAAAGAGAAAAGGAATAAGAGAAGTTATAATATTTAAAGAAATTACTGATGAAGATATTGAAAATGAAATTTTAGAAGCTCATGAAAAATCAGTAAAAACAAAGCAATCTTTGAATCCAAGTTATTTTGGTCAAAAATCATTTAATGTTATCAATACTATTTTTTCAAGTGAAAATGAAATTAAAGAATTATCATTAGTAATTAAAAAAAAAATTAAAGAATTATTATTTGAATGTTATGAAAATGTTCATGATATAAATAAAGAAACAAAAAAACTTGTAAGTGAGCATAAAGATTATCTTTTATATAATAAAAATTCAAAAGATGATAATAAAAATGTAAAATATAAGATTTTTAAAAATAAAATATATAATAATATAAGTTTACAGGATTGTAAAAATGATAGAAATTCAAAAGTTTTTGAATTACTTTTTGATTTTGAAAATAATAATAAATTAATTCATCAATTTTTAAATGATAATGAAGTAAAAAATAATAAAAATGAAGATGAAAACATAAATTCTTTAAATAGATTTCATACTATATCAGATATACCTATTAAAAATAGAAGTAAAAATTTAAAAAATAAACCAAAAAATAAAAGATATAATTCTAATCTTCAAACTCCAAATTCAAAAAGAGAATATTTATCAAAGAGTAAAAGTAATTTAATAAATAAGCAATTATTAAGACCAAAAACAGCATCAAGTAGAGTTGAAACAACTATAAGTGGATATAGAAATTATTCAAATAATTTGACCAATTATACTTTAAAAAGAATAAAAACTCCATCTGCTTTAACAATTTATCCTTCTATATCAAATAATAAGAGTGAGAATAAAAAAATAGATAAATTATTATCTGATAATATAAAAGATTTATTTGATAATAATCAAATTAATATTTTACAAAAAATGAATATTTATGATGATATTGATAATATAGGAAGAATTTTTGATTATTCAAAATTAATGGAATTAAGGAATACAAAATTAAATTCTAAAACTTCTATTAAATATCCTCCTTTTGTTATGTCAAAAAATTTACTTAATTCTGGAAGTTTATTTGATTTTACAGTTGCTAATTCAAACAAAAAATCAAAAGATTTTCGTATATCTAATATAAAAAAGAAAAAAGAAAAAAACTTAATCAAATTTCAAAATGTCTAATATAAAAATTTTTTTTTGGTTAATAGTATTTTATAACTTTTTTATTTAAATATATTATATTTTTTATTGAAAATATAATTAAATTCTTATTATTTTTTTAAAAAATATTATAAAACTAAATAAATAAATCAAAAAAAAAAAAAATAAAAAAAAATAAATAAAACAATCAAATGGAAAATAAATCCACACCAAATCAAAAATTTAAACAACCAAAAGCAAATATAGATTCATCAATAAGTCATCATCATAAACGAAGATCAAATATATTAAGAACAAATAAAATAGCAGAAAGAGGAATAGCATTAGATTCAAGTCATCCAGAACCACAAAGAAAAGATTCTCATACTAAACCAACATTTATAGATATTAAAACAGAAGAAGGTAAAAAATCAAATATAATTGCAGCAACTCAAGCAGGAAAAGATGAAGCAGGAAAAGTAAAAGAAAATCAAGATAGTTATGCTTTTATAGAAAATGTATTAGATTTAGAAAATTGTAACATTTATGGAATTATGGATGGTCATGGTTCAAATGGTCATTTTGTAAGTAAATTTTGTAGTGAAGCACTAAAAAAATTTTTTCAAGATGAAAATAATTTCATAACAAAAAAAGATAAAGGAAAAATAACAAAAGATATTTTATATCAGAAATTAACACATAATAATTATTCTCTATTAAAAAAATTTTATAATAATTTACAAGAACAATTAATTGATGCAACATTTGATACTCATTTTAGTGGAACAACAATGGTTATAGTATATCAAATAGATAATAAAATAATATGTAGTAATATAGGAGATTCAAGAGCAATATTAGTTTCATCAAAAGGAAATGATGAATATCAAGTAATGAATTTAAGTAATGATCAAAAACCAACAAATCCAGAAGAACAAAAAAGAATTGAAGATGCAGGAGGAGAAATTGCATGTTGTGATGATGAAAAAGAAAATGAAGGTGTTAAAAGAGTTTGGGTTAAAGGTGAAAAATTTCCAGGAATTGCTATTAGTAGAACTTTAGGTGATGAAGTTGCTAAAAGTGTTGGTGTTATATGTACTCCTGAATTTATTGAAACTACTTTAAGTAAAGATTCTTGTTATTGTATTGTTGCTAGTGATGGTCTTTGGGAATTTTATACTAGTGAATTTGTTAAAGATTTAAGTATTAAAGATTATTTAAATGGAAATTATGTTGATTTAGTTAAAAATTTAATTGTTGAAATTAGTGGAGAATGGGAAAGTGAAGGACCTATTAGAGATGATATTACTCTTGTTCTTCATGTTTTGAATAAAAAATAATATTTATTTGTGGCTTTTTAATAATAATATGATTAACATCTTAATTATGAGATTATGGGTTTTATTATAATAAATATTAAATTATTAAAAGCAAGAATTTTTTTTTATTTTTTAAATTTTTATATTTTTTTATATGAAAAAAAATATTTTATTTATATAAATTATAAATTAGTAAAATTTATAATTCATTGGGTAAAATAAATGGTTTATAAGTCTTTTTCTTTTTTTTAACTATTGGTTTTTGATTTATTAAATTATCGATATTTTTATCTTCTTTTTTCTGTAAATATTTATCAGATATTTTGTCTGGATTTTTACCTAACATTAATTTTTGTAATAGTTTTGCTTTATCATTTATTGTATAACTTTTTTCAATTGGTCTAAATTTATTCTTATTTATTTTTAATTCAAAATTTAAAATTTCTTCATTATTATTTTCATTATTTTTACTATTATTCTTTTTATATTCTTCATATCTTTTTTCTATTTTTTCTTTTATTTTTTCATTTAAATTTTGTAATGTTTTATTTGCTGAAAGTTCTTTTTTATCACTTTTTTTATTTAATTCATTTTCATCCTTTTTATTTATTTCATCTTCAAAATTTACTTTTTTCTTTTGTTCTTTTTCTAATTTGTTTTCAATTATTTGAGAAGACTTTTTTTCATCAATTAATTCAATATTGTTTTTTTCTTGATTATGTATTTCTATCATATTATTTGGTAATAAATCCTCTTTTAATTTTTTAGTTATTTTTTCTTCATCCATATCATCTTTGATAAAATTTTTATTTTTTTTTTCTTCGTTTTTCATTCTTATCTCATTTTTTATATTTAATTCGTTTATTTTATTATAGTCAATATTTATATTATTTTGTAAATTTTTCATTTTTTGAAATTCTTTTGATTCATTTAACTTTTTCATAAAAATTTCTTTACTTAATTTTGTTTTCATTTCTTTTTTTGATTGAATACTATTATTATTGGGGTTATTAATATTTTTGATTTGTGATTTTTTATTTTGGTTTAATTCATCTTTTGAATCATTATTTAAAATATTTCCTTGACTCATATTACCAAAAGATAATTGATTATTAAATGATTTTTTTAAATCGATTGTTTTATTTCTTGAATAATTATGAAAGTTTTCAATATTATTATTATAATAATCTTCATTTATATCTTTTTTATTTTCATTATTTAAATTTTCGTTAAAAAATAATTCTTCCGTATTTTGATTTTTTTCTAAATAGTTAAAATTATTTTCTTTTGATATTTCTTTTTCTTTTTTATAACTTATAATATTTTTTTTTATATCAGAAGAATTTTGCTTTCTATTACTTTGAATTAAACTATTTTCATTTAAAAAACTAGAAATTTTCCCATTTAGTGTACTTGAATCATCAAATAAATCTATTTTAAATAATTAAAATAACTTACTTATTGTTTTATTATTCTTTTCTTTGAATGAAATTTTTCCTTCTGAATTTTGATTATTTGAAAAAGGAAATTTAAATTCATGCTATTTAATTTATAAATATTATAATATACACCATCACAATTTTCACAACATCCCATTTTATTTTTTATAATTTAAATGTTTAATAATAAAAATATTATTTTTTTAAGCCCAATTCATTATATAAAATTGTTATTTAAATTCAAAAAAAAAATCTTTTTTCTTAAATCACTTTTTTATTAATAAATATTTATATTTAAATATAATTTTAATATATAATTATTAACAACCAATTAATTCCTTATTAATTCTTTCATAAAAATTTTGAAAATTTTCCTTATTATTTTCTTTATTTTTATTTTTAATAAGTTCTTATTGAAGTTTCATCATCAAAATATGTTATAGATATTTCTTTTTTATTATTAATTTAACTTGTATTTAAATAGTCTTTTTTTTGAAAATGAAATTGTTGAAGTTATTGAAATTGATGGTTTACTATTAAATATAGATGCTTCTGATATTAATTAAGAATTATGATTTGAATTTTTTTCTACTATTTTATTACTTGAATTATTATTTTTTAAATTAATTATTGTAAATTGATAATTATTATTAGTTAATATTTTAATTTGTTTTGTATTAAGTAATTTTATATTATTATTGTTATTATTATTGTTATTATTATTTTTTTTTCATTTCAATAGAACTTTTTAATTACTGATTTTTTAATAGAAAATTTTTTTTTCTTTTTTTTTTTACTAATAGAGCAAGTAATATTATTATTAAATATTTTCATAAAATTCCTATACTCTTTTGAATTTAAAATACTAAAACTTTGTTTTTTCATATGTGTTTTAATTTTATCATAATTTATTTTTGTTTGATAAAATGTAATTCCTGAATTTTAATGATCTGAAGATAAAAAACTTTTACTTTCTTGTAATTGTTTATTATTTTATATTTTTAATTTTTAATAAAATTAGTATTATAATAGGATGTATTTTTATGAGAATTTTAATTTTGATTCAATTCATTATTAACTGAATTAAATGTATTAAATAAAGAAATTTTTATCATTTCTTTAAATTATTTTTTTTTTTTTTTAAATATTTTTAAAATATAATTGTTTTGAAAAAATAAAAAAAAATTTCTTAATTCAATTATAAATTAGAAATTTTTCATATATTATAAGAATATAAAAAATAGATTTACATTAAATTTATACAAAAAAACTAATTCATTCTGTTTTTTCATTTTCATATATATGAAATTCATTTTTCAAATTATCAAGTAAATTTTGACTATAATCATTATAAACAAAATTTGGTTGAAGAATATGACAAATCCCATCTATTTGTTCATTCAAAAAATTTAAATTATTTATTAATGGATTAATATACATATTTTTATTTTGTTTAGAATCATTTTTTTTATTTCTTTCAAACATATTTATCATATTATATAAATTATTTGAACAATAAATTTGATTTTTAGTATTCAAATCATTTAAATTATTTTGAGTTAAATTTGGAAAAAAATGATGAGTTTGATTATTATTTTGTGATTGGTGTGATGTTGATGGAGATTTTACTTCTTCTTTTTTGTTAAAAAAATTTAAATTGTTATCTTTTACATTTTCTAAACTAATTGAAATTTCATTATTCTTTGGTAAAATTAAATTTAAATTATCTTTTATATTTTTATTTATCTGTTTTTCAGATGTTTTTTCTTTTTCATTTAATGTTGACAAATTATCAATTGAACCAAATTGTGAAGAAAATTTTGGAACAAAAAATAAATTATTATTGTTAGTAGTAAATTTTTTCTTATTTCTTAAATTAAGAATGTTTGGAGTTTCTTTTATTTTTTCATTTAATTTTCTTATTTCTTTTTCAATATCAATATTATCCATATATTTCTTAATTTCTTTTTCAAAACCAAAAATTTTTTTATAATCTTTTAAAGAATATGATTCTTTTACAATTCTATTATTCATATTTAATATATTTTTCCTAATAAATTCTTGAACTGGACTTTGTGAACAAGTAACACTTAATCTATCTTTATGGTCTACTATAACTAGAAAAAAATCAACTTCACATAATAAAGATAATTCCATAGCTTTTTTTATAAGCCCTTTTTTTCTTTTGTAATAAGTAATTTGACTTGTTAATTTATTTTTTATTTTTGATATTTCTATTTTTCTTTTTCCCATATTGACTTTTTTTTATTTATATTTTAATAAATATAGTAGTTTTATATAAAAATAAAATTATACAATTAATACTGAAAAGAAAGATTATAAAGAATTTTTTTCCTAAATTATGCAATTTTAAAATAAGAAACAAAGATAAACAATGATTTGATGTGAATTTATTGTAACATAATAAATAAAAGAATCAGATGGTTAAAACGGTATAATTGAGTCGTTGTTTTTTTTTCATCCAATTTTGTCATATTTATTATACCAATTTAAGGAACGAAAAAAATTAAATTAATATTTATTTTAATATAATAAATTATAAATATATATTTAAAGCATTATCTATCATTTAAAATTATTTAATACTTTACATTTCAAAAATAAACTAAAAATTTTAAATTTCAAGTATAAACAATATTTGGTTTTTTGTTTTATGAAGATTAATTAGTAATTTTCCATAATTAGAATAATACAATGTTTTTTTTTATTATATTAAATAAAAAAAACCCATATAAAAGCTAATTAAATAAATAAATTAAAAATAATATATTTTTTTTCAAATGAATTCTATAATTAAAATTTTATTTGTTTGCTTAGGAAATATCTGTAGATCTCCAGCAGCACATGGAGTAATGGAACATATAATAAAACATGAATATCCAAATTTAAAGTCAAAAATTATAATTGACTCATGTGGAACTGCATCATTTAATTCAGGAGAACTACCGGATTATAGAATGATAAATGAAGCAAAAAAAAGAAAGATTAATTTAAATCATAGAGCAAGAGGAATTAATGTAGATGATTTAGATAAATTTGATATGATTATTGCAATGGATAATAGTAATTATATGGATATTATTTACATGGGAGGTGATAAAAATAAAGTTTTTAAAATGATTAATTTTGTAAGTGATAAAAAAGGATTAAATGAAATTCCAGACCCATATTTTGGAACACAAAATGATTTTACTTTAGTTTTGGATTTAGTTTATGATGGTTGTAAAGGAATTTTAAAATATTTAAAATTAATATAATGAATATATATATTCTATTATTTTTTCTAAAATTAAATTAATTATATTAAAATTAAAATATTGAAAAATAAATAATTTAAAAATATAAATAAAATGGAACAAATTATGATAGAAGGAAGAATTAATCAAAATGAAGAAAAGGAAAAATTTCTTGAAGAAAGATTAAAAGAAAAAATTAAAAAAAATTGTAAAAAAGAAATTTATAATGAAGAATATAAAAAAGTTTATGAAAAAATTAAAAATGAAGTATATGATAAAATCAAGGATGAGTTAATAAATAAGAAAAAAAGAGAAATTGAAATTAGAAAAAAAAAAATTGAATATGGAACTAAGAAAAAATTAGAAGAATATGAAAATAATCTATATATAAATTTAAAAGAAGAATGTAACATTCAAAAATTAGAAATTATAAATCAAAAAGTTAAAGAACTAGAAGAAAAATACAAAAATGATTTGATTCAAATGAAAGATAAAATTAAAAGGGAATTGTTTACTAAATATCAAAATAAAAATAATCAATTAATTCAAGAATTTGAAGAAGCTAAAAATAATTTAAAAGAACAAAGAGAAAAAGAACAAAAAAGAATTGAACAATTAAATCATATACAAAACAGCTATAAAATTGAAGAAAAATTTCAAAAGGATAAAAATAATAAAATAAATAATTTAGTAAAACAAAATAAAAATAATTATAATAAATAATATAAAAAATCTTATAATAAATAAAAGAAATATATTAAAAAATATAGAAAAAATAAAAATAAAAAAAATGAAAATTTTGGTTTAATATTAAAATAATAAATTAAAAAGATTTTTTTGAATTTAATAATAAATATAAAAAAATAAGATAATAAATAAAATATATAAAAAGAAATTAAAAAAATAAAATAATAATATAAATATTTGAACTAAAAATTATAGAAGAATAGAAAAAAATGAAAAAATGTTAAACAATTTTTAACAAAAAAATATTTAATAATATGGGATTATTTTGAAAATAAAAAAATTAAATATAATATATATTAATAATTTGTTGATAAAAAAATAGATAAAATAATATGGGGATTGGGGATTGGGGATTGGG
>JAEEGL012851351.1_pt1 | contig 10188 bp, 7 predicted proteins | sample 9134231 | NCBI WGS metagenome assembly JAEEGL01 (sample SAMN16246548, study PRJNA631951) | gut metagenome | biome: gut microbiome; feature: rumen; material: fiber-attached | host: Bos | place: Iran: Karaj | collected 2018-10
GGCAGGTGCCGCACGCGCACGCCGGTCTCCACCTTGTTGACGTTCTGGCCGCCGTGGCCGCCGGAGCGGAAGGTGTCCCACTCGATGTCGGAGGGGCTGATCTCGATGTTGATGCTGTCGTCCACGAGGGGATAGACGAACACGGAGCTGAAGGTGGTCTGCCGCTTTCCCTGGGCGTTGAACGGGGAGATGCGGACGAGCCGGTGCACGCCGGATTCAGCCTTGAGGTAGCCGTAGGCGTAGTCTCCTTCGTATTGGATGGTGCAGGACTTGATGCCGGTTTCGTCGCCCTCGATCTCTTCGGTGACGGTCATCTTGTAGCCGTTGCGCTCGCCCCAGCGCATATACATGCGCATCAGCATCGCGCTCCAGTCGTTGGCTTCGGTGCCGCCGGCGCCGGAATTGATGGTGAGGACGGCGCCGAGGTTGTCGCCCTCCGCGCCCAGCATGTTCTTGAGCTCGAGGTCTTCCACCTGGCTGCAGGCCTGCGCGTAGGCGGCGTCGATCTCGGTGCCTTCCGGGTCCAGTTCCTGCAGGACCTCCAGGTCCTCGACGGCGCTTTTCGCCCCGTCAAAGGCGCTGACCCATGCCTTGACGCCGCTCAGCCCCTTGAGGAAGGTTTCCGCCTGCTTGGGGTCGTCCCAGAAATCCGGGGCCTGGCTCCGGAGCTCCTTCTCCTTCACGTCCGCCCGCTTCTCGTCGATCCTGAGGCAGCCGCGGAGCGTTTCGACACGCTCCTGCAATGCTTTTATCTGCTCCTGACTTATCATAACTTACAAAGATAATCAATCCCGCCAATTCTGGCAAGACGTCAGTCTTTGTAAAGTCCCTCGCGGGAGAGGAGGTGGTCCAGGTTGGCGAGGCCGTAGGCGGTGACCGCCTGGACGACGGCCGAATGCTCGAGGTACTCCGGGATCAGCTTGTCGTACAGGTCGTCCTCGGTGTGCCAGATGTCGCGGTAGATGAAGTCGTAGCCGAACACGTCGCTCTCGCGGAAGGAGATGGCGGGAACGCCGTTCATCGCGAAGTAGGCGTGGTCCGAGCCGCCGGCGCTGGTCGGGCGTGCCTGCGGCTCGCCCTCGCGCTTGTTCACGGTGAAGGGAATCTCGGGGTTGTAGTCCGCAAGCGGCTCGCACACCTTCACGAAGTCGTCGTACATCGCGGGCGGCACGGTGATGGAAGTGGCCGCCAGCGGGCCTCCGTCGCGGTTGAAGTAGTTGGAGATCTTGTTCCAGGGCACGGTCTTGTTCTCGACGAAATACTTCGAGCCCAGCAGGCCGTACTCCTCGGCGGTCCAGATGCAGAACATGATGGAGCGCCTGGGTTTCGCGCCCGCGGCGGCAAGCAGGCGGGCGGCCTCCATTGTCACGCACACGCCCTGGCCGTCGTCGGTGGAGCCGGTCGCGATGTCATAGGCGTCCAGGTGGCCGCCCATCATCACGTACTCGTCGGGCTTCTGCGAGCCCTTGATGACGGCGAGGATGTTGTGGTACTTCATCGGGCCGGGAAAGAAGTGGTTGCGGATGTCGAACTCCAGCTGGAAGTCTTCCCGGTCGGCGGCCTTGCGCCTGATGATCTCGAACTGGTGTTCGTCGAGCAGGATGTCGCAGGCCTTCGGCAGGGTGTCCATCGTCAGGTCGAAGCACATCGCGCGGTTGTAGAGCACCTGCATCGGGAGCTTCGCCGGGCGGATGAAACCGGCCACGCCGGCGTCCACCATCTGGCGGTAGAAGAGCACGGACCCTTCCTTCCCTTCCGCCAGCAGGGCGGCGCGGGTGGAGTCCGCCTTCGGGCTGGCGTCCAGGGCGAGCCCGCTCGTAGGCCCCGTCTCCAGCAGCACCCAGGCGCCTTTCAGCGCCCCTTTCATCCGGTCGAAATCCCGCTGCGTCTTGGGTTCCAGATACACGCGGCCCTTCTGCGGCCCGCGCGTGCCGGCCGTGTAGGCGGGGGTGCCGAAGTGCAGCGTCATGCCGTCTTCGGACAGCATGCGGCCGGACCAGGGGCCCCGGTCGAAGCCGACGCCGATCTCGACGGCTTCCTGCACCGTCACCTCGAGCCCCCAGGAACGGAACTGTTCCACGACCCAGTCTTCGGCGTGGTGCAGCATATGCGTGCCCACCAGGCGCCCGCCGATGTTGCGCGCGATGTAGTCGGCGTGCTCCATCGTCCGGTTGTCGGTACGGCCCAGTTCCAGGACCTTTTTGGTGACTTTGTCCTGCGCGCCGAGCGTCAGTGCCAGCAGGGACAGGGCAAGGAGGGTAAGGAATCTTTTCATACGGTCAATGATGATGGTTTTCTGTCAGATGAGGGCGGCGAGGGCGTGCAGCGTGGCCGGATCGCCGGAAGAAAGCAGCTCCAGGGTGCCCTCGGGCGGGTTTCCCGGCGAGGCGGGGTCCGCATCGGCGGACCGGCTTTCCAGGACCCGGAGGACCTGGCGCGCCACGGCGGGTGCGGGGTCGATGATCCGGACGTCCGGTCCGGCGATGCGCTCGATCACGGGACGCAGGAACGGGTAGTGCGTGCAGCCGAGCACGATGATGTCCGCCCCGGCGTCCAGCAGGGGCTGCAGGCTCGCGCGCACGGTGCGCTCCGCCTCCGGTCCATCCAGCTCGCCCCGTTCGACCAGCTGGACGAAGCCCTCGCCGACGTGCTCCTCGATGCGTACGTCGTCCTGGTACAGGCCCTTGGTGTTGAGGTATTTGGACGCCTTGAGCGTGCCGGCCGTGGCCAGCACGCCGATCACCCCGCTGCGCGTGCCGAGGGCGGCGGGCTTGACGGCCGGCTCCATGCCCACGAAGGGAACGTCGAACTCTTCACGCAGCGCCGCGATGGCGGCACCGGTGGCCGTGTTGCAGGCCACCACGATGAGTTCCGCACCCTTGTCCAGAAGCAGGCGCGTGACCGCGCGGGCGCGGTCACGGATATAGTCCTGGCTCTTTTCCCCGTAGGGACAGTGGGCGTTGTCGGCGTAGTAGATGAAATGTCCGGAAGGGAGGACCTTCCGTATCTCTTTCAATACCGAAAGTCCTCCCGACCCAGAATCAAATATGCCTATCGTGGCCACAGCGCTGCTAGAGGCTGTTGTACATGTCGTACTTCTGTGCGAGCGTGCCGGTCAGCTGTCCGAGCACCTCGAAGTACGGAGAGCCGTCGATGATGGTGAGCCTGTACACGGTGTCGTCCACCTTGTAGTACTCCTTGCCGTCAAGGGTGATGGTGTCGTAGTCGTCGGGGAGCTCCTGCACGAGGGCGCCCGCAGGCGGTACGATGGTCACGTATTTGCCGTTCTTGTCCTTGATGAAGAACACACCGTCCTCGTAGAAGTATTCCACGCTGGCGTCGGCGTAGCTCTGCACCAGGCCGAGCCTGTCGGCCTCCTTGTAGGACTGGGCGGCGCGCTCGGTGTTGAGCGCGATGTCGGCGTTCTGCCTTGCGATCGTGGCGTTGTTCGCCGCGATGGTCGCGTTCTGGCTGGCGATGGTCTGTGCGTTCTCATTGATCGTACGATACGTGTTGTACACGTCGTAGTAGTAGGAGAAGCGGCAGATGGTGTATGCCAGGTTGTCCAGGACCGGGTCGAAGAAGACCCCGAAAGGAGGACGGCAGACGTAGTAGTAACCTCCGTAGTGGCGGTAGTAGATGCCGTCAAGCAGGTAGTAGGGGACGCCCCAGTAGTCTACGCGGACGTAGCGGGTGGGCAGGTAGGAGACGCGGTAGCCGAAGTAGTGGTGTCCGCCGTCCCAGAAGCGGACGGCACGTCCGTACGGCATCGGGTCGCGGTGACGGGGCGGGATGCGCTCCATGTTGTGTCCGGGACCCGGGTGCATCCGGATCTCGCGCGGCTCGCGGCCGCCCTCGAAGTTGCGCGGGGCACTCTCACGCTGACGGACGGTGCGCGGGGCACCCGGATCCGTGCTCATGCCCGGCTGGGGCTGGTTGCGGTTCACGCTGCCTCCCGGCTGGGAGGGATTCTGGCGGTTCTGGCGCACCGTGGCGCCGCCGGTGGTGTTCCGGCTGTCGACATTGCTGCCTCCGCGGGCGGGCTGGCCGGCGTTCTGGCGCGGCTGCGTCTGCACGCTCGGGCTGCTGCTGCCGGGCAGCGGTTTGCTCTGGGTCTGGACGCCCTGGTTGCGGGAGGCGGAACCGGTGTTGCCGCTGTTGCGGTTCACGGTGCCGCTGCTGCTGCCGGAGGAAGACCGGGTGTTGCTCCCGGAACGTCCGACCTGGCTGCCGCTGCGCGGAGCCTGGGTGGAAGAGCTGCCGGACGGGCGGCTCTGCTGCATGCTGCGATTCTGCTGGGAAGGCGCGGAACGCTGGCTGCTGCCAACGGAACCGAGTCCTTTTGTATTACCGGACGGGCCGGAGCTGCGCATCTGGCCGGACGGAGCTGACATCGAAGAGGAAGGACGGCCGCCTCCGCTGCTGCGGGAGTTGCCGCCGCCCGATCCACCGCGGGAATTGCTGCCGCCCCTGGTCTGAGCGTCGAGAGGGACCGCGATCATAGCCGCTGCGGCTATTGCGATCAGGGAAAGTGTGGTCAAGCGTTTCATAATTGTGTGATGTTAGTAAATGTAATACTTTTCGGCCAGTTCTCTGAAAGCCGGAACGTCAGCGGACCAGAAATCTGCGATGTCCGAGACTTTCATCGTCTGTCCGAAAGTCTTACTGACAAAATCAGTGCCGCAAACCTTGTTGAACATCGAAAGTCTGTCGGAACTTGCCGTAATCGGGTTCTTTTTGTACAGTTCCCACACCGCCTGCATCACGTAGAACTGCGTCAGGGTCAGGGTGGCGGCCTCGTAGTCGGTGTAAAAATATTGCACGCCGTGGATCAGTTTCCCGGCGAGCCGGCCCGAAATGGGCTGGTAGTGGATGGTGCGCCAGGCCACACCGGGGACGTGGTAGCTGTCGAGTTTCTCCTTGAGCTTGTCGGCGTCCACCCAGGTCTCGGCGAAGGTGCCGAAGGGCAGGGTGTAGCCGATGCCGATGTGCAGGTAGTTGTACATCTCGCCGCAAAGGCCGGCGGAAGGGTAGCAGACGGCCGTCTCGGGATAGGGGATGTTCGGGGAGGGGAGGATCCAGGGCAGGCCGGTGTCGTTGAAGAGCATGTCGCGCGTCCAGCCCTCCATCGGGACGACGGTCAGCTTGCATTTCAGCGGGGCCGCCTTGCCGTTCTGGCCGCAGTTGAGCCCCTCGTCGTTGATCAGGCGGGCGAGTTCGCCCACGGTCAGGCCGTAGATGTAGGGGATCTTGTACTGGCTGACGAAGGAATGGAAGCCGTCCCGCACCAGCGGTCCCTCGACCTTCAGCCCGCCCAGCGGGTTGGGGCGGTCGAGCACCATCACCGGGATGTCCATCTCGGCGCAGGTGCGCATCACCAGGCCCAGGGTGGAGATGAAGGTGTAGGAACGGGAACCCACGTCCTGGATGTCGTAGACCATGATATCCACGCCCTGGAGCATCGCTTTCGTGGGCTGGCGGGTGTCGCCGTAGAGCGAATGGACGGGCAGTCCGGTGTGTTCGTCCTTGCCGGATTCCACCTTGCCGCCGGCGTAGATGTCGCCGCGCACCCCGTGTTCGGGGGCGTACAGGGCGACCAGCTTGACTTCCGGGGCCTCGAAAAGGATGTCGATGGTGGACTTGAGCCGGCTGTCCACCCCGGAGGGGTTGGTCACCAGGCCGACGCGCTTGCCTTCCAGGCCGGCGAAGTTCCGTTCGCGGAGCACTTCGATGCCCGGCTTGACGCGGACGGGCGGTGCGGCGCTCTCCGCCGGCGCCTGGCTGCAGGACAGCAGGGCGAGCGGCAGCAGCAGTTTAATCCATTTTTTCATTTCCCAGGGGTATTTTGTGACGGGCGATCAGGACGGCGGCCACCGTGCCGAGGCAGCTGGCCATCACGATGGTGAAGAAGCCGACGTAGCCGGCCGCCTGCTGGATGTAGCCGGCCACGAGGGCCGGAAGCTTCATCGACAGCCACATGAAGGCGGTGCAGAGGGCGTAGTGCGAGGTCTTGAGCGGACCGTCCACATATTGCATCATGAATAAGGTGTAGGCGGTGAAGCCGAATCCGTAGCCGAACTGGTCCAGCACCACGCAGCCGCCGATGACCCACACGCCTTCCGGGCGGAACAGGGCCATCAGCAGGTACACGGCGCAGGGGAGGGCGAGCGCGAGGCCCATCGGCCAGAGCGAGCGGCGCAGCCCGCGGCGGGCGGCGTACACCCCGCCGAGGATGCCGCCGAGCAGCAGCGCGAACACGCCGAAGGTGCCGTAGACAAGGCCGTACATGCTCGTGCCGGCGCCCAGGCCGCCGACTTCCGGTCCGTCCTTGAAGAAAGGATAGAGCAGGTTGAGCGAGAGGGCTTCCGGCAGCCGGTACAGGAGCAGGAAGGCGATGGCCCAGCCCACGGCCGGTTTGGTGAAGAAGGTCGCGAAGGAGGCGCCGAATTCGGAGAACACCTGCCGGACGCTTCTCGTCTCCCGCCGGTCGCGGTCCTCTTCCGGGGAAGGCAGGGTGAAGACGTGGTAGAGCGCGATGAGCGCCATCAGGGCGGCGGCGATGCCCATTACCGTGGCCCAGGCGCGGGGGATGCTGCCGTGGCGCTGCTGAAGCAGGCCGGCGAGCATTACCAGCAAGCCCTGGCCGAAGACGAGGCCGCCGCGGTAGAAGGTGTTGCGGATGCCCACGAACACCGACTGCTTCTCGCGGTCCAGGCCGAGCATATAATAGCCGTCCGCCGAGATGTCGTGGGTGGCGGAGGCGAAGGCGACGACCACGAAGAGGATGATCAGGGCGGTCATCCCGCAGAAAGGCAGCAGCAGGGCGATGAGCAGCGCCGTTGCGGCCATGGTGACCTGCGTCAGCAGGATCCACCAGCGCTTGCTGCGGAAAATGTCCACCAGCGGGCTCCAGAGGGGTTTGACCAGCCAGGGCAGGCTGATCAGCGTGGTCAGCGGACCGAGCGTGCCGTTGTCCACGCCGAGGTCCTTGAACACGGCCAGGGCGACCGTGTTGACGAGGGCGTAGGGAATGCCCTCGAGCAGATACAGGGTGGGCACCCAGGCCCAGGGGGATTTAGTCTTCAAGGCTGGTACCGGGATAATAGTGAAGGAGGATTTGCTTGTAGTCGAAACCGCGGTCGGCCATCACCGCCGCGCCGATCTGGCAGAGGCCCACGCCGTGGCCCCAGCCGCGTCCGCGCAGGACGAACGCCCCGGCGGGGTCCCGCTCCACGCTGAAAGCGGAACTCTTCAGGTGGGAGGGACTCAGCGCGCGGCGGATCCTGAGTTCCTTGCCCAGCGTTTCCGTGTGCTTGCTGCCCACGATGCGGAGGTACTTGATCCGCCCGGACGGGCCGCGCTCCACGGGCTCCAGGGCCTGGATGTCCCCGAAGTCGGTCCCGGTGCGCTCCCGCACCAGGGCGGAAAGCTCCTCCGGGGTGTAGCGGACGGTCCAGTCGTGGAAGTCGCGCGTCTGCTGGTCGTAGTCGTTGAGCACCTGGGCGAGCACCGCGTCGTTCTCGCAGTCGCACCAGGGGTCTTCGACGCACTGCAGGTAGGGGTAGTCGATGTCTTCCCAGCAGGTGCTGAACAGTTCGGTCAGGCCGCCGCAGCACTTGGAATACCGGGTGTCGCAGAGCTGCCCGTCGTAGCGCAGCACCTGCCCCCAGGTCTCGTCGATGACCGTGCGGACCTTATCCCCGACGGCCATCGTAAGTCCTTGATAGCGTTGGCAGTGGTCATCCGCGCAGACGTCGAAATCCCTGTGCGGGACCTCGGCCTTCGGTTTCTCCGCCCCGTTCGCTGCCATCTGCCGGTCCCGCATGCGGGCGAGGAGCCAGCTGCGGGAGATGACGGCGTGCGCCTTGAGCAGTTCGGGGGAGGCGCTGGACTTCATCTCGGAGGAGATGACGCTCAGCAGGTAGTCTTCCATCCCCACGAGGTTCACCGCGCGAAGATGGTCGCCTTCGACGATGAACTTCAGGCCGCCGGCGAACTTCAGCGTGCGTTTCTGCTCCCAGTGGAAATCGATGCCGATCACCACGTCGTGCAGCACGAAGGAAGGCTCGGCGAAGAGAGTGGAGCGGGTGATGGAGTCGAAATAGAGTTCGTCGTAGAGCGTGCCGTTGTAGTCGATGCGCCCGTCGTTCCAGCGCACGTGCTGGGGACCGGCGCCGTCCGAGATGATCTCGAAGCAGATTTCCCTGGCGGCCAGGATGCCGACGGAGACGGTCGGCTGCGTGCGCGTCAGGCGCCAGACGATCATCTCCTGCTCGTGTTCGGAGACGGTTACCTCGTCCAGGATTTCCTCCAGCCGGGCGGCCGTGACCTTCTCGAAGTCTTCGCGGACGGGGGTGACGAACACGCCGGCCACGTCGGCGGCGCCCGGGCTGATGGTCAGGTGTTCCTCCCCGTCGGCGTCGTAGTGGTGGGAGCGTTTGGCGGAGCGCATCACCACGAAGGCGCGCCATTCGGCCCCTTTGGCGTAGGCGAAGAGGTTGAAGCGCGGTTCGGTCTCGCCCGCGGGCCGGGCGGTGCATTCCAACAGGCGGTAGAAGAGTTTGGTGAGCGACTTGGAGGTCGTCGCCTTGAGGGCGAACACGCCGCGGGCATAGCCGTCGTAGCGGTACAGGGTGGCGTCCTTGACGGAGGCGAGGGGCGTGCCGGGAGCGTCCAGGAAGGCGTCCATGGCGGCCTCCAGCGGCAGCTGGTGCCGGGGAACGGCCTGGAAATGCAGATGGTCGGGGGCGGATGCGCCGCTCTCCGGACCATTGTAGAAGACGGTCCAGTCCGGGTATTTCACGGCGAAGTCGAGCATGTCCGGCAGGTGGTGCCAGATGGCCTGCGGAAGATGCCTGTCGCGGACGATCACCAGGTGGTCCCGGAAGATGGGGTAGGGGTTCACCTGGACGTTGTACATCCGGCCCTTGCGGCCCTCGAACTTGATGTGGAACTGCTCCGGCGGGCGGTTGTCCGCGCAGAGGAAACAGGGGCGCGCGGCAATGGCTTCCGGACGGGTGTCGGCATTGGTGGAGAAGGCCCTTTCGGGGTTGAACTGCACCCGGCAGGGCAGGCCGCCCACCGTCAGTTCCCGCGTCCGGACGGATTTGAGCGAGCGGTAGTTGGCCGCGGCGAGCGGCCATACGGACAACTGGTCCTTGATGAATTTCCGGAGTTCTTTCATTACAGCAAGGCCTGGAGGGCGTCTTTGATGCGGGCGTATTCGGACTCGAAATTGGGCGTGAGCAGGCCCGTTCCCAAGGTGTTTTCAATCTCCTGCGGCGTCCAGAAACGGCCGTCGAGGACCTCGTCGCGGTCGGGGTGGAGTTCGTAGTCGCCCACGGTGGCGAACACGTTTACGAGCTCCTTTTCCCGCTGGGATTCAAATACATAGGAGCAGAGCCACTGCGGGTGGAAATCGTGCAGCTGGAGCTCCTCCGCGGCTTCGCGGTAGAGCGCCTCGAGGATATACTCCCCGTAAGCGACATGGCCGCCCACGGCCGTGTCCCACTTCAGCGGGAGCAGGTCTTTGTGGGGACCGCGCTGCTGGAGATAGATATCCCCTTCGCGGTTGATGACATGCAGGTGGACGACCGGGTGCAGCGGTTTGGTGCCTCCGTGGCAGAACTCGCGCGCGGCCTGCGCCCGGACGTTGCCCGCTTCGTCCACGACGGGCAACATCTCCTTGGCACGGGCCCGCTTGCCGCCCCTCAGGAGCGGTGCCGGCGAGACGGGATAGATCAGTTCCAGCAAGGCGTCAGTAGTTTATGATCCGTAGTTGTTCGGGCGTGTAGAGGAGGGAGTCGATGAAGTCCGGGGCCACCCGCGCGAGGATGAGGAAACTGGCGAGGGCGACGACGGCGAGGACCGCAGCGCCGACCGCCACCGGAATCCACCAGCGGCGGCGATGCCGCTTCTTTCCGGCGGGCTGGGCCGGCTCGGCCCCGGCGGTCTTTTCTCCGGCGGGCCCGGGGATGGGATCCCAGGTCAGCAGGCCCGTTTTCTTTTCCGGTTGCGGCTCCGGTTGAGGTTCAGGCTCCGGAAGGGGTTCCGGGATGGGCTCCGGTACGGGCGGTGCCGGCATCGGGACGTGGATTTCGACCGGTTCGTCCAGCACCGTGCGGCTTTTCAGCGACACGGGACGCAGACCGATTCCGGCCGGGAAGATGTCCAGGTCTTCGTCCGCCA
>JAEEGL012968084.1_pt1 | contig 10188 bp, 7 predicted proteins | sample 9134231 | NCBI WGS metagenome assembly JAEEGL01 (sample SAMN16246548, study PRJNA631951) | gut metagenome | biome: gut microbiome; feature: rumen; material: fiber-attached | host: Bos | place: Iran: Karaj | collected 2018-10
AAAATGAAATAAATAATATTCAATATTCTCAAAATTTAAAAAAGTTATTTTTTTCTTCAGAAAATTCAATATATTCATGTGATGAAGTAAATAATGATTATACAAAAAGAATAATATCAAAAGATAGAGTAAAACAAAGTATAGTAGGTGAATATGAAGATGGTGAAATAAATGATTTTTATCTTACTCCTGATAATAATATTATATATATTGATATGGAAGATGATATTTTTTTATTTTATAAAACAGATGAAAATAATGAATATAAATTAAATGATAATTTTAATTTATCTTCTGCATATGGTATTGAATATATTAAAAGTTCTAAATCAGTTGTTTTATATTCTTTTGATGGTGAATGTATAATTTATAATTATAATAAAAAAGAAACTTTAAATACTGTTCAAATAAAAAAAACATTTGAAAATAATATTGATAAAGATATTGAAAGTAATTATTTATCAAATCCTCCATTTTTAAATAAAATTATTTATAATGCAAGTAAAAATGAATTAATTTGTGCTATGATGAATGGAATTGTTGTTGCTATTAAGGCATCAAATTTAAAAAAAACAAAATTAAAAAAAATACATAATGGAAGTATTAACGATATTAAATTATGTAAATTTAATATTAAAGGACATAATGAAGGGATTTCTTATGGAATAGATAAATGTTTAAAATTCATTGATTTAAATGATAATTTTAATATAGATTATTATGCTGATATTAATTGCAATCTTATTGATTATGATTCGGATCCCAATGGGAATATTTATTATATAGATGATAATAGTAAATTACTGTATGTAATGAAATTTAAAAATTAAAATTTATTAAAAATAAAAAAAATACAAAAAATCAAAACAAAAAAAAAACAATTAAATAAAGGAAATATTAAATATATACTTATTTATTTTATAATTTAAATAAATATTATTAAATAATATTAATAAAATATAATTAATCTTATTTAATTATTTGGCATTACCATAGCAATAAAAATAATAGCAAGAACAATAATTCCAATAGCATATAATAATTTATTTGAATAACCTCCTGCAGAATCATTAGATTTTTTAGCTTCTTTCATATGATCAACTGCATTTTTAATATTAGTATCCATTGAATTAATATTATCTTCAATAGTATTTATTTTATAACCACTATTTATAACAATATCTGCAGTTTTTTTTGATATTTCATTTATTTGATTTGTGACTTTTACTATTGTATTTATTTGTTTTTCTTTATCTTCAATTCCTTCTAAATATTCTCTTCCATTTATAAATTGTAATTCTAAATCATCTTTTTTATTATCTTCTTTTTGATTATAATTATTTTCATTATTATTAAATGAATCTTGTAATTTTAATGATTTTCTTGATGAATCTATTATTTGTTGTCCTTGTTGTTTTATTTTATTTGTTAATTCTTCAAAATTAAGTTTTAATGAATTACATCTTAATTCATAATCTTTTGCTTTTTTAATATTTTGTATTTTATCATCTCTTGAAATATATTGAAATTCTTTTATATCTTTGATATAATTATAAATATCTGTTAAAATCTTTCCTGTATTTTCTATAAGTTCATTTGCTTTTTGAGATTTTTCTTTATTATCTTTTTTTGAACCTATTCTAAATGAATATTCCTTTAAATCATTTATATTATTTTGTAATATTAATAATTCATCTTCAACCTTTTCAGATGCTCTAATAAAATCACCTTTTATTAATGCATTATTTAAAGATAATCTATTATAATCCATATTTTGGAACATTATTATAATTTAAAAATAAATAAATGAATAATAATTTTATAGAAGTGATATAAAAAATATATAATTGGTTTGTGTTATAAAAAAGATTGTATTTAAATAATATAATATTTTAATCTTTATCATCTATGGGATCATAATATGAATTAATTACCCAATGTTGATAAATGATATAAATTAAAATACAGAAAATAGTAAATAAAAAACAATATAAAATAATTCTACTCCCTTTCATTTTAATATTTAATTCAGTTGGATTATAAACAACTCTAAAATTAATAGGATCTTCAAATACAGCAACAACATTAATAATATATTTTCCAGTTTTATAAAATTCATAATATGTAATATCAATTTGTTCGCTTTTTTGATTAAATAAAAAACAATCATTTTTAATAAATTTTTTATTATCAGCTGTATTAGGTAAAATATAAATTAAATAATGATCAGCTCCTTGTAAATGATCCCAAGTAAATCTTTTATAATTTCTATCAAAAGTTACATTTAAATTCATTTTATTATAAAAATCAATATTTAAATTTTGAATCATATCATAATCTTTAATAAAATTATATGATATTTCAACTCCTTCATATTTTCCTTTCAAATTGAAATTAACTTCAATTTGCATTTGAGTATAACAATTTTTCATTGAAATCATATTATATATTTCTTTTGAATTAAAAGAATATAAATTATCATAATAATAATTTAATCCTATTCTTGGTATTATATCACCACATTTATGAGTGAGCATAATTAAATATTCATTTAAATTTCCTCCTGAAATTGCATGTTTACCACTTTCATATTGAGTAAATATTTTATTTTTTTCTATTATTGGATAAATTAATTTTTCATTATATTCTATTTTTATTTTATAATTTGGCATTTTATTTTTTTTATCAAATGATATAATAATATAATACTCAGAATTTGAATTTAATTTATCATATGGAGATGATAATTTATAATTCCATTTATTATTTTGCAAATTATCAACTCTTACAAAATGATTTAAGGGTGTATTTTCGGGAAGAGGAATATATTTTTTATGGAAAGATGAATATAAAGGAATTAATTTATATGTAAAATCATTTTCTATATTTTTTAAATTTATTTCAAAATTTTGAAAGTTCATATCTTTTTTTATATTTATTAATAAATTATAATAAGATAAATCTAAAAATTTTCCAAATTCATTAAGTTCATAATAATCATCTTTATTTAAATTAAATATAATACTAACAACTGAATCAATAGATGAAACTAAATATAAAATTGGAGAACTTAAAATAGGATAATTTTCAATATCATAAGTCTTTGTTTCATTTGAGGAAATTTTTCCTAAATTTTTATTATCAAATTCAATTGAAATATTTCCATCAAAAGTGAACTGTTGAATATAAATATTTCCAGATAATCCTTTTTTTTTTATTAAAGGAAATATTAATGAAGTTTTTGAATTTGAGTTTAAATAAATAAAAGTTTCTCCATTTACATTAATTTCTTTTTTATTATTTTCTAAAAAATGAATATTTAATATACCAGGAACTTCACAATTAATATATAAAATTTCAAAATTTTTTTCAAGAGAAATAATATTGGATTTTATTTTATTACTTTCATCTGGTAAAATTTTTCCGTTCTCCTCATTTATAAATGAATTTTTATATCTAATATCATAAATCCCAGATATTGTTTGAAATAAAACTTTTTTATTTTGAATATTTGAATAATTATTAAATTTTTGAATGAAATATAAAGGATTAAGACAATTATTCATAATAATTTCATGAGAACCTTTTGGTCTTTTTTCTTTTAATAAAAAAATTTTATCTTTTGTTGAATCAATAAATATTTCTGGTTCTTTATTTTTTGAAATCAGAGTTAATGTTAACCTAATATATTTATCTTTTTTTATATTATGAAATTTTTGACTATTGATTATATAGATTTCCTTCTTTTCCTCTTTTTTTAAATTTATTTTTCCATTTAAAGTTAATAAATTGCCATAAGTAATATCTAAATAATTAGTTTCATTTGTATAAATAAATATTGTTGTATTCTTATTTGTGGGAATTACTAAAGTAAAATAATAGGGAATATCAATCATATATTTTGGACTTAATATTAAAAAATTTTTCCTTTTTAACTTTATCATTTCTGATGATTTAGTTTGAAAAAGTGAGAAAGTCTCTGGGTGAAATATTAATGGACTTGCTTTTACATTAATATAAATTAAAATATATATAATTTCATTTTTAGTTATATTTTGTTTTTTAAAAATTAATTGTTTATAGTATTTTTCACTTGTATTAAATGAATATTGAACAAATTCATTTTGTTCATTACTAATAGGATAAAATTCTTTTATTTCTGTGATTGGTAAATTTCGAGGAATATAAAATTTTCCATTAAATGATGTAATTAAATCAATAATTTCTTTTTTATCTGCTGAAATTGAAATTGTAAATTCATCCAAACTAAAATCAGTAACATTAATATAAAAAAAGTATTGTTCATTATTAAAAAAATTCAATTTCTTAACATCAAAATTTAAAGGAATTGATTCATGAAATAAAGAATAAGAAATAAATTTAATAGTATCATATTTATAATAATAATTTTCAATTTCTAAAGTATAATTTGTATCATTTAAAGGAGATAATAATAATTTTGGGTTAATATTTGTTATATTATAAATAACATTATTTTTATTTCCATTTTCATATACTATTATTCTATGTTTATTATCTGGATTACCTCTTATATTAAGTTCATATAAATTTCCTTTTGTTGTTTCTAACAAAAATGATAATTTATTTGATGAAAGAAAATGTTCTAATTGATAAATTTCATTTAATTGCAAATTATAAATTTCTAATTCACTATAAACTCTAATTCTAATTGGAATATCAATTTCATTGTATAATCTAATAATAATAAATAGGTTATTATATGATAATCTATTATCATTTCTTTTAATTGAATAAATTTGATTTGATGATAATTTAAATTTAAACATATAATTTTCCCAATCTTCATATTGTTTTAAAATTTTCGAATGAGTTGTATAAATATAAATTTCACCTTTTAATTTAGGAGCTTCTGGTATTTCAATTGCAATATCACCTCCTAATTGTTTTACCATATATCTGAAAAAAAATTCACCTTTTCCTTCAAATATTTCAAAGTTATATGGTAATAATTCTTTAAATGATTCTAAAGATTTTTGATAACTTTCATATGTTTTTGATATTAAAAAAATAAAATACACTATTATATAATTTATAGACATTAAAATAATAATTTTAATAAATTATTTTATTCAATACTATTATTATAACTTTCTTTAAAAAAAAAGATTAAAAATTATTATTTTCATAAATAACCAACATTAAAATTTTAAATTTATAAAAAAAGAATAAATAATATTCAAAAAAAAAGTATTGTAATTAAACATCAGTATCAGTAGCATCAAACTCATCTAATTCCATATAAGGTAAATTATTAGTTTCTTTATCAATATAAGGTTTCTCAACAAAAAAGCATAAAATAATAAGAGATAAAACAGCACTAAAAGTAATAATTAAATAAAAAAAAAGATAATAAATTCTCACAGTAACAAAATTATTAATAAAAGGTCTCAAAAAATAATAAGTATTAAATAAATTAGAAGAAATAGAAAAAAGAAAAGCACCTCTTTCACTACCAAAAATAATAGCATAAACAGCAGGAGAAATTGCTAAATTTGCAGAATTTACTATAGCACCTAAAAAAGTATAAAGTAAATATCCCCATTTATAACTACAAATAAAATAACAACATGAACTAACACTAATTTCTATTATTAAAATTCCTATAAATAAATTTTTAAATTTAAATTTATCAATTAAATAACCCCATAAAGGAAAACAAAATGCATTTACTATTTTCCATAATAAAGTACCATTTGATATTGTTTCTTCTGAATGACGATGCATTTTTCCTAATTTTTTAATTATAAATAATTCTATTGAACAAAACATCATTGAGAAAAAGAATATAAAAGTTAATTGTAAAAAAGGTTGTGATGTTATTAAAGAACTAATTGATTCATTTTTTTTATTTTTAATACCTGTTTTTTTTTCATTATCTGATGAAGAATCTGATTCATCTTTAATATAACTTGATAAAAAAGTTACTAAATTATCTTCATCACTTACACCACTTTTTAAATTAGATAAACTATAACTATGTATTTTTCTTTTTTTAAAAACTTTACTTAATTTTTCACTACTTTTAGTTTTTTTTAATACAATTAATTTTGATTTTTCTTCTTCTTTTTGAGCTCCATAAGGATAAATTAAAAAAATACTTAAAATACTTATAATAGAAAAGAAAATAACACTTTCTTTTAAAAATAATTTAAAATTTTCATTAATTTCTTTTGGATATCTATCTCTCATTGGTAAAGGAGGAATATCATTAGGATTAATTAAAAAAATACTAATATATTTATACATCATTCTAGTAACACCAAAACCAGACATTGCAATTCCAGTAACAAATCCTTTATAATTAGGAAAATATTTCCATACACAAAGTAATCCTGGTATATATGATAAACCAGATGCTATACTTTCAATAAATAATGCTATCATAACTAAATTGAAATCTGGGAAAAAAATATATATTGAATTCATTCCTAATTTAAATAAAAGTGATATTCCAATTATTATTGAGGAATTTATATATTTTACTAAATAAACTCCTACTGGAAATGAGAGATGATGGGTTAAATTTAATAAATATAATGATATTTCTATTGTTGTATGTGTAAATGTTTCTTTGTTTAATTCTATTAAATAAGAAAAAAAATATTTTGATAATGATGGGAATGTGTGAATTGTTCCTATTATTGAATGAAGGATAAATACTCCTATTAATGTTGATATTCCTTTTATATTTATTTGAGTCATTTTTTTTTTTTATGTTTAATTATAATATAATTATAATTTATTATTTTTATAATTTTAATTTTTGGAAATTAAATCTTTCAAATTTGTTCATTACTTTAATATCTTTTATTATTGCTTTCTTTGTTATTTTTGAATTTATTTGAAAAATTGGGGGAGTATTTAATAATTTTATTTTATTGAAAAAATTAATTTCACGAACTTTATTAAAAGTATTTTCATTTAATTTTTTGGAAGATTTAGTATTTGAATCTAAATAATTAATACTCAATCTCATTAATTTACTATTCTTAGGCTTTATTTTTTTTAATGAAAAATGATTAGTTTTACTTGGTGAATTTAATTTAATATTATTCCTTGCATTTATTAATTCATTTCTTAAAATATTTGTTATTCTAATATCAATTTTCTTTTTGTTATATTCTTTTTGAAAACGAATATTATTAATAATATTATTTGTAGTATTTAACATTGGTAAACTGGTTTTTGAATTGAAATAATCATTACTTTCATCTTCTTCTGTAAAAGTTTTATCTTCATGACTTAATAAACTATTTTGAACTTGGGAATATATTATTTTTTTATTTCTCGACTTTTCATTTTGAATAAAATTATTTGGAGATAATCTCAATTTATCACATAAATAATGATTATTATTAAAAATTTCTTTCAAATTATCAACTGATTTCATTTTAAAACTTCTTTTTTTTCTTATATTACTTTCACTCGGGTTTACACAAAAATTTTTTCTAGAAATTCGAAATAAATTAATATATTTTTTATTTTTGTTCTTTTTTCTTCTATAAATTATATTTGTCAATAAATCAAAATTATTATTTAAATTTATTTTAAAAATATTCAAAGCACTTGACATTATTAAAAATTAAAATGAACAAAAAATATAAAAAAAAAATAAAAAATAAAATTAAAAAAAAAAAAGTACCAAAAAAAAAAAAAAATAAATGTCTCAAAATTATGAAAAAGAAAAAGTAAAATAAAAAATCCTTAACTCTACTTATAGAAAATAGAAACATTTGAAAAATGGGAAGGATACAATTATTTTCCAATAAAAGGTAAAATATTATTTGGTCCATGTACAATAAAGCCAACATTAATGACAGCAACAGCAATAACAATTCCAGTAGGATTATTTATAGGATTTAATTCAGAATACATGAATGAAAAATTAAATATAGTAATCCCAATAATAATAGGACTTCTATACATAATTACAATGATTTTATTATTGATTGCATCATTTTCAGATCCTGGAATATTACAAAGATATCCTTGTCATAATAATGTAATAATGGATAGAAAAGAAACAAGAATTGTTCAAGGTGGAATTTTGAGAAATTATCGTTATTGTGGTTCATGTTCAATTATGAGACCTCCTAGATCTACTCATTGTGGTGATTGTAATAATTGTGTTGAGAGATTTGATCATCATTGTCCATGGATTGGGAATTGTGCAGGTAAGAGAAATTATAAATTTTTCTATTTCTTTGTTGTTTTATTAAATATTTTAACAATTTTAATTGGAATTTTTTGTATTGTTCATCTTTGTATATATTCACATAATGGATTTAACAGTGATGTAAATTAAATTTTTATTTTATAGTATTTTAATATAGAAATATTCGGAATATAATGGAACTAAAAGTGCTAAGGCTTTAACTGATTGTGTTGTTTCTTTATTTTTAGTTATTTATTGTGCTTTGTCTATGATTTTTACTACTAATCTTTTAATTTATCATACTGGATTAGTTAATAATAATATGACTACTAAAGAAGAATTAAAAAAACATTTTAAAAATCCTTATGGAGATTTTTATCAAAGGAATTGTAGTTTAAATTGGAAAAATGTTATTTGTCCTGTTATTAATAAAAAATCTATTTTAGATATTTTAAAATGGGAAAAAGATATTCAGAAAGATATTGTTGAGAAAGATGAAGGGATTCAAGGAGAAAAATTTGAAAGAAATGAGAAAATTAGTTATAGAAATGATAATAGTGATAAAGATAAAAAAATTTCTACTAAAAGTTCTAATATTCATAAAGAAAATAATCATAATGAAATAAATCCTAATGAAATTGAAATTGGTAATTTGAATAATTCTAATAATAATATTAAAAATATTAATGGGCATATTTCTCAAGAAGATGATTATGCAGATGTTGTTGAAACTTCTTCTTTATCACAAAGGAAAAATATTCCTCAATTTGAGTATAAATTAGAATTGAATAATAATTCAGTTTTGAATTCTAAATAAAATTTATTTTTTTTTAATAATATTTTTTTATAATTTTTTTTTATTAATCAAATATATTATTATATTCTATTTATTAATCAATAAAATAAAATTAAAGTTGGAAAATATGAAAAATCATAAAACTTTTGGTCTTAAAACTGATTTTGAAAGAAATTTTGCTGTTAGATCAAATTTAGGTAGTTTATTAAAAGAAGATATAAATTTATTATCTAAAAAATCATTTTCAAAAAATAAAATTAAAAAATTAGCAATACTTGATAATATAAATGAAGAAGAAAAAAATGATGGATTTTATGATAAATTCTTAAATGTATTATATAATGATGAAATGGAGAATGGAAGAGGTAGTTTTTCAAATCATAAAAAGCAGAAAAAAATGAATTTTCATAAAAGAATATCTGCAGGTCATTTAGATTTTAATCAAATTAAATTTCATGAAATAATAATGAATAAAAATAATTCTCCAGAAAGAAATATTGTTAAAAAAAAAAATAATCATCATATGGGAACTACTTTTGAAGCTAAAATTGAAGAAGAAATTAATAATAATGGTTTAAAAAGTGATAAAAGTATAAAATTAAATGATGATGATAAAAGTGAAGAAATGAATATTGAAAATTTAAAATCTTTGGATTATTCAAAAAAAAATATTAAAATTACAGAGTTAATGAAAAATGATAATAATGAATTTGAAATAAATTTAAATTCTAATAGAGAACAAACTACAAAAAATGATAATAAAGATTTTTTAGAAAATAAATTAAATTCTAATTTTATTATTTTTAATGATAATAAATTAGATGATGATAAAAAAGAAAATAAAAATGAATGTAATAGTAATAAAGATAAGGGTTTTATAATTGATGTTAAAAAAAAAAAAAAATTTTTTTTTTGTTGTTTACCTATTTTTAATTAAAGTTGTGTATAATAATTTTTATATTTTTTAATATATATAATTTAGAAATATCCTATATTTATTAAAAAATAAAAAATTGAATATGTAAATTATATAAATTATTTATAATATGGAAAAATAAAAATTATAAAATTATTATTGATTATGGAAAAATTTAAAAAAAAAAAAAGATTTTTTAAAAATAATATTATTTTATTATTTGGGGATGGGGGATTGGGGATTGGGGATTGGGGATTGGGGATTGGGCCCAATCCCCAA
>JAEEGL013334665.1_pt1 | contig 10188 bp, 3 predicted proteins | sample 9134231 | NCBI WGS metagenome assembly JAEEGL01 (sample SAMN16246548, study PRJNA631951) | gut metagenome | biome: gut microbiome; feature: rumen; material: fiber-attached | host: Bos | place: Iran: Karaj | collected 2018-10
ACCTCCACCGTGCCGAACTGGCGCATGCGCTTTTTGCCTTCCTTTTGCTTTTCGAGCAGCTTCTTCTTGCGCGTGATGTCGCCGCCGTAGCACTTGGCGAGCACGTCCTTGCGCATGGCGCGCACGGTCTCGCGGGCAATGACCTTGGAGCCGATGGCGATCTGGATCGGGATTTCGAACATCTGGCGGGGAATCGTCTCCTTGAGCCGTTCGGCGATCCGGCGCGCGCGGGCCATGGCCTTGTCGTTGTGGATGATGAACGACAGCGCGTCCACCATGTCGCCGTTGAGCAGCACGTCGAGCTTTTGCAGGTTGCTGCGCTGATAGCCGGCAATCTCATAGTCGAACGACGCGTAGCCGCGGGTGCGGCTTTTGAGCACGTCGAAGAAGTCATAGATGATCTCGTTGAGCGGCAGCTCGTAGTGGATGTCCACGCGCTCCTTGGTGATATAGGTCATGTCCTTGAACACGCCGCGGCGGTCCTGGCAAAGGTCCATGATCGCGCCCACGTAATCGGCGGGAGCGTAGATGTGCGCGTTGGTGATCGGCTCTTCGGCAAAGTCGATGTCGCCCGGGTCGGGGTAGTGCGTCGGGTTGTCGACCTCCACCACGGAGCCGTCGCGCAGGTGGATCTTATAGATGACGCTCGGCACCGTGGTCACAAGGTCGAGCAGATATTCGCGTTCCAGCCGCTCCTGAATGATCTCAAGGTGCAAAAGGCCCAGAAAGCCGCAGCGGAAGCCGAAGCCGAGCGCGCCGGAGGTTTCGGGCTCATAGGAAAGCGAGGCGTCGTTGAGCTGCAGCTTTTCCAGCGCGTCGCGCAGCGCCTCATAGTCGGCGCCGTCGGCGGGATAGACGCCGCAGAACACCATCGGGTTCACCTTGCGGTAGCCGGGCAGCGGTTCGCTCGCCGGGCGCTGCACCTTCGTCACGGTGTCGCCCACCTTGGCGTCGCGCACGGTCTTGATCGAAGCGGTGATATAGCCGACCTCGCCGGCGGTCAGCTCTGCGCAGGGCTCCATGCTGGTGGCGCGCATATAGCCGACCTCGACCACGTTGAACTCCGCGCCGGTGGCCATCATGCGCATGGTTTCGCCGGCCTTGAGCGTGCCCTCCATCACGCGGACGTAGACGATGACGCCCTTGTAGTTGTCATAGACGGAATCGAAAATCAGCGCGCGCAGGGGCAGATCGTCGTTCGCCTCCGGCGCGGGAATGTCTTCGACGATCCGTTCGAGCACCTGTTCCACGTTTTCGCCGGTTTTGGCGCTCACGCGCGGCGCGTTGGAGCAGTCGAGGCCGATCACGTCCTCCACCTCGGCGGCCACGCGGTCGGGCTCCGCGGCGGGCAGGTCGATCTTGTTGATGACCGGCACCAGCTCCAGATTGTGGTCGAGCGCCAGATAGGTGTTGGCCAGCGTCTGGGCCTCAATGCCCTGCGAGGCGTCGACAATCAGTACCGCGCCCTCGCAGGCGGCAAGGGACCGTGAGACCTCATAGTTGAAGTCCACGTGACCCGGGGTGTCGATCAGGTTCAGCTCATAGGTCTTGCCGTCCTTCGCCTTGTAATCGAGCTTGACGGCGTGCGCCTTGATCGTGATGCCGCGCTCGCGCTCCAGCTCCATGTCGTCGAGCAGCTGGGCGGTCATGTCGCGCTTGGCCACGGAATCGGTCAGCTCCAGCAGGCGGTCGGCCAGCGTGGATTTGCCGTGGTCGATGTGGGCAATGATGGAGAAGTTGCGGATATTCTCTTTCGGTACGGACAAAGGAATCCCGTCCTTTCAGTTGCATAATCAATTTATTATAACATAAATAACGCTTGTTTTCAAGATTTCCCGCGGGAAAAACACAAAGGGCGAAAAAACGGACAGGCCGGCCGAAGTTTTGATTGCAAAACGCCGCACGAAAGGGTATAATAGAAAAAACCAAATCGAAAAGGGGTGGCGCCATGCTCTATCTGGTACTCGGCCGCGAGGGCACCGGCAAGACCCACTATGCCCATAAGCTGCTGGCCGACTGGGTCAAGCACGAGGGGAAACCCGGCGTGCTGCTTGTGCCGCGCCAGTTTTCGTTTGAAAGCGACCGGGGCATTCTGCATGCCCTTGGGCCCAAGGATGCGTGCGAGGTGGACGTGCTCTCGTTCTCGCGTCTCAGCGATGTGGTGTTCCAGCGCTGCGGCGGATCGAAAAAGCCCGTTCTGCGTCCCGGCGCCGACGCCGTTCTGATGGCGCTGGCCGTTGCTTCCGTCCGCGATCAACTGCACTTTTTCGCCCGGCACCGCGCGTCCGCCGGCTTTGTGCAAAAGCTGCTGGCCGAGGCCAAACGCCTCAAGCAAAACAAAATTCCGGCCGCGGCGCTGGCGGCTGCCGCCGAAGCGCTGGAGGGCGGCTATCTCAAAGAAAAGGCGGCCGAAACGGCGCTGATTCTCGAAGCCTTTGACGCGCTGGCCGGCGAACGGTTTTTGCAAAGCGACGACGTGCTGGATCTTGTCTGCGACAAGCTGCGCGGCAGCGACTTCTTTTCCGGCAAGCTGGTCGTGATCGACGACTTTTCTTCCTTCACCGCCCAGGAATACGCCCTGATCGAACAGATGCTGCTGCAGGCGAAGGATGTTTGGGTGACCCTTTGCTGCGATTCCGTCGACAACCGCAGCGTCACGTCGCCCTTTGCGCTGACGGCCGACACGGCCCGGCGGCTGCGCCGCCTTGCCGAAAAAGCGGGCGTGCCCTTCGGCGGCGTCGTCACGCTGCGCGAAGAAACCTGCGGCTATGAGATCTATGGGAGCGACGCGCTGCGCCACCTTGAAAAAAGCCTGTTCGCCCCGCGGCCGCAGCCGTTTGCGGGCGACGACACGGCCGTCACGTTTTGCATCGCGCCGTCGGTGCGCGAGGAATGCGACAACGTCGCGATGGAGATCCGCCGTCTGCTGCGCAGCGGCCGTTACCGCTGCCGCGACATCGCCGTGGTGTACCGCGACGAAGAGCCCTACGCAAGACTGATGCCCCAAAGCCTTAAAAAATGCGGTGTGCCCGTCTTTGAGGACAAGCGCGCCCCGATCCGCAACGAGCCGCCGGTGATTCTGGTGCGCGCGCTGCTGGCGCTTTGCGCCGAGGGGTTCACGACCGAAAACCTGATGCGTTATCTCAAAACGGGCCTGTGCGGCCTTTCGTGGGACGCAATCGCCGATCTGGAAAACTATGCGCTTTTGTGGGAGCTTTCCGCGAAGGACTGGGCCGAAGACTGGACAAACAATCCCGACGGCTTCGGCGTGCCGATGAACGAAAAACGCAGCGAACGGCTGCAGAAGCTCAACGGCCTGCGCCGGACGGTGCTGGCGCCGCTGCTTTCGCTGCGCGAAGATATGAAGGGCGCCTCCGTCCGCGACCGCGCGGCGCGGCTCTATCGCTTTTTGATTGAACAGGAGATCGACAGGGCCCTGCGGGACTATGCACTGCGGCTGGAAGCAAACGGCAGTGTGGAGCTGGCGCTGGAGCAGGGCCGGGTCTGGGATCTGCTGATGGAAGCGCTCGACACGCTGGCCGAAACAACGGGTGACGCCGTGCTGCCGATGGCCGTGTTTGCGGACCTGTTCCGCCTTGTGATCGACGCCCAGACCCTCGGCAAGCTGCCCGACGGGTTCGACGAGGTCTATCTGTGCGACGCGGCGCGGATCGGCACCCAGATGCCCCGGGCGGTGTTTGCACTCGGGCTGAACGAAGGGGTGTTCCCGCGTGCCCCGGGCGGCGAAACGCTGCTCGGACGTGCGGAATGCGACCGGCTGCGGTTCGCGCTGCCGGAGCTGCCCGACGACGCGGCAAAGCAGACGATGACCGAACGCTTCTATGTCTATAACACGCTTTGCTCCGCGCGCGAGCGGCTTTGGCTTTCGCGGGCGCAGAGCGGCAAAAACGGCGAAAAGCTGACCGATTCCGCGGTGATTTCGGCGCTGCGGCGACTGTTCCCGGCTGCGCGGACGCTCGATTACGCCGCCTTGCCGCCCGCCGCCTTCGCCGAGGGGAGCGAGAACGCTTTCTCCTGGATGGCGGCCCATTGGAGCGACAACACGCCCCAGCAGGAAGCCTTCCGCCTATATTTCAACGAACATATGCTTTGGCACGACCGCCTTTCCGCCATCGCCCGCGCGGCAAAGAAAGAGACCTTCCGCATCAAAAACAGGGATCTCGCCAAAGCCCTCTTCGGCCAAAAGCTCCGCCTTTCGGCGTCGAAGCTGGAAAAATTTGAGGAATGCCCGTTCCAGTATTTCTGCCGCTACGGCCTCAGAGCCGAACCGCGCAGGACGGCACGGCTCGATCCCGCCTCCGCGGGCACGGTGGTGCACCATGTGCTCGAGCGGCTGCTGCGCGAAAACCCAAACGGCGCGTGGCAGCAGCTGCCCAAAGAAGACTTACACCGTCAGATCGGCGTCGTGCTGCGCGATTATCTTGAAACCTACATGGGCGGAAAGGCGGGCAAAAGCGCCCGGTTCCTCTATCTCTATGACCGGATGTATAAAACGCTGGTCACGCTGCTCGACCGGCTGCTGTTCGAGTTCAGCCAAAGCTCGTTTGTTCCCGTCGGGTTCGAGGTGCCGATCGGCCCGGGCGAACGGATCGAACCGTTCCGCATCGAGCTCGAGGACGGCTTTGTGGAGCTGTGCGGCGTGGTGGATCGCGTGGATGAGATGAAAGAAAACGGAAAACGCTATATCCGTGTGGTCGATTACAAGACCGGGGCCAAGGAGTTTTCGCTCTCCGACGTGCTGCAGGGCCTCGGGATGCAGATGCTGCTGTATCTCGTGAGTATCTGGCGCAGCGACCCCTCGATCACCCCGGCCGGGGTGCTGTATATGCCGGCGCGGTTTGAGCCGTTTGACGCCGAACGGGGCGACAGCAGCGAGATCCTTGAAGAAAAACGCATGGCCGGCGGCAAGATGGACGGTCTGATCCTCGACGACGGCGACGTGCTGCTGGGGATGGATCACAGCCTGCGCGGCACACTGCTGCCCATGACGGTCAACAAACGCTCGGGCGCCGTCAGCGGCCGGTTCATCTCGCTGACCCAGCTCGGTCTGCTGGCGAAGCGGATGGACGCCATTCTGCGCCGGATGGGCGAAGATCTTCATCACGGCAGGGTGGAGGCGAAGCCGGTGTTCGGCAAGAATCACGCCTATACCTGCGACTGGTGCGATTACCGCAGCGTCTGCGGCCGCGAGGAAAACGGCCCGTTCCGCTATCTGCCGGGACGCACCCACAGCGAAGCGCTGACGGCGCTGGAAGAAGAGGAGGCGGCAAACGGTGGAACGTAACTGGACAAACGAACAGCGCCTCGCCATCCGCGCGCGCGGAGGCAATCTGCTTGTCTGCGCCGCGGCCGGCTCCGGCAAGACCGCCGTGCTGGTCGAGCGCGTCATCTGCCGCCTTTGCGATCCCATCGCTCCGCTTTCCGCCGACCGGCTGCTGGTGGTCACATTCACCCGGGCCGCCGCCGCCGAGATTCGGCAGCGGATTGCCGACGCTTTGGCCGACCGGCTGGCAAAGGAGCCCGACAACGAACACCTGGCAAAGCAGCAAATGCTGCTGCCGTTTGCGAAAATCTGCACCATCGACGCGTTTTGCAGCCTGCTGGTGCACGAACACTTTGCGGCGCTGGAGCTTTCGCCCGACTTCAAAAATGCCGACGAGGGCGAGCTGCAGCTTCTCAGCGAAGAGGCGATGCGCGACACGCTGGAGGAACGCTACGCCACCGGCGACAAGGCGTTTCTCGATTTGGTGGAGCTGTTGTTCAAGGGCCGCGACGACAGCTTTTTGGAAGAGACGGTCCGCGCCCTCTACCGCGAAAGCCGCTCCTATCCGTTCCCGGCGCGCTGGCTGCGGGACATTGCCGCCAACTACCGCTGCGACGGGCCGCTCCCGCTGCACCCGTTTGTGCTGGAGACGGCGAACGCCGTGCGGGACGCGGCGGAATCCTTGCAGGACTTGCTGGAATGGGCGCTGCGTGAGATCGACGGCGACGACTTGCTGACGCAGTTGTTCGCCGAGGTGTTCCGCGACGATCTGCGTCAGGTGCGCGCCGTGTCGGATTGCATGCGGCTGCAGACCTTCGATTGGGACGGCGCGCGCGAAGCCGCGCGCGGCTATGACCCGATGCGCCGCCCGCGCACCCCGAAAGCGCACGCCGACGACCCGGCCATCCGCCGTCTGGCGCTGATTCGCGACGAGGTCAAGGACGGGATGCGCAAGCGGATTGCGCCGCTGTTTTGCTGCAGCGAAGCGGAATTCCGCGCAGATCTGGACGCGCTGCGACCCATGATCGAACAGCTTTCGGCACTCACGCTGCGCTACGGCGAAGCCTTTGACCGCCTGAAGCGCGAAAAACAGGTTGCCGATTTCGGCGACGTGATGCACGCCGCGCTGCGGCTGCTTTATGACGAAGAGAACGGTGCACAGCCGACCGCGCTGGCCCGCGAGATCGCCGCCGGCTATGACGAAATTCTGATCGACGAATATCAGGACACCAACCGTGCACAGGATATGCTGTTTACGGCGATTGCCCGCGACAATCTTTTCCGTGTGGGCGATCTGAAGCAAAGCATCTACCGCTTCCGCCAGGCGATGCCCGAAATCTTTCTGGCGCTCAAGGAGGCATATGCGCCCCTGTGCCCGGATCACCCGGTCTTCCCCGCCCGGGTGACGCTTGCGGCGAATTTCCGCAGCCGCCGATGCGTGACGGAGGCGGTCAACTTCGTCTTTTCCCGAATCATGCGCCGCGAAGCGGGCGACGTGGACTATGACGCCGAAGAGGCTCTGATCCCCGCCGCAGCCTATCCCGCGGCGGAGGAGTGCTGCGAATGGCATCTGCTGGATCTCGCGGATCTCGACACCGAAACGGATTCCGGCGACGCGTTTCAGGCGGACTATGTGGCAAAGCGAATCCGCCGGATGATCAACGAAGGCTTTCTTGTCAGCGAAAAGGGGGGGTTACGCCCGGCGCGCTATGACGACTTTTGCGTGCTGCTGCGCTCGATCAACGGCGGCCGCGGCGCGCTCTATGCCGACGCGCTGAAAAAGCAGGGGCTGCCGTGCTTTACCGAGGTGTCGTCCGATTTCTTTTCGGCCAGCGAAGTGAGCCTTTTGCTCAACCTGCTGCGCGTGATCGACAACCCCAAGCAGGACGTGCCGCTTTTGAGCGTGCTTTTGAGCGTGCTGTTCGGCTTCACGCCGGACGACTGCGCCGCGCTGCGCCTTTGCGACCTTGAAAGCGACCTTTACGGCTGTCTTGTCTGCGCCGCGGCGCAGGGGAACAAAAAAGCGGCGCGGTTTTTGCAAACCATCGCCGACTGGCGCACCCTCGGGGTCTGCATGCCGGTACAGGATTTTTTGCAGATGATCTATGACGAAACGGCGGTGCTCGCCGCGGTCAGCGCCATGCCCGGCGCCGCGGCCCGCCGCATGAATCTGATGTTGCTGCTCGATTACGCCGCCGTCTATGAAAACGCGGGCTATCTCGGTCTTTCGGGCTTCATCCGCTTCATCGACCGGCTGGAGCGCACCAAGGGCGATCTGGCCGGTTCGGTCGGCGCTTCGGCCGAAACGAACGTGGTGCGCGTCATGTCGATTCATAAATCGAAGGGCCTCGAGTTTCCGGTGGTCATCCTTGCCAACTGTGCCGGGCGGTTCAACGCCGACGAGCGCCGCAAGGGGCTGGTGATCCATTCCGTACTCGGCGTCGGTACCCAGAAGCGCGACCTTGAAACGCTGGCGCAATATCCCACGCTGCCGCTTCTGGCGGTGCGTGAGCGCAGCCGCAAAGACGCCATCGGCGAAGAGATGCGCGTGCTCTATGTGGCGATGACGCGCGCCAGAGAACGGCTGATTCTGGTGGGCAGCTGCCGCGGCCTCGGCAAAACGATGGAAAAATACCAGCCGAAGCTGCTTTCGCCCGACGGGCGCCTGTCGCCCTTTGAAGCACTGAGCGCAAACAGCTATGCCGACTGGCTCATTCCGGCCCTGCTGCGCCACCCGGACGCCGCACCGCTGCGCCGGGCGGGAAACTTCGACGAATCCATTGTGCAGCCCGCGCCGTTTTGCCTTAGGGTGTTCACGGAAGCCTGGCAGCCGCCGCAAAAACTAGCCGGGGAAGCGCCGCTTCGTCCCAAGCCCGACCTTGCGTGCTATGAGACGCTGCGTGACTCGCTTGCGTGGCAATACCCCTATGCGCCGCTGACGAAGCTGGTCAGCAAGCGCGCGGCCTCCGAAGTGGACAAGGGCTTTGTCGACCGTGACTACTTTGCAGCGAGCCGGCCCGCGTTTCTGATTGAGGGCGGGCTCACGGCCGCCCAGCGCGGCACCGCAACGCACACCTTCCTGCAGTTTTGCGACTTTGCCGCCGCCGAAACCGACGTCGGCGCCGAAATCGACCGCCTGCGCGAAAAGGGCGTCATCACTGCCCAACAGGCCGGCGCCATCAACCGCGCCGCTGCGGAACGCTTCTTTGAAAGCGAGCTCTATCGCCGGATGCGCCGAAGTCCGCTGGTGATGCGCGAAAAGAAATTCACCGTGGAGCTCCCGGTTGCTGAGCTCTACCCCGAGATGACCGGTTTCCCCGACGAAAAGGTGATGATTCAGGGTATCGCGGACTGCGCGTTTTTGGAGAACGGGGCGCTTGTCGTGGTCGATTACAAGACCGACCGGCTGGATCGGGACGAACAGTTCGTCGAAAAATACGCCGGTCAGGTGCGCCTGTATAAGAAGGCGCTGGCGCTTTGCACCGGGTATCCGGTGCGTGAAACGGTGCTCTATGCGTTCCATCTCCATCGGGCGATTCCGGTGGACGGCAGCGAAGGGCCGCAGGAAGGAGAGAGACCATGAAAAGAGAACGCGATTCCGGCATGGAGCTGCTGCGCATCTTCGCCATGCTGCTGGTAATCGGCGTGCACGCCTTTTCCTACGGCGGCTTTTATGCCGAAGCGAAGGCGCAGGGCGACCATGTGGCGGCTGCGGCGCTGTTCATGAAACTTGCCACCCGCGCCGCGGTCAATATCTTCGTGATCATCACGGGCTATTTTATGGTGCATGCGCCGTTCGACCCAAAGAAGAACCTGCGCCGGGCCGGGGGCGTCTATCAGAAGATGCTGCTGTATTCCGTGGTACTGACCGCGCTCTTTCTGCTGCTCGGCCCGGCGTACTGGGTCGACCGCGGCACACCCCTTTCGCTCTTGCAGGTGGTGTGCAAGGGCTTTCTGCCCGTGACAAGCCAGACGTGGTATTTCCTGACGGACTATCTGCTGCTGTGCCTGTTGATTCCGTTTGTGAACCTCGCGCTGCAAAAGCTGACGAAGGGGCAGTATGCCGCCCTCGCGCTGGGGCTTGCGGCCTTCATGAGCGTCTGGATGACGCTGACGCAGGTCTATCCGTTCAGCCGGGTGTTCGAGCCGTTCGGCTATGAGAACCTTTTCACGGGCAAGCAGGTGTTTCATTTTCTGTTCATCTATGTGATCGGCGGCTGGTTCGGCCGCTTCTGCGAGCCGCGCAAAAAGCCGCAGCCGCTTTGGCTGTGCGCCGCGCTCGGCACAGTGCTGGCGAACTACCTGCTGTTCACGCGGCTGCCGGCGTCCTGCGGCTTTCAGGAGGTGGCGGGGGACTACGCGAACCCGCTGCTGGTGCTGAACGCCGTTTTCCTGTTGCTGTTTTTCAAGGATCTGCACTTCAAAAGCAGACTTGTCAACGCGCTCGGCGGCGCGACGCTGGGCGTCTATTGCCTGACGGAATTCCGCTTTCTGCGCACGGTGCTCTGGAACACGGTCAGCTTCAAAAAGCTGAACAACGGCAATCTCTGGCTCAATTTCGTCCATGTGGCGGCTGTGCTCTGCGGCGTGTTCCTCGCCGCGGCGGCGGTCGACCTGCTGCTGGGTTGGGGCCTTTCGCTGCTGCAAAACGCCGTTCAGAAAAGAAAATTGAAAAAAGTGAAACAAAGTTCTTGATTTTTGCGTTTTGCTGTGCTATAATGCCCTTTGCTATGACCGGGCGCCCTGCGTCGGGTCGCATGACGAAAGTTCAGGAAGAGGTGAAACCATATGAAAGAGGGACTCCATCCCAAGTATGAACAGACGACAGTCAGATGTGCCTACGGCGCCGTGATCGAAACCGGCTCCACGAAGAAGGACATGCGTGTTGATATTTGCTCGAACTG
>JAEEGL014178995.1_pt1 | contig 10188 bp, 7 predicted proteins | sample 9134231 | NCBI WGS metagenome assembly JAEEGL01 (sample SAMN16246548, study PRJNA631951) | gut metagenome | biome: gut microbiome; feature: rumen; material: fiber-attached | host: Bos | place: Iran: Karaj | collected 2018-10
ATTCGGCGGTAGTGATAGCAAAACAGGTGTTGAACGCATAGTCATTGATGGTCTTCACGCCTTTTGGTACGCGTACATAGCCGTTGGCAAACGCCGAGCAAGCACGCAGGCGGGTGTTTTCCTGCGGGTCAAAGACCATCGGCTCTTCAACAATACCATCCACAGAACGTGCACCGGCTTCCGGCCTGTTCTCGCGGCCTTCCGAATAGGCTACGTTCGGGACCATGAAGAAAGAATGATACCGGATGTCCGTTACATTATCCGGGATATGCAGATCGGTCAGCGAGTAGCAGCCATTGAGCGCGTGCTGGGCGATGACAACCAGATTCGGGTTGATCGTGAAGGTATGGATAGACCGGCAGTCCAGGAAAGAGTACTGGTTGAGTGAGAGAACGCTCTGCGGGAGTGTGACCTCCTTGATCGACTTGGCGTAGCTAAACGCATATTCACCAATAGAGGTTAAGCCTTCCGGAAGATCCAGATACTCGATGTCGGCGATGAATTCCTGCCACGGCTTATCATATGGTCCATACCCGAGAATAAACCACCGGTCCGATCCTTTGAGCGTGAAGGAAAGCGTCTTGGTGTCGGTGTTGTACGACCAATCGACATTCGTTGTGTCGGAACAAGTACCGTTAATCACTTCTGCTTTAGCAGTAAATACAAGTGCGCTGAGGAGCGCTACAAGAGTAAAAATCTTACGCATAGAAATAAAGGGTTTGGCGTTAACAATTCTTTGCGGGGCAAAGGTACAAAAATTTTTTGAAATGTGCAAGTAAAAATAGAAAAAATATGGAAAAACGCGCGCGGGCTTGCGTATGTGAAAATATTTTAGTATCTTTGCACGCAATTTGGAGAATTATGCGTACCGTATTGTTGGCAATAGGAGTTTTGGTAGCAGCCATGTTGCTGCTCTGCGTAGGGGTGATCTTCCGAAAAGACCACTCGTTCCGCTCGCAACACATCCACCAGAACAAGCGTATGAAAGAGGATGGCATCCATTGCTCTACGGCGCAAGACAAGGAGATGCGCAGGCAAAACGCAAAGAAACTGCGCGTCGATGAATTGTAATCAAAGAACATAAACACTAAAATTTATATTATGAACAAGATCAGTATTATTGTTGAGTCTATTTTGGCAGCATCTATTGTTGCCCTGTTTATTCTTTTCTTTACCGTAACGCCGGGCACCAAGAAGCCGGCATCTCAAGAGGTTGCAGCTGCAGGTGAGTTGATGCCGATCGCAGTGGTGAACACCGATTCACTTCTCAAGCATTACACCCTTGCCGTAGAAGCTTCGGAGAAACTGCAGTCGCAGTACGAAGAGTCGATGGTGAAACTGGATACCAAGGCAAAAGCCTTCCAGAAAGAGTATGAGACCTTCCAGCAGGACGTTCTCAACTTCCAGAAGAAAGTAGAGGCCGGAGCCTTCCTGAGCCGTGAGCGCGCCGAGAGCGAGCAGAACCGTCTACAGAAGAAAGAGCAGCAGCTGATGGCTAAGCAGCAAGACCTGGAGAACCTGCGTCAGAAACTGAGCGCAGACTTCATGGACCAGCAGACCGAGCTGACCAAACAGCTCCAAGACTCGCTGCAGGCTTACCTGCGTGAGATGAACTCTGACGGCCGTTACCACCTTATTCTGAACGACGCTATTTTGATGAACAAGACGGCAGGCTACGATATTACCGACGAGGTAATCGAGGCGCTGAATGCACGTTATAAGAAATAAGACAGCATACAGATTGATAATGAACCGACGGATAGTAATATGTCTTTTGTGTGTGCTCCTCATCCCTTATTCGATTAGGGCTCAGCGGATACCGCAGGCTATCGAATACACGGAGATCTATGATTTCCTCGAGGAACTGACGACAGACGGTGTGATCCGCTCCAATTCGGCTATCAAGCCCTATACGCGCGATTACATCGCCCGTCTGCTACAGGAGGCACAGAGTAAGGACTCGCTGCTGAACAAGCGTCAGCGCGATGACCTGCAGTTCTACATGCAGGACTATGCGTTGGAGTTAGACACTCTGCCGACGTATTACAGTTACGGTCACCGTCACGTGACGCAATGGATCACGCCGGTATCGAACCTCTCGCTGGCAGACCCGTCGCTACACATACTGACGAAGGATAAGATATTCAAGATGCGTATCCGTCCGATCCTCGGTATGGACCTGAGCTATAACAAAAAGGGTCTGCTTATGCACCGTTGGTACGGTGCGGAGATACAGATGGACATCGCCAAGCACGTGTCCATCTGGGGTTCTATCCGTGACAACAGTTGGAACGGGCAGGGTATAGACGGCTCTCGTATCACCAAGCCGGCATACCTGAACAATCTGGCGGGCGTTCAATACAAGGAGGCGAACTATGGCGGCGATTTCTCGGACTCGCGAGGCGGTATATCGCTCTACGCATGGTGGGGCAGTATAGGTGTCCAGCGTGAGCGTATCCAATGGGGCGACGCACAGCATTGCTCGAACATCCTATCGGCTCATAATCCCGCCGTACCGATGTTCACAATCCAACTCACGCCCTGCAAATGGTTCCAGTTCGATTATTTCCACGCCTGGTTAGTGAGCAACGTTATCGACTCGACCTATTGGTACGTCGAGCAGCAGACGGAGACGACTACGCAGCGTGAATACCGTCCGGCCAACAAGTTCATGGCGGCGAATATGTTCACGTTCATGCCGTGTAAGTACATCCAGTTCTCGTTCGGTAACTCGATCGTGTATGCCGAGCGTAACGTCCAAGCGGCATATTTCATCCCGATAGCATTCTATAAATCACTGGATCACCTTCTGACGAAGGGTCTTCACTCGGAGAATCAGAACTCGCAGGCATTTGCTTCGATCACCGTGCGGCCGACAGACCATCTGCGGCTGTACGGCTCGTTCTATCTGGACGAGTTCAAGTTCGCGCGATTGAAGAAATCCAATCCGGAACATAACCCCGTGTCGTGGCAGGTGGGTTTCAACTGGAGCGGCTGGCCGGTGAAAGGGCTCAGCCTGCGCGGCGAATTCACGCGCTCCAATATCGCTACGTACGTACACTCGATACGAGTGCTCGAGTTCACGTCGAACAGTTACTACATGGGCCATTATATGGGCGCAAACGCACAGAGCATCTTCGTGCAGCTGGCTTACCGTCCGACACGCAGCCTTCGTCTGACGCTCGATTATACCTGCGACACGAAATACACGGCGTATGACTACATCCGCGGAGATATCAAGAACATCATCTCCCAGAAACCGTTCGTGAACCAGATTTGGCGTAACGACATCATCAATTTCCGTGCGGTATATGAGGTGTTCAACAACTGCTATGCACATGTGGACCTCTCATACAACAACGCACGCGCAACATCGACGGAGGTACTGAATAGATATTCCCCCGAATACCTGCAGGGCAAGAAATTGACGTTCACCTGCGGACTTAGTTTTGGATTCTAAATATCAAACTATATAGCATGAAAAAAGAAATTCAATTCTCCCTTGTCTATCGTGACATGTGGCAGAGTAGCGGACGCTATGTTCCACGCAAGGATCAATTGGCACGCGTAGCACCAGTGATCATCGACATGGGCTGTTTTGACCGTGTGGAGACGAATGGCGGTGCCTCCGAACAAGTGAACCTGCTATACGGCGAGAACCCGAACCTCGCGGTTCGTACTTTCTGCAAGCCGTTCAATGAGGCAGGTATCAAGACTCATATGCTGGACCGCGGTCTGAACGCGCTGCGTATGAACCCCGTGCCGGCAGACGTTCGCCAGTTGATGTACAAGGTAAAGCACGCGCAGGGTACCGACATCACCCGTATCTTCTGCGGTCTGAATGACCCGCGTAACATCATCCCGTCCATCAAATGGGCAAAAGAGGCAGGCATGACGGCGCAGGCTACGATGTGTATCACCTATTCGAAAGTACACAATGCCGAGTATTATATCAACCTTGCCGAACAGCTCATCGAAGGCGGTGCGCAGGAAATCTGTCTTAAAGACATGGCAGGTATCGGCCGTCCGCATATGTTAGGCGTCATCGTCGCTGCCATCAAGGAGAAACACCCGGATATCATCATCCAGTATCACGGTCATACAGGTCCCGGTTTCTCGGTGGCATCCATGCTCGAGATCGCAAAGGCCGGTGGTGACGTGTTCGATGTCGCAATCGAGCCGCTGAGCTGGGGTAAGGTTCATCCGGATGTAATCACCATCCAGGCTATGTTCAAGGACGCCGGCTTCCAAGTGAAAGACATCAATATGAAGGCCTACATGGAGGCACGTAAACTGACGCAGGAGTTCATCGATGATTTCCTGGGTTACTGGATTGATCCGAAGAACGCGCTGATGACGTCTCTGCTCGTAGGTTGCGGTCTGCCGGGCGGTATGATGGGTTCGCTGATGGCCGACCTCAAGGGTATGCATGCAGCCATCAATGCCAACCTCAAGAAAAAAGGCGAGAAAGAGCTGTCGGAGGACGAACTGCTCGTGCAACTGTTTGACGAAGTGCAGCGTATATGGCCTATGCTCGGTACGCCGTGCCTCGTGACGCCGTTCAGCCAGTACGTCAAGAATGCCGCGCTGATGAACCTGTTCAGCCGTTCGATGGGCGAGAAAGACTTCACGCGTATGGATCCGGCGATGTGGGGTATGATCCTCGGCAAGTCCGGTAAGTTACCGGGCAAACTGGCACCGGAGATCATCGAACTCGCCAAAGAGAAAGGCTTTGAGTTCTACACCGATGACCCGCAGAAACTCTATCCGAACGAGTTGCCGCGTTTCATCAAGGAGATGAAAGAACTCGGTTGGGATCGCGGTCAGGACGACGAAGAGCTCTTTGAGTTCGCGATGCACGAGAAACAGTACCGTGAGTTTAAGTCCGGTCTGGCGAAAGAGCAGTTCAACAAAGACCTTGCAGAACGCATGGCAAAGGCAGGTAAACCGGTTCCGGAGGAGTTGCGGAAGTACCTACCGACCGCTTCGCTGACAGAAGACAGACCCGCTTCGCCTGACAGAGCACAGACCGATAATGAGTTGGCAGCTGTGGCTTATGCATTGTTCCTGGCCGGCAAGAAGCCGAAAGAGGGTATCATCACCCTGCCGACCGTTCATCCCACGGCTTGGAACCACAAACATTATACATTGAAATAATCCCAAACAACACTTTGATATGAAAAAGTATAATTTCAACGCAGGTCCGAGTATCCTGCCGCAAGAAGTGATCAAACAAACAGCCGAGGCTGTTATCGATTTTCAGGGTGAAGGCCTTTCTGTATTGGAGATCAGCCACCGTGCAAAGTATTTCCAGCCGGTGATGGATGAAGCAGAGGCCCTTGTAAAAGAGTTGCTGAATGTGCCGGAAGGTTACCGTGTGCTGTTCCTTGGAGGCGGTGCATCGCTTCAGTTCTGCATGGTTCCGTTCAACCTACTGGAGAAGAAAGCGGCTTATTTGAATACCGGTGTGTGGTCCAAGAAGGCGCTCAAGGAAGCCAAGGGTTTCGGCGAGGCCGTTGAAGTAGCAGCCAGCACGGACTCGATCCCGACGGATTACGAGATCCCTCAGGACGCAGACTATTTCCATATTACGACCAACAACACCATTTTCGGTACGGAGATCAACGACGCCAAACTCGCTGAGATATACAAGAAAAAAGGCAATGTACCTTTGGTAGCCGATATGAGTTCGGATATACTGAGCCGTCCGATCGACGTCAGCCAATACGATATCATCTACGGCGGTGCACAGAAGAACCTGGCGCCGGCCGGTGTGACCTTCGTCATTATCAAAGAGTCTTGTCTGGGCAAGGTGAGCCGTTACATCCCTACGATGCTGAACTATCAGACGCATATCGAAGGCGGATCGATGTTCAACACGCCTCCTGTACTGCCTGTTTATACGGCTGTTCTGACGCTCCGTTGGCTTAAGGCTCACGGCGGTGTTAAATGGATCGAGGAGCGTAACAAAGCAAAAGCCGAGTTGCTCTACAACTGCCTCGACAACTCGAAGCTCTTTATGCCGACAATCTCCAAGAAGGAAGACCGCAGCCGCATGAACATCTGCTTCGTCTTCAAACCGGAGTACGCTGAGCTGCAGGACGATTTCTTCAAGTTCGCGACCGAGCGTGGCATGGTAGGTATCAAGGGTCACCGTCTGGTAGGCGGATTCCGCGCTTCCTGCTACAACGCAATGGACCTCGAAGGCGTTCAGGCCCTCGTGGATTGCATACACGAATACGAAAAACAGCATTAATTCACAATTCACAATTCATAATTCACAATGAAAGTTCTTGTTGCAACAGAGAAACCCTTTGCGAAAGTGGCCGTAGACGGTATTCGCGAGGTGGTAGAGGGCGCAGGATATGAACTGGCGCTGCTCGAGAAATATACGGACAAACAGCAGTTATTGGACGCTGTGGCAGATGCAGAAGCACTCATCATCCGTTCGGATATTGTGGATGCAGCTGTGCTGGATGCAGCCAAGCAGCTGAAGATCGTCGTTCGTGCCGGCGCCGGTTACGACAACATCGATCTGGATGCCGCAACGGGTCACAAGGTCGTAGCGATGAACACGCCGGGCCAGAACAGCAATGCGGTAGCAGAGTTGGCACTCGGTCTGATGGTGTATGCCGTACGTAACCTCTATAACGGGACGAGCGGCACGGAGCTGAAGGGCAAGAAACTCGGTATCCATGCGTTCGGAAATGTCGGCCGTAACGTAGCCCGTATTGCGCAGGGCTTCGGAATGGAAGTATATGCGTACGATGCGTACTGCCCGGATGAAGTAATGACTGCCGCTAATGTCAAACCGCTGCACTCCGCAGAGGAACTGTACAAGACCTGCGACATCGTCAGCCTGCATATCCCGGCTACGGCTGAGACCAAGAACAGCATCAATCACGATCTCGTGAACCTGATGCCGAAGGGTGGAGTACTAGTGAACACAGCCCGCAAGGAAGTCATCGACGAGGAGGGTCTGATCGCCCTGATGCAGGAACGTCCGGATCTCAAGTACATGACGGATATTATGCCTGTGGCAGATGCGAAGTTCCGTACACTCTTCGAAGGACGCTACTTCGCAACCCCGAAGAAGATGGGCGCGCAGACCGCCGAGGCCAATATCAATGCCGGTATCGCAGCTGCCAAACAAATTGTGGACTTCATCCAGAACGGTAATACCCGTTTCCAAGTGAACAAGTAATGCGGCGGCTTCTATCGATAGTATTGCCGGGCTTGATCATCGGTGCGTTATCCGCACAGCCGATGAACATCGAGTGTGTCGGTGCCAAGCAGATTGTGAACGGCACCGATACCTTGTTCTTCTTCAAGGACGCCATCAACGTACATTCCAAGCTGGGCCCCGTGGACTGGTACAATATCACGACCGGTATGACGGAGACGGGTATCGAGGACCAGTATAACCTGGACGAAGGAGGGTATTATATCATCAAGGAAGGAGTGGCTTACAGTCCGTTCTATGTATTCAAGTACGCAGATCCGGACATCAACGCCATCTCGGTCTCGACGAGCTGTGAAGGCTCGAGTCTGAACGTAGAGGGTGATTTGAAACCATATTCCTATCTGCGCGATGACCATACCACAGGCGCGTACGTGCGCACGTATTCCTTATCATATAATGCTCTGGCGTGGAACTCGGAGAGTTGGGCGGACTCTGCGGTAGTGGACTCCGGCCGTCTGTCTCATCTGATCTCTATGCCGCCGCTCTACGGCCCAACGCCCATCACGCTCTGCTACGATGCAGCCATACGCTCTAAGTTAGGGCTGGACTCGGCTTGTCTGGAGACAATGTTGCCTGAGGAAGGCGTGAAGGCAGTGAAGATGGAACTTGTGGCATTGGCTACGCCGCGTCCAAACGATCCGGCGGGTAACAACGAGCTGGACCGTCCCACGGACCAGCATCTCGATCCGTCGGCCAAATACAGCGGTGAGGTAGAGGTGGCTTTCTATTCGAATCCTACGCCAGCTGCACGTTTCTTCCGCTGGACTATCTACAAATCATCGGATGTGATCGCCACACGCAATGACCAGGATATTCGATATACCTTCTCAGCCCCGGGAACGTATCGCGTGGTAGGGAAGGTGAACAACTCCTTGTGTGCATCCGACTCGTCGGAGACGGTTATCACCATCTCGGAGTCCTACCTGCGCGTGCCGAACGTGTTCACTCCGAACGGCGACGGCAAGAATGACGAGTTCCGCGTGGCGTACCGCTCGATACGTGAGTTCCACTGCTGGGTTTACAACCGATGGGGCAAGCTGGTGTTTGAATGGACTGATCCGGCGAAGGGTTGGGACGGTACCATCAATGGAAAACCGGCTGCAGAGGGAGCGTATTACTACGTAATACGTGCGCTCGGCACAGACGCTGCCAAAGACGCATCCTATTCGTCCAAGATCTCCTATAACAAGAAGAAGCAGAAATCCGACGACTCCCTCACCGGTATCTATCAGCTCTCCGGTGACATCAACCTGCTGCGAGGTAAACGATAAATCATCAATCACAAACTGAAATAATAAATGCGTAAATTTCTAACCATGGCTTTAGCCACTACCGTACTGGCAGCGACTGCTGCCACGAATCCGTTCTTTGAGTACAAGAACTGGAAGACGCCGCACGGCACGTATCCATTCAACGAGATCCATGCGGCGCATTACATGCCGGCTTTCGAGGAGGGAATGAAACAGGGCCTCAAGGATATAGACGATATCGTCAATAACCCGGCAGCACCGACTTTCGCGAACACCATCGAGGCTTATGAGGCATCGGGTGAACTGCTGTCTGTCGTTGCAGGGTGTTTCTATAACCTCTCGCACTCGGAGACGAACGACTCCATCCAGCAGATAGAGCTGGAGTTGAGCCCGAAGCTGTCCGAGTACTCCTCGACCATCCGTCTGAACGAAAAACTGTTCCAACGCATCAAGGCCGTATATGACCAGCGCGCCAAACTGAAACTGAACAAGGCGCAGATGAAGCTGCTGGAGGATACGTATGAGAGCTTTGCCAATAACGGCGCCAACCTCTCTCCGGAGGACAAGGAGACGTATCGCCAACTGACCGCCAAACTGAGCCAACTCACCCTGCAGTACGGTCAGAACGTGCTCAAGGCTACCAACGCATGGACAATGCTCATTACGGACGAGGCGCTCTTGGCCGGTCTCAATGACGACACCAAGGCAATGCTGCGTGCCAACGCAGAGCAGAAGGGCCTGGAGGGCTGGCTGCTGAACCTCAAGCCGACGACCACCATCCCCGTTATGCAGGACCTTGACAACCGTGACATCCGTCGCGAACTCTATATGGCGAACATCAGTAAGTGCGTCGGTGGCGAGTTTGACAACACGGAGAACATCGTCGGCATCGTGAACACACGTCTGGCCTTGGCGAAACTGTTTGACAAAAAGACCTACGCTGAGAAATCACTCTATAAGACGATGGCCGAGACGCCGGAGAACGTCTATAAACTGCTGGACCAGCTGCGCGACGCCTATATGCCGGCTGCATTGGCGGAAGTGAAAGAACTGGAGGATTATGCACACGCACACGGATTCTATGCTGCGCATATTCAGCCATGGGATTGGAGCTATTACTCCAAGAAACTCAAACAGGAGAAGTTCTCCATTTCGGATGACGACCTCCGTCCGTATTTTGAGCTCGAGAACGTAAAACAAGGCGTGTTCGGCCTTGCAAAGCGTCTGTATGGCATCACGTTCAAGGAGAACAAGAAGATCCCCGTATATCATCCGGAAGTGACAGCATACGAGGTATTTGACGAGAAGGGCAAGTTCCTCGCCGTTTACTATGCAGACTTCCATCCGCGGGACGGTAAGCGCGGCGGTGCATGGATGAATGACTTCCAACCGCAGTATATCCGTAACGGCAAGGATCATCGTCCGCACATCGTGAATGTGATGAACTTTACCCGTCCAACGGCTGACAAGCCTGCGCTCTTTACGTATGACGAGGTACGCACGTTCCTCCATGAGTTCGGTCACGGTCTGCACGGTATGCTTACGCGTTGCCAGTACGCCGCACAAAGCGGAACCAACGTACCGCGTGACTTTGTGGAGCTGCCGAGCCAGTGCAACGAGAACGTCAGCGATGAGAAAGAGTTCCTCGATACTTTTGCCAAGCATTACAAGACCGGCGAGGCACTGCCGCAGGAC
>JAEEGL016408232.1_pt1 | contig 10188 bp, 5 predicted proteins | sample 9134231 | NCBI WGS metagenome assembly JAEEGL01 (sample SAMN16246548, study PRJNA631951) | gut metagenome | biome: gut microbiome; feature: rumen; material: fiber-attached | host: Bos | place: Iran: Karaj | collected 2018-10
AGACTCTCTGACGCCTTTTCTTTATGAATTAAATGAGCATGTGGCGAAGCGTAGTGCGAATGCATTGAAAAAGGGGACGATTTAGTATGGTCAAATATGTTTTTGTTACGGGAGGCGTTGTATCAGGTCTCGGCAAAGGGATAACGGCAGCTTCACTCGGAAGACTCCTTAAATCCAGAGGCTACAACGTAACCATGCAGAAGTTCGATCCGTATATAAACGTGGATCCGGGAACCATGAATCCGATACAGCATGGCGAGGTTTTCGTGACGGATGACGGAACGGAGACGGACCTTGATCTTGGACACTACGAGAGATTCATAAACGAATCCCTGGGTCACAATTCAAACGTCACTACCGGTAAAGTTTACTGGAGCGTTTTAAACAAGGAAAGACACGGTGATTATAACGGAGGTACCGTTCAGGTCATTCCTCATATCACCAACGAGATAAAAGGCAGGTTTCACAAGCCCCAGAGTGAAGAGGAGAACATCATCTCAATCATTGAGATAGGAGGCACTACGGGAGATATCGAAAGCCAGCCTTTTTTGGAGGCTATAAGGCAGTTCCAGTCGGAGATCGGAAGGAACAACGCATGTATCATTCATGTAACGCTGATCCCGTACATAAAGGCATCCGGCGAGCTTAAGACAAAACCCACCCAGATGAGTGTAAAGACACTGCAGAGCATGGGTCTTTGGCCGGACATCATCGTATGCCGTTCGGATTATCCGGTGGATGATGATCTTAAAGCCAAGATAGCACTTTTCTGTAACGTACAGAAAGATCATGTGCTTCAGAATCTTGATGCTTCATCACTTTATGAAGTACCTCTGATGCTTGAAAAGGAAAACCTGGCTGGAGCCGTATGTGAATGTCTTGATATACCCTGTCCCGAGCCGGACCTTGAGAAGTGGAAGAATATGGTCGCTTCACTTAAAGCTCCGGAAAACACTGTAAACATAGCTCTGGTCGGCAAATATGTTTCGCTTCATGATGCATATCTGAGTGTTGCCGAGGCATTAAGACACGGTGGTGTGGCAAATAAGTCGATGGTTAACATAACATGGATAGATTCAGAGGAGATCACCCCTGAAAATGTTGACGGATATCTTAAGGATGCAGATGGCATCATCGTTCCCGGAGGCTTCGGACAAAGGGGAATAGAGGGGATGATAACTGCCATCCGTTATGCAAGAGAGAATAAAAAGCCCTACCTTGGCATATGCCTTGGAATGCAGCTTATGATGATCGAATTTGCCAGGAATGTTCTGGGGTACGCTGATGCAACCAGTACAGAATTTGACCCTGAAAGCGCCCATCAGATAATACATCTGATGCCGGATCAGGAAGGCGTAACAGATCTTGGCGGAACCTTAAGACTTGGGGCTTACCCCTGCGTACTTGATAAGGAAAGCAAAGCTTACAGCCTGTACGGAACAGAGAATATTTCTGAGCGCCACAGACACAGATATGAGGTCAACAACGACTACAGGAAGGAGCTTACTGAAAACGGCATGATACTTTCGGGTATGTCGCCGGACGGAAGGATCGTAGAGATGGCTGAACTTAAGGATCATCCTTTCTACGTAGCAACCCAGGCCCATCCGGAATTCAAATCCCGTCCGGATGAACCACATCCACTTTTCAGGGGATTTATAGAAGCATCACTTAAGAACGCTAAATGATCATATATAAATGAGGAGCAGTAAGATGAAAAAGTTTATCGATGAGGAGTTAAATGATCAGAAAAATAAAGGACTTTATGATCCGCTTTTTGAGCATGACAACTGCGGAATAGGTTCTGTCGTTAACATCAAGGGTATCAAGAGCCACAAAATAGTTGATGACGCTCTTCATATCGTTGAAAACCTTGAACACCGTGCCGGCAAGGATGCGGAAGGCAAAACGGGTGACGGAGTAGGAATACTCACCCAGGTGCCTCATAAGTTCCTTAAGAAAGTCTGCAAGGCTGAGGGGATAAAGCTCGGCGATGAAAGAGGTTATGCAGTAGGAAACTTCTTTTTCCCGGTAAATGAACTTAAGCGTGCCCAGGCCAAAAAGATGTTCGAGGTCATAGTCGAAAAGGAAGGACTTAAGTTCCTTGGTTGGAGGAATGTTCCCATTCATCCCGACGTACTCGGACAGAAGGCCAAAGACAGCATGCCTTCCATCTGGCAGGCTTTTATAGAGCGCCCCGAAAGCCTTGATAAGGATATTGATTTTGAAAGACGTCTTTATGTTGTAAGGCGTGTTTTTGAACAGAGTAATGATAAGACCTATGTCGTATCCCTCTCATGCAGAACGATAGTCTATAAGGGAATGTTCCTGGTATCACAGCTTCGGACCTTCTTCGGCGATCTTCAGGACAAGGACTACGAGTCAGCTATAGCAATGGTCCACTCAAGATTTTCAACCAACACGACACCCAGCTGGGAAAGAGCTCATCCTAACAGGATGCTAGTTCACAACGGAGAGATAAACACAATAAAGGGCAATGTGGACAAGATGCTGGCCCGTGAAGAGACCATGCATACCGACGCGTTTTCATCAGAGGATATGACCAAGGTGTTGCCTGTTATCTCAAGTTCAGGATCGGATTCAGCGATGCTTGACAATACCCTTGAATTCCTGATGATGTCCGGAATGGAACTTCCGCTTGCCGCAATGGTACTTATTCCGGAGCCCTGGGTACATAACGATACGATCTCACAGGAAGTATGCGATTTCTACCAGTATTATGCAACCATGATGGAACCCTGGGACGGACCCGCTTCGATCCTGTTTTCAGACGGTGATGTCATGGGCGCGATCCTTGACCGTAACGGTCTGCGCCCTTCAAGATACTGCGTTACCGATGATGACAGGCTGATCCTTTCTTCAGAGGTCGGAGTACTTGATATAGATGAATCACATATCCTGCGCAAGGAAAGACTTCATCCCGGCAAGGTGCTTCTGGTCGATACCAAAGCAGGAAAGATAATATCGGACGAAGATCTTAAGGAAAGATATGCGTGCGACAAGCCCTACGGTGAGTGGCTTGATTCAAACCTCCTTACCTTAAAAGAGATAAAGATACCCAACAGCAAAACACCTTCATATGATCACGAACAGTTCCTTAGACTGCTTCGTTCATTCGGCTATGCATACGAAGAATATATGGAAGAGATACAGAGTATGGCTCTTAACGGCACCGAGATGATAGGTGCAATGGGTGTCGATACTCCTCTTGCTGTGCTTTCAAAAAAACAGCCGCCGCTTTTTGATTACTTTAAACAGCTGTTTGCGCAGGTCACCAATCCTCCTATAGATGCGATCAGGGAAAAGATCGTTACATCATCAGCCGTTTATGTTGGCAAAAACGGTAACCTGCTGGATGAAAAACCCGAGAACTGCCATGTTCTTAAGATAGAAAATCCCATTCTTTCGGATCTTGATCTCCTTAAGATTTCCAAGATGCAAAAGCCCGGATTTAAAGTTTCAAAAGTATCCATTCTTTATTACAAGAGCACTCCGATAGACAGAGTCCTGGATCACCTCTTTGTTGAAGTTGACAGAGCATATAACGAAGGGGCTAATATCCTTATCCTTTCAGACAGAGGAGTTGATGAAAACAGGGTGGCGATGCCTTCGCTTCTAGCAGTCGCCGCCGTTCATAAGCACCTTGTTCAGACAAAGAAATGTACTGCAATGTCACTTATCCTTGAATCCGGTGAACCAAGAGTCGTTCATCATTTTGCAACGCTTCTGGGATTCGGTGCATCTGCAGTCAATCCCTATCTTGCACATGCATCCATCGAGGAACTGTGCGATCAGGGAATCCTTGACAAAGACTATTACGCAGCCGTGTACGATTACGATAACGCCATACTTCAGGGAATCGTCAAGATCGCATCAAAGATGGGAATTTCCACCATCCAGTCATATCAGGGCTCAAAGATATTCGAGGCACTTGGTATTTCAAAAGATGTCATAGACAGGTACTTCCCCGGAGTCGTAAGTCCCATAGACGGAATAACGCTGGAGGATATAGCAGAGGATACGGATATCAAGCACAGCAGAGCTTTTGATCCCCTGGGACTTAACACTGATCTTAGCATCCAGTCACTCGGAAAGCATAAATCAAGGAGTCAGGGTGAGAGCCACAGATATAATCCCGCCACCATCCATATGCTGCAGAAAGCAACAAGGGACGGCAGCTACGAAGAGTTCAAGCAGTACACCGCCATGGTCGACTGTGAGGAAACAGGCTATTTAAGAAGCCTTATGGATTTTAACTATCCGGAGCAGGGTATAGATATAAACGAAGTCGAGGATGAGCACGAGATAGTTAAAAGGTTTAAGACCGGTGCCATGTCATACGGTTCCATCTCACAGGAGGCTCATGAAGCACTGGCTGTTGCAATGAACCATCTGGGCGGAAAATCAAATTCCGGTGAAGGCGGTGAGTCCGATGAGAGGATAAAGTCCGCAGGAACGGACGATGACCGCAGCTCGGCCATAAAGCAGGTTGCTTCGGGACGTTTCGGTGTGACGAGCAGATATCTTTGTTCAGCACGTGAGATACAGATCAAGATGGCGCAGGGAGCAAAGCCCGGTGAGGGCGGACATCTTCCGGCAAGGAAGGTATATCCCTGGATAGCAAAGACCAGGCATTCAACACCCGGTGTAAGCCTTATATCACCTCCGCCTCATCACGATATCTATTCAATAGAGGATCTTGCACAGCTTATTTACGATCTTAAGAATTCTAATAAGGACGCCAGGATCTCGGTAAAACTGGTTTCCGAGGCAGGGGTTGGAACGATCGCAGCAGGTGTAGCCAAGGCAGGTGCTCAGGTAGTCCTTATTTCCGGATATGACGGAGGAACCGGAGCGGCACCCATAAGCTCAATACACAATGCAGGTCTTCCGTGGGAACTCGGTCTTGCCGAGACACACCAGACACTTATAAAGAACGGGCTTCGAAGCTCTGTAGTAATAGAAACAGACGGTAAGCTCATGAGTGGACGTGATGTTGCCATCGCAGCAATTCTGGGAGCAGAAGAATTCGGTTTTGCAACAGCACCGCTTATCACCCTGGGATGTGTGATGATGAGGGTATGTAACCTCGACACCTGTCCTATGGGAATCGCAACCCAGAATCCCGAGCTTAGAAAGAGGTTTGTCGGAAAGAGCGAGTATGTTGAGAACTTCATGCTCTTTATCGCCCGTGAGCTTCGTGAGTACATGGCTAAGCTCGGCATAAGGACAGTCAATGAGCTTGTTGGAAGGACCGATCTATTAAAGAAAAGGGATGACCTTGACAAGCGTGCCCGTAAGATCGATATCTCTGACATAATAGTTAAGACAGATAATGAGGAGTGCACATTTGATCCCGCTAAGGTATATTCATTCGGACTTGAAAAGACAAAGGATGAATCAGTGATCTTAAAGGATAATAACGTTTTAAAGGCTATAACGAACGGCACGAACGCGACACTTTCGGTTAAGGTCGGAAATGTTGACCGTACCTTCGGAACACTTACGGGCTCTTATATAACGAAGAACAATGAAAAGGATCTTAAGGACGATACTATCGTGATCGATGCAGAAGGATCCGGCGGGCAGAGCTTCGGCGCATTCATCCCGAAGGGTATGACCATCGTTCTTACCGGTGATTCGAATGATTATCTGGCCAAAGGATTATCCGGAGGCAAGGTCATAGTCAAGGCACCGGAAAATGCCCTTTATGATGCAGAGGATAACGTTATAGTAGGTAATGTTGCACTCTACGGTGCCACGTCCGGTGAGGTCTATATAGCAGGTATGGCAGGAGAAAGGTTCTGTGTCAGAAACTCCGGTGCCAGCGCAGTTGTAGAAGGTGTCGGTGAGCACGGCTGTGAATACATGACAGGCGGACGGGCCGTTATCTTAGGGCCTGCAGGCAAGAACTTTGCAGCCGGAATGAGCGGAGGCATAGCCTATGTTTATGATGAGCATAACTGCCTTTACCGTCATCTTAATAAAGAGATGGTACTGATGGAAAAGGTGGAGAACAAGACCGATATAGAGGAGCTTAAAAACCTGCTTAAAAAGCATGTAAGGTATACGGGTTCCGTTAAGGCTTCAAAGGTACTTGATAACTGGGAGGAATCACTTCCTCACTTTAAAAAGATAATCCCCGGAGACTACAAGAAACTGATATCCGTAACAGGCCAGTTTGAGGAGCAGGGAATGAGCAGAGAAGATGCACAGATAGAAGCATTTTATCAGTGCATGGGTAAGGAGGACTGATCATGGGCAAGTCAACAGGTTTTTTGGAATATGAAAGAAAAGATGCCGAGGTCGTTGCCCCTTCCGAGCGCATAAAGGATTTCGCATTTTTCCACAAGAGGCTTTCATATGAGGAGCAGCAGCTCCAGGGAGCCAGATGTATGGCGTGCGGGGTTCCATTCTGCCAGGCGGGGATGATGATAGCCGGAATGGCGTCGGGGTGTCCTTTGCATAATCTGGTTCCGGAAACAAACGAACTGGTATACAGAGGTAATTTCGAGCAGGCTTACTACAGGTTGAGCACCACACACACACTGCCCGAATTTACATCCCGCGTTTGCCCGGCCCTGTGTGAGAATGCATGTACATGCGGACTATATGACAAGCCGGTATCAACAAAGGAAAACGAGCTTGCTATAATCGAATACGCTTTTGAAAACGGTCTGGTCAAGGAAGAAGAACCAAGGATAAGGACCGGGAAAAAGATCGCTGTCATAGGTTCGGGTCCTTCGGGATTATCGGCAGCACAGCTCTTAAACAGAAGAGGCCATTTTGTGACCGTGTTTGAAAAGAATGACCGTCCCGGCGGACTTTTAAGATACGGAATACCCAATATGAAGCTTGATAAGAGGATAATAGACAGGAGAGTCGACCTTCTTAAAAAAGCGGGTGTGGAATTCAGATGCAATGTAAATGTTGGAGTGGATATCACGGGTGAAGAGATAATGAAGGAATTCGACCGTGTGATCCTCTGCGGAGGAGCTGCAACTCCGAGAAATATTGATGCACCCGGAAGAGATGCCGTGGGAATATATTTTGCGGTTGATTTTCTTACGGAGGTCAGCAAAAAGCTCATGGACCTTGATTATAACTATGATTCGCTTATAGGAAGCAAGGATTTTTCATTTAAATCCCTTAAGGATAAGAACGTTATCGTAGTAGGCGGCGGAGATACGGGTAATGACTGCGTGGGAACGAGCATAAGATTAGGTGCAAAAAACGTCATTCAGCTTGAGATGATGCCCAAACCCTCTGAAGAAAGACTTCCTTCAAACCCGTGGCCCGAATGGCCGAGGATCCTTAAGACCGATTACGGTCAGGAGGAAGCAATTGAATGCTTCGGCGCAGACCCCAGAAGATATCAGACAACGATATCTGAGTTTGTCAAGGACTCGAAGGGACACTTAAAGGCTGTCAGGATCGTATCATTACAGCCGGTTAAGGATGAAAAGACCGGAAGGATGAACATGCAGCCCATAGCAGGAAGCGAAGAGGAACTTAAGGCGGATCTGGTGCTTATAGCCGCAGGTTTCCTTGGCTCGGCAGACTACCTTTGCAGTACCTTCGGTGTGGAACGTGACGGACGTACAAATGTAAAGACGGCACCGGGTGAGTATGCATCATCAGTTCCCAATGTTTTTACGGCAGGGGACATGCACCGCGGACAGTCGCTCGTTGTATGGGCAATAGCCGAAGGCCGGCAGGTGGCAAGAAGCGTTGATGAATCGCTAATGGGATACTCAAATCTCTAGTATACATCCGTAACGGGTTTTTGCTAAAATTAATCCGTATAAAATAATAACCTGAAACAACAGGTTTCATTCACATATGCTAAGGAAAACGGAGGGCTTATCATGAAGACCAGAGAGGATATCTTAAAATTAATAGAGGAGGAAGGTGTCGAATTTATAAGGCTGCAGTTTACCGATATATACGGCAGACTTAAGAACATTGCAGTAACACCCGGTCAGATGGACAAGGTTTTTGAAAACAGATATTCATTTGACGGGGATGCAGCTTTCGGCAATATGTACGGTTATGAGGAAAAGCTTTACCTCTATCCCGATATAGACTCGTTCATCATACTTCCATGGAGACCGCAGCAGGGCAAAGTTGCCAAGATAGTCTGCGACATAAGACACATGGACGGCACGCCTTTTGACTGCAGTTCAAGGCAGATACTTAAGAATGTCCTTAAGTTGGTAGCAGATGACGGATACACGCTGATGGCAGATCCCGAATGCGAGTTCTTCCTTTTCCATACTGATGATAACGGTCTTCCTACCACAACAAGCCATGAAAACGCCGGATATATGGAGGCAGGTCCTTCGGATTTCGGCGAGAATGCAAGACGTGATATAGTCCTCATGCTCGAGGATATGGGATTTGAGATAGAATCCTCTCACCATGAGAGTGCCCCCGCCCAGCATGAGATAGATTTTAAGGAAGAAGAGGCATTAAAGACTGCCGATTCGATCCAGACCTTCAGGTTTGCGGTACGTTCGATCGCTAAAAGGTTCGGACTATATGCAACCTTTATGCCAAAGCCCAAGACTGATATAGCAGGCTCGGGAATGCATACCAACTTTACCGTTTGCAAGGATGGCAAAAACATATTCAGATCGGATGACGGTAAGGAAACCGAAGAAGCCCTTTACTTTATAGGCGGTATCATAAAGCATGCCAAGGCATTATCAGCCATAGCAAATCCTACCGTCAATTCATATAAGAGACTGCTTAACGGATATGATCCGACTAACACGGCGCTCTGGGCCAGATGCGGAGAGAGTGCATTTATAAAGCTAAATAACGATATGGATGATACGAAGGTGGAATTAAGGTTCCCGGACGGAGCTGCGAATCCATACCTTCTTTTTGCTGCGACTGCGGCAGCAGGGCAGGACGGTATCAGAAACCGTATAGATCCGGGAGAAGCCGGTAAGATTGCCGAAACGAACCTTCTTCCCGAAGACTTAAGAGAGGCTCTTGATTGTCTTGATAAAGATGAGGTCATTAAAAAAGCACTTGGTGAGAATTTCACGAAGGCTTATGTAACGATAAAGAAAGCTGAATGGAAGGCATTTATGATGCAGGTTTCCGAATGGGAACTTGAAACATACTTAGGCAGAATGTAGCGGAGGGCTTATGGGCAGTATTCTTATTGCTATGCCCAAGTTAGATGATGCCGAACGAATAGCCTCTCACCTTAAGGAAAGCGATATCTGGGAACCGGTAAGGATCTGCCGCAGGGGTAATGATATATTACTCGAGGCAGAAAACGGTGAAGTCGATGTGGTGGTCTGCACCAAGAGGCTCTCAGATCTGGGGTACGAGGAACTTTCGGATTATCTTCCTTCCAGAGTCAATATGCTTTTGCTGACATCGGATGCGGGACTGCTTCCTTTTTCAAGCAATATAACCAAGCTTCTGATGCCGTTCAAACCGAAGGATCTGGTTGCTACCGTAAAGATGCTGTTGCCCGGTGACGGGTATACGGCACGGAAAAGAAAGATCCCGCGAAGTGAGGAAGAGCAAAAGCTTATAGACCGGGCCAAGGGCATACTGATGAACAACAATGAAATGAGCGAGCCGGAGGCGTTCCGTTATATCCAGAAGAGCAGTATGGATTACGGCAGAACGCTTGTTGAAACCGCGCAGATGATAATCACGCTCAACGAGGATTTCTGATATGAAGATAGCTTTTACCAAAATGGAAGGCTGCGGAAATGATTATGTATATATCAACGGAGCCGAAGTAAAGATCGATAAGGAGTTAAAGCCGGAACTTGTACGTTTTTTATCCGACAGGCACTTCGGAATAGGATCGGACGGTGTCATTTTTATCAATCCATCCGCCATTGCCGATTTTGAGATGGAAATGTGGAATGCTGACGGGACCAGAGCCCAGATGTGCGGGAACGGGATGAGATCGGTTGCCAAATATGTTTATGACAAGCACCTTACCGACAAGACGGAGCTTAAGATAGAAAGCTTCGGAAGTATAAAGGATGTAACGATCTATCCCGAAAACGGCGAGGCGAAACTCATAAAGGTAAATATGGGAGCCCCGATACTGGATCCAAAGTCGATACCTGTTGTTTCCGAAAGTCATCAGGTGGTAGACGAACTTCTCTGTACTGACGATAAAGACTA
>JAEEGL016500812.1_pt1 | contig 10188 bp, 11 predicted proteins | sample 9134231 | NCBI WGS metagenome assembly JAEEGL01 (sample SAMN16246548, study PRJNA631951) | gut metagenome | biome: gut microbiome; feature: rumen; material: fiber-attached | host: Bos | place: Iran: Karaj | collected 2018-10
ACTGAAGATCAACACGCAGCCTGGTTATGCCATCCAAATCCTCAAATCGGACGGCACGATCATCTGCACCTACCAATGCCCTCAGTTTACTGGTGGTGGAGGCGGTTGGCCAGGTCCCGGTGGCGGCAGCGGAATGGTCATGCTTTTCACCGACCCACAACTCCAAACAGGTCAAAGCTACACTGTGAAATACAACGGTACCATCAGTGGCGGCACCAATTGGAATGGCTATTACACGGGTAATGTCACCTACACTGGCGGTCAAAGCGTCAATGTGAATGTCAATTCGATGGTGACCACGGTGAGTGCAGGAGGTGGAGGATGGTAAATCCCTGTATCATAACATACATCGAGCAAGAAATCCTCCCTCGCTACGACCATTTCGATGCCGCCCATCAGCGCAATCATGCCGATGAAGTCATTGAAAGGAGTTTGGCCTTGGCCAAACATTATGATGTTGACGAGAACATGGTCTACGCCATTGCCGCGTACCACGACACGGGCCTCTGCGAGGGACGTGACACCCATCATATTGTTTCGGGGCGCATTATACGCGAGGACAAAAAGTTACGAGAATGGTTTGATGAAGGTCAAATCGTGACCATGGCGCAGGCCGCCGAGGACCATCGCGCCTCAAGTGGTCATGAGCCACGCAGCATTTATGGCAAGATTGTAGCTGAAGCCGACCGCCTCATCTCACCCGAAAAGGTCATACGTCGCACCATACAATTCACGCAAGACCACTTCCCCGACTATGACAAGGAACAACAATACCAACGCTTCCGCGAGCACCTGCTGGAAAAATATTCCGATACAGGTTATCTCCGACTTTGGCTACCCGAATCGGAAAACGCCCCACGTTTAGAAGAGCTAAGGAAGATAATCCGTGACGAAAACAAAATGCGGAAAGCATTTGAACAAAACTTCTACAATAACAAGCATTATGAATGATTCTGACATAACTACTTTGATGAAAGAGCATGGCATCCGCCCTACCGCCAACCGCATCATCGTGGCCAAAGCCTTGCTCGAAGGACGACGTCCCCTCACAATGAGCGAATTAGAAGAGCGCATCGGAAGTATTGACAAGTCAGGGATTTTTCGCGCATTAACACTTTTCAAGGAACACCTACTCGTTCACACGCTAGAAGACATTGAGGGTGTTCGTTATGAATTATGCCATAGCCACGACCATGCCATCGACAACGATATGCATATGCACTTTCATTGCGAACAATGCGGTGAGACTATCTGCCTCGAAGATTTTTCCATTCCAGAAGTCCAATTGCCCGAAGGCTATCTGATGCAAAGTGCCACTTTCGTTCTCAAAGGCATTTGCCCAAAATGCCGGAAGCACCTTGGTTGAGACCTAAAAATATATTATTTCTACACGAATTCTTTTCTGAAATTAGATATTTTGTATCTTTGCAACAAATTTAATCCTCATCAATATGAAAAAAGCTCTTTACACCTTACTTTTCCTCTTCATCGCCGGCTTTGCAATGGCTCAGGAAACAAATGAAACTGAATTCAAGATTTCGTTAGGCGACACCATCGTTTGGAAGCCTTTTGACAACTGCAACATGATTGGCTATAATATCAAAGGGCCTAAAGTCATCAATTTCAAGCCCATCAAATATGGTGACCAAATCCAAATCATCGCAAAGACTGCTGGTAAGAGTAGCATCATTGCAACTTGCAACGACAATGATACCAATGCCGTAGCCAACATCACTGTCACCGACCCAAACGACACACCTAGTATGACAGAAATACCCGTGAAGCCTGAAACACAAGCTTTTACGAGCACATACAGTTTCACTCCTCCCACCGACCATTTCTTCGTCACTATCAATGACCAAAGTACCAAATTCAATGAAACCTATGTGAAACTTGGTGACAATGAAGCCTTTAACGATGGACAAGGTATCGACCGTTTTTGGAATGTCAAGACGGGTAAGAACTGGTACTATCGCCCCGATGCACAAGGGTGGACTGATGATGTGGACTGGGAATTCGAACCCTTCGGCGAGAGCTTCCCCATCCTCAACTCCTTCGCCAACGAGGTGAACAAGGATGCCCTCTCCAACTACTATGTCGGTACTGAAAAACTCACGGTCGGCAGCTCCGACAAGCCTATGGACATCGACTGCTGGCATTTCTTTGTCGACAGCGAAGACGGCACTGTCATCCAATATTGGGTGGATCCCGCAAACGGCTGCACATTGAAGCGACAAATCAATAATGACCCTGCGAAAGTGGTCACTGTCTACGATCTCAAATACACACGTTTATATTTTGGTCCCAGCTTCAAAAAAGGGTTGCATGATACAACGAGATAAAAATGACGGATGCAAAATCATAAAATTTTTGAATCTTAAATCTTTAAATATTAAATCTTAAATCCCATAAAATGGAAAACATCGAATTAAAGAAAACCCCTTACAACCAAATCCACCACGATTTGGGTGCCAAAATGGCTGAGTTTGCAGGCTATGACATGCCAATCCAATACACCGGTCTCGTCGAAGAGCACAACAACGTCCGCAACAATGTCGGTGTGTTCGACGTGTCGCATATGGGCGAGTTCCGCGCCAAAGGCCCCTTGGCCAAGCAGTTTATGCAATATTGTACCGTCAATGATGTGGCAGCCTTGAGTGACGGCAAGGTGCAATACACCTGCTTGCCCAACGGCAAAGGCGGCATAGTTGACGATATGCTGGTTTACCGCATCGCAGACGACCATTACTTTATGGTACCTAATGCGGCTAATATCGACAAGGACTGGGCCTGGATGAGCCAGATTGCTGAAAAGTTTGGTATGGCCCTTGGTGAAGACTTCAAGAACGAGAGCGAAGAATGGGCTCAACTGGCCGTGCAAGGTCCAAACGCCCTGAAAGCAATGCAGAAGCTCACCAAAGCAAACGTAGTGGATATGGAATATTACACCTTCCAAATCATCAACTTCGCCGGTGTCGACAACATCATCTTCTCGACCACGGGTTACACAGGATCAGGCGGCTGCGAAATCTACATCCCCGTCGCCCATGCCAAGAAGGTTTGGGATGCTGTCTTTGAGGCTGGCAAGGAGTTCGGCATTATGCCCGCAGGTTTGGGCTGCCGCGACACCCTACGTCTCGAGAAGGGCTTCTGCCTCTATGGTCACGAAATAGACGACACAATCAGTCCCATCGAGGCTGGCTTGGGCTGGATTACCAAGTTTGTCGATGGCAACGATTTCCTTAACCGTGAGATCTTCGCCGCCCAAAAGGCTAATGGCGTAAATCAAAAAATCGTAGGCTTCGAGATGATTGACCGTGGTATTCCACGTAACGGATACGAAGTGTGCGATGCTGAAGGCAACGTCATCGGTATGGTGCGTTCGGGCAGCCCGTCGCCCTCAACTGGCAAGAACATAGGCACAGCTCTGGTGAAAAAAGCCTTCAGCAAGAAGGACACCGAAATCTTCATCAAGATCCGCAACAAACTCATCAAGGCCATTGTGGTGAAGATGCCGTTCCTACCATGAACCGTCTCCGTCATCTCTTGACCGCAGCGGCTTTGTTGCTGTGCCTCGCTCCGTCAGAAGCGCAAGAAGTGACGTTTTCAACCCCTGGCGGGTTTTATGACAACCCCTTTGAACTGACCTTGTCCTGTACCCATCAGGACAAGGTCATTCATTTTACCACCAACGGTAACACGCCGACCGCCGATGACCCCATTTATCATAAACCTCTGCTATTGAACGAGCGTCTTTTCTCCTCTTCCGACATTTACACCATACGCAATTGTCCAGAAGAACATTGGTTTCAACCCAAGTCAGTACAAAAATGCATCGTCATCCGTGCTGCCGCTTTTGACCAGGTGGGAAACTGTCTTGGCAAAATAGCGACTCAATCCTATTTCATCAAATCTCTCGAATGCGATACGTATGGTTTGCCTGCCGTGTCACTTTGTTTCGACTCTCTGGATTTGTTTGTTTACGAGACGGGTATCTTCCTGGCATCCATTTTGACCCTATGAACCCTGAATGGACGGGCAATTATTATGAAGAGGGCAAGGAATGGGAGAGGCCGATGAACATTGAGTTTTACGAATTGGATAATACGGGCATCAACCAAAAAGCTGGCGTAAGAACACATGGCGGCAATGGCCGCCGGCACCAACAGAAATGCGTGAAGATATATGCACGTGAAGAATATGGCAAGAAACGGTTCAAGCACAGGTTTTTTGAGAGCATACCGTATAACAGTTTCAAACATCTGGTATTGAAACCTTTTCAAGCCTCTTGGAATCAGTCGGGAGTGAATGACCATATTTGTAACCAAATTGCATCTCAATTAAACTTGGATGCTTTGGCATCGCGCCCCATTGTCATATATCTCAAAAGCGAGTATTGGGGGCATATAATAGTCTGCCAAAATTTCCGACCTTTGCAGCGGAACAATTCTTGATATTCCTACCAATATGGACAACAAACAGGAAAGAAAGAAATTTCTCGGTAGCCTCATCATCCCCCTCATCGTTGTTACTTTGATGTGGGTGGTGAAAATTACGGAGATGTCATTTGACACCGATTGGGGTAAGTTTGGCATCGTCCCTCATACAATGCAAGGGTTGTTGGGCATCTTTACCTTACCTTTCCTACACGGCAGTTGGGAACATTTGCTATCGAACTCTGTGCCCATCCTTGTCTTGGTGACAGCATTATACTACTGCTACCCCACCCTTGCTAATCGCGTCCTTCTCATCATCTGGTTGGCCAGCGGATTGCTCATCTGGTGCATCGGCAATCCCGATTCTACACACATCGGGGCGAGTGCTATGGTCTATGGAGTGAACTTCTTCCTCATCTTCAGTGGTTTCATCCGAGGCAACCGAATGCTCATCGTCATTGCACTCATTATGGTGTTCCTCTATGGCAGTTTCATTTGGGGAATGATTCCCTCCTTGGCCATACCGCAAAACATCTCTTGGGAAGGCCATCTCAGTGGTGCCATCATTGGAATATTACTAGCCTTTTTTTTGAGAAAAGAAGGACCTCAGAAAGAAGTGTACCATTGGGAAGAAGACGATGACAGTGAAGATGATAATCAAGACGGCAACGACATTCCTTCAGGCTCAACAGAAAAGCCCTATTGGGATGTGCCCACACCGAGCAACGACGAACTGACGGTACGCTATCGGTTCAAAAATTAAAATCGTCCCTTAACGCTTCAATCACCTGACGAGCAATATCATCCTGACCCTACCCTCATCATTGGGATGCGCCCAATCTTTGTGGATATTATGCAAATCAATACAATCTATACCATAATGACGGGCGATAGTATGCACTGACTCCACGAACACCTGCCCTGTATAATCGAAGTCGGCAAGCGAGTTATCAATCAGAAAAAAAGGTTTAGCCTGAGGATAGAGATGTTTCAGGTTATCGAACAAATAAGCCAATGCCGGCCTATACTGTTCGAGCTGACTTTCGGTCCAATCGGAATAGACAAACTCGCCAAAATAGGCACCGCTCCAAACATCGTTAGTACCTCCAAAGACGAAAATCACATCCGGGTCGCCCAGATTGTCCATACGACGAATGAAGGAATGCTGACAGTAGTAAGGCCCAGCATTGTAACCATAGAAATTGCATATCAAAGAGCCGGAAAACGAGTTGTTTTTGTCAAGTATCCAACCCATCGCCGAAGCCATCTTGTGCCACCACATCTGCTCGACTTGAGTCACGTTGATGTTATTGTAGGGTGGCAAACAATACCAAACGTCGTTTGAATCGGGATACACATAACCCTCAAAAGTGGAAAAACTATCTCCTAAGATGGAGAAATGGATCTCGGTAGAATTCATAGTAGGATTTTCAGGCTTTGTGCAGGCTGACAGCAAAAGGGCCATATTTAACGCTAAGAGATAAACAGATTTCTTCATTTAAATAATCGTTCAAAATTAATGTACGGCATACTTGACTTTCAGTTATCAGCTTGGTAGCAACGATGCCGAAATCGAAGATTGGCTACGCCGAATCGGAGATTTCAACGATGTTAAAGTTGATTGCTGAGAACTGAAAGCCAAAAAGCGATTCAATATCATACCCAATAGGCAAACTATATTTGCTCAACCACTTATCAATTAATAATAATCATTTCTGTTCGCCTGTTTATGGCTCGATGTTCCTCAGTATCATTAGGGACAACTGGTCGAGATGTCCCGTAGCCTTTAACGGTCAGTCGAGTTTTATCAACACCTTTGGCAATCAATGCCTTGCGAACTGCATTAGCACGGTTGGTGGATAGCTTCAAATTGTAGCTCTCACGCCCCACATTGTCGGTATGTCCTGCCAGTTCAACCTTCAAATCAGGATTGCGTCGCAGAAAATCAGCAATCATCTGGATTCCATCTTCCGATTCTGATTTCAAAGCAGAGCTATTGTATTCAAAATAAATGTTCTGTAAGATTATGGCATCGCCTGGCGAAAGTTCTGTCACATCCACAGACGACAAATAATTGGCCGAGTCGGAACGTATTTCCTCGGGCAATTCAAAAGTGTAGATATCATAGCCCCCAAAGCCGCCTTCACGTTGTGAAGAGATGAAAGCCGTTTTCCCATCTGCCGCAACGAAAAAATTGATTTCGTCGCCATCCGTATTAATGGGAAAGCCCAAATTAACAGGTTCTTGCCACCGGCCATCCTCTCCCCTACGGCTCATAAACAGGTCATAACCGCCCATACCGATGTGCTTGTCTGACGAGAAATAGAGCGTGTGTCCATCGGGATGGAGGAAAGGAGCCATTTCAGTGCCTTTTGTGTTAATAGGCTCACCCAAATTTTGAGGTTCGCCCCACATACCGTCAGCATTCCGAACACAGCGATAAATATCAGCATCGCCCGAACGGCGCGAAACGAAATATAATTCTCTACCATCACCACTTACGCAGGGTTGCGATTCCCAGCTATTAGTATTGAGGCTTCCCTCCAATCGTTTTGGCATTCCCCATCGGCCTTCCTTTAGTTCAGAAACATAAATATCGCAGCTGCTGTCGCGCAACCAGCCACAACCTGTCAAATAGAGTTTCTTGCCATCTGCCGAGATAAAGGCAGCACCTGGGTCAACATTATCCGGAAAATCAGAAAAGTCAAGCAACTGAGGTTCAGACCATTCCTCTCCATCCTTTAGAGCAACAAAAAGATATTCCTTAAAGTAGCCATCTCCCATTGGAATCTTACACGTAAACAAAAGCTGCAAACCGTCGAACGAAAGCATATTCACATATTCATCATCCTTCGTATTGACCGTGGTGCCCAAACTTTCAGGCACAAACGCAACAGGATTCTGTAATGCCCAATCACGGAAAGTGGCCAAATCAAGCATCTCTGCCACAGTGGCATCATTGGCAGCCTGACCCAATTTCTTTGATTGGTACCAACGCAGCAAAACGATTTCACGTCTATAAGAGCCCCGAAGGTCATACAATCTCGCCAAAGTGATAGCTGCTGAAGGGAATGCCATAGAGTCGGAGGCCAAAGCCTTCTCATAACCCATTATTGCAAGATCATAATCTTGGGTTTCCATTCCGATTTCGCCTTCCAAAAGCCACGCTTCGGCATAGTAATGATCTTCTATTATTGCCTTAACAGCCTGTTTATGAGCCTTTTTATAATTCCGTTTCATAAAAGCCTCTTCCGCAGCTTTATAGGCTTTTACGGCCTTTTTCGGATGTTGGGAAAACGCCGTTGAAACCAACATCACACAAAAAAGCACTATTGATGCCAATCGTTTCATTTCTTCTAATTTTTCCGTTTTTTATCAATCCATTTACGAAAATCCACCACAAACACTCTTGATGTCATCGTGGGTGAAGTTTCCGTTGTGACATAGCATCGCCCATCATCAAAGAAACAAATGCCTTCGGTTTGTGCACCAGCCAATTGAGGCATCTCAAAGCGACGATTTTCCAATTTCACACCGTTCTCATCGAAGTCGAAAATGATATACATAAAAGGCTTCCAAATGGATTTTACATAGCCTACAATAACCAAGACTCGGTTTTGCCTGTCATAGTCGGCACCCGTAATCAATCCTTGGGAGTCAAAGCCGTTCACCACTTCTGCCACATACTTCCCAGAGGTTTTGGGGAGTCGATACAAACGGGTCGTTCCCGTTCCCCAACCCTTACTCAACAAATACAAATACTCATCGGTGGCAAAAAAAGCCTCACAGTCAAAATCATGTACCTTGCGTTTCGTGAAATCGGTCTGATCTCCAAACATAAAACTAATGGAATCCACGCCGATAATCGCATCGCCCTCATTGGGGATGGCCGAAAGCGGAAATGTAAAAATTCGTAAATTCTTTCGATTGCCCTTATTGTTGCCAAAGTCACCCACGAAAACACATTCACCATCGGTACAAACGTCTTCCCAATCCTTGTTTTTCACGTTAGCAAGTGTAATTCTTTGAACAATCTCAAAAGACACAGTGTCAATTGCATAAAGAATTGGCTTACCTCCACTATCGTTATGGGTCCACAGAAGGCCATTGTGAAAAAAAAGGCCTGATGTCTCACTCACTTCCTTAGGCAATTCCGACTTGAATTGTGGATTGAAAAAGGGAGAGAAGGAAGCTTTGCCTGTACTTTGCGCACTAGCGAAAAGCGACAATGAGAGCAACACTATGACAAACCATACTTTTTTCATTTCAGGAATATTGACGTGCAAAACTAAGCAAAAATATTGAAGTATAAGCAATAAAAAGACGGAATCACCATGATTAGGCAATTCCGTCCTCATCAAAAACCATAAATACTTATTTTCGATAGACCTCGCCTTTGGCAGCCTTCAACGTGTTTTGAAGCAGCGAGACGATAGTCATAGGACCTACACCACCTGGAACTGGGGTGATTTTGGAGGCCACTTTGTAAACTTCTTCATAATCCACATCTCCATAGATTTTGTAACCCTTCGGGCTTGTCGGGTCTTCAATGCGGTGAATACCCACATCGATGACCACAGCACCGGGTTTAACCATATCGGCAGTCACGAAGCCTTGTTTGCCGATGGCTGCCACGAGGATGTCGGCATTGCGGCAGATGTCGGGCAGGTTCTTTGTGCGGCTATGGCACAAAGTGACGGTAGAGTCGATGCCTTTACGAGACATAAGAATAGCCATAGGCGTACCTACAATATTGGAACGGCCTAGAACCACCACATTTTTTCCAACGGTCTCAATACCAGTACGTTTGATAAGTTCCATAATACCATTCGGGGTGGCAGGAACAAAGCAGGGATGTCCCAATTGCATATTGCCAGCATTGATGCTTGTGAAGCCATCCACATCCTTTGAAGGCTTGATGGCATTGATAATCTTGTCCTCATCAATTTGCTTAGGCAGAGGAAGTTGGATAATGTAGCCATCAATTTCAGGATCGTTGTTGAGGAAATCCACCATCTCGAGCATTTCTTTCTCTGTGGTGGTCACGGGAAGACGATACACCGAAGAAGTCATACCCACTGATTGGCAGGCCTTTTCTTTCGAGGCCACATAGGTCTTACTTGCACCGTCATCGCCCACTATGACTGCAGCCAAATGTGGAGCTTTGATGCCATGGTCAATCATATCCGCCACTTCAGCGGCAATTTCTTTCTTAATTTGTTCGGAAACGGCTTTGCCGTCTATTATCTTGTTATCCATAGTTATGTTGGATTTATTTGCGTTTCATAGTATTTGCCATACGCAACAGCTTCTTGCCACCACCAGTGGTCATCATCCGCATCATCTTTGAGGTCTCTTCAAATTGCTTGACGAGTCGGTTTACCTCCACGATTGAAGTGCCACTACCGTCAGCAATGCGTTTACGGCGTGTACCATTGAGCAATTTCGGGTTCTCACGCTCAGCAGGTGTCATCGAATAAATGATGGCTTCGATGCTCTTGAAGGCATCGTCGTCGATTTCTTCACCTTTCATAGCCTTGTCCATACCAGGAATCATACTGGCGAGGTCTTTCAGGTTACCCATCTTCTTGATTTGCTGAATCTGTTTCAAGAAGTCATTGTAATTAAACTCGTTCTTGGCCAGTTTTTTCTGCAACTTGCGGGCTTCCTCCTCATCAAATTGTTCTTGGGCACGCTCCACAAGAGAAACGATATCACCCATACCGAGGATACGGTCGGCCATACGCTTGGG
>JAEEGL016995907.1_pt1 | contig 10188 bp, 7 predicted proteins | sample 9134231 | NCBI WGS metagenome assembly JAEEGL01 (sample SAMN16246548, study PRJNA631951) | gut metagenome | biome: gut microbiome; feature: rumen; material: fiber-attached | host: Bos | place: Iran: Karaj | collected 2018-10
AAAACGACGAGCTGGCTGCCCTGACGGAGGGAGACGGCTTCTCCGTGTTCAATTCCCTGTCTTTTGGCCGTCAGGGTCTGGTCAAATTGCCGGAACGCTTCGCAGATGGCGCGGCCACATCGGACGGCTTCGCCGTTCCCGTACGCCGCACGGCGGAGGGCTTGATGGGGCTGGTCAGCATGCCTCCCTGCGGCGCGGTGTCTTTGATCCCCAGCCGCGTCAATCCGGAAATCAAAGAAACCGCCCGAGCCTGGCTCACGGAAACCGGCGCTGTGATCGAAAACGATCACGTGCGGGCCGTGCTGAACAGCATGGGCGAGGTTGTTTCCTTCACATGGTCCGGCAGCGGCCTGGAATATGCCGCCGGGCCCATGAATCATCTGCTGGCCTATAAGGACGTTCCCCGGGTCTTCGACGCCTGGGACATCGATTCCAACTACGTCGACCAGCCGGTACCGCTGGATGAACCGGCTGTGCTGACCATCAAAGAGGAATCCGGCCTCCGGGCCGTGGTGCACGTATCCCGCAGGATCATGAATTCATCCTGGGATCAGGATATCGTGTTAACGGCGTTCAATTGCCGCCTGGACTTCGTCACGACCGTGGACTGGCATGAGCTGCACAGGCTTTTGAAGGTGGAATTCCCCGTGAACGTAAACGCCGACGAGGGCATCAACGAGATCCAGTTCGGCTATATGGCCCGGCCCAACCACCGCTCCCGCCTGTACGATAAGGACCGGTTCGAGGTATGCAATCAGCGCTACAGCGCCCTGTGCGATCAGAGCCACGGCGCGGCGGTGCTGAACGACTGTAAATACGGCGTCAGCATGAACGGAAACGCCCTGCAATTGTCCCTGCTGCGGGCCGCCGCTTCCCCGGAAATGCGGGCGGACAACGGAAAGCACACCTTCACCTATGCCTTTACCTGCTGGGCGTGCTCTTTCTATGACAGCAATGTGGTCTCCCAGGCTTACGATCTGAACGTGCCCCTGCAAACCATGGAAGGCGGCTGCGAAGCCTTCAGCGCGTTCGGCGTATATGACGCTCCCGTGTACATCGACACCGTAAAGCCCGCGGAGGACGGCAGCGGCGACGTGATCCTGCGCCTGTACGAATCCAAGCGCGGGGACACCGCCTGCAATCTCAGCGTGGACCTGCCCGTTCAGGCCGCCTGGCTTTGCGATATGCTGGAAAACAAGCTGGAAGCCCTCCCGATCAGCGATGGCGAAATCGCGCTGCGCTTCCATCCCTTTGAGGTGAAAACCATCCGGCTGATCCTCGCGGCGGAATAACGCGACGGCTTGAAAACGGCTTTTCCCGGAATCGCCGCGCTCTATCCGCCCATCAGATCGCTGAGCTTTTTCCGGGAAAAGAAGCCGCGGACCAGCGCTTCGTATTCCATCCACAAGGGCAGCGTGCGGCACTCGCTTTTCCGCGTGCAGGCGTTGTGCTCGTCCGCCAGGCAGGCTACCGGCGACATCGTTCCTTCCATCAGGTTCAGGATCTCGTACACCGTGTATTCCTCCGGCTTCCGGCACAGCCTGTATCCGCCGCCCTTTCCGCTGGCGCCCTTCACAAGGCCGCCGGATACCATATCCTTTACGATGATTTCCAGATACTTTTTGGAAATTTCCTGCCGCTGGGCTATGTCCTTGAGGGGAATATAGCTTCCGTGATCGTTTTCCGCCAGGTCGATCATCACCCGCAGCGCGTAGCGCCCCTTGGTTGAGATCATTCTCTCTCCTCCCTCCGCATCGGTTTATTGCCTATTATACCGCAAGGTGAATGGCAGAATCAAGAAAAATTCCCGCCGGGGACGCCGATGGCTTCCCTGGCGGGAAAAAGCTTTTCAGGAAGGCAATTGTTCAGCCGGGGTTCTCTGCCGAAGTATTATTTCCCTTTGATCAGCGCCACCGCCACGTCGTTTACGTTGGTGCCGGTGGGGCCGGTCATGATCAGGCCGCCGGTTTTCCGGAGGGCGTGGTAGGCGTCGTTATCCCGCAAAACCGCGTCGATGGCGCTTCCCTGCGCCAGCAGTTCGGCGGCGGTATCCCCATCCGCATAGCCGCCCGCGGCGTCGCAGGGGCCGTCGGTGCCGTCGCTGCCCACGGAAAACACGGCGGCGTTTTTCATGCCGCTGATGCCGGCGGCGGCGGCGAGCGCCAGTTCCTGATTGCGTCCCCCCAGGCCATGGCCCGTCAGCTTCACCACGGTTTCGCCCCCGGCGATGTAGGCGAGGTTTTCGCCGTCGTTCCGATGGGTTTTCAGGATGGAGGCCAGGAAGCTGCCCGCTTCTTTTGCCTGGCAGCAGAGCTGATCGGTGAGCAGGATGGGCGTGTAGCCCAGCCGTTCACAGGTCTTTGCGGCGGCGGCGCACAGCTCGCGCACCGAGCCGCTGATCCGGGTATGCACGTTGCTCAGGCTCTTGGGCGTTTCCACGTCCAGCAGTTTCCGGGCTTCGTCGGACATGCGCAGGCCGTACTTTTCCGCAATGGCTTTGGCGTCCTCCGCGGTAGCGGAATCGGGGCAGGCGGGGCCGGAAGCGATCATATCCGGCGGGTCGCCCAAAATATCGGACAGGATCACCGCTTCCACCCGGGCAGGCGCGCAGAGCCGGGCAAACCGCCCGCCCTTCACCCCGGAAAGGCGCTTGCGGATGGTGTTGATTTCCACGATATCCGCGCCGCAGGCCAGCAATTGCCCTGTAATATCCTGCAATTCCGCGGGAGCCGCCAGCGGCTTTTCAAACAGCGCGCTGCCGCCGCCGGACAGCAGGAACAGCACGGTGTCCTTTTCCGTTAGGCCGGAAACAAGATCCAGCATGGCCTGGGTGCCCTTAAAGGAGTTTTCGTCCGGCACGGGATGGCCCGCCTCAAAGCAATCGCAATTGGCAATGGGGCCCATGACGTGATTGTATTTGGTCACCACCACGCCTTTTTCGATCCGGTCCCCCAGGCAGTCCGCGGCGGCCTTCGCCATCTGCCAGGCAGCTTTCCCGACGGCTGCCAGCAGCACCCGGCCGGGGAATTCCAGGCCTGAGAGAGCGCGCTGTACCGCGGCATCCGGCTGAACGGCGGCAATGGCTTCCCTGACGATCTGATCCGCGTGGGAGCGCAGCAATCGGTTCATATTCGTCCCTCCTATGGCTGAAAACCGGCGTGCCGGAATAAAGCTTCAGCCGCAAAGCGGAGGGGCCGCCTGACCTCTCCGCTTTGCTTTTCTGATTTTTCGATACCGGCGTTCCTCCGCCGGTCAAACGATTTCCTTCCGATCGAGGATCGTCAGGAATATGCCCTCGTAAGCGTCCTTCACGCCGCTTTCGTACAAACAGGCCAACCGGCCGTCGGGCAGCTCGGTCAGATCGCTGTAAGCGGCGGGGCCGGGCGTGATCACCCTGCCGGCGCTCCAGGTTTTTCCGCCGTCTATGCTCCTGCGGATGGTGAGCCGCCTGCGCTCCCGGCTGTCGGCGGCGTTGCAGAAATACAGCGTATCCCCCGCCAGCAGCACGGAGCCCTGGCACACGGGGTCGGGGAGCTGGCTGTCCAGCCGCAGGGACTGCCAGCTCATGCCCTCGTCCATGGACCAGGCGGCGGCCCGCACGCCCTTTCCGTGATAGCTGCGCATGTTGATATACAGCCGCCCGTCCGGCAGCTGCGCCAGCGCGCATTCGTTGGTATACTCCCCCACGTCCCCGCCGGTACGCCAGGTTCCGCCATGGTCGTCGGAATAAATCACATGGGAAATATAAGGCCCGGATGACCCTTCCGGCGTTTTTACGGCGTGATTGCAGGGAATCATCAGCCGTCCGCTTTTCAGCTGGATCCCGTGGCAGGGGCCCATGGCGTACCAGGTCCAGTCCGGCTTCTTTACCTGAGGCGTCAGATCCGTGAGCGGGCTCCAGTTAAGCCCCCCGTCCCGGCTGCATGCGCACACCACCGTGCGGCCCGCGCCTTCATGAAGCACCTTCGCTTCATCAATTTCTTTCAGATTGCCGTTCATGACCAGCCACAGCACGCCGGTTTCCCGGTCATACACCGGGGCGGGATTATTCAATGTGTTTTTTCCGTAGCGGGCAACCAGGAAAACGGGGCCGAAGGAAGCGCCGCCATCGTCGCTGATCCGGGCCACGATGTCGATGGTGCCGTTATCGCCCATGCTGTTGAGCCGGGCTTCCGAAAACGCGATCACCCGGCCCGCGGGCAATGTGATCAGAGTAGGAATGCGGTAGCCGTAATATGGGCCGTTTCCCGTTTCATAAAGGCGCTGGGTCTCCATACTGCGATTGTCTCCTCCATGAACGAATCAGAAGCCTGAAAGAACGCTTGAGGGGAGGTTGGAGGGTTCCATTCATCGTGTTTAGCCCACGATACCGCTGCGTTCCACGCCCTGCACGAATTTGCGCTGCACGATCAGATAGAGCACCACCAGGGGCAGGAACACCAGCAGCGCCGCCGTTTTGGCGATCGCCGCTTCATACACGGGGCTTTTCAGCAGGAAAGCGTAATTGACAGGCACCTTGGAGGAAATGGAGGCCAGGGCCTCGTCCACCGAGCCGGTGGCCTTGTTGAAAGCCAGCATGAGAAACTTCACGTTGGTATTATCGAACAGCTTCACGTAATGGGCGTCGTTCCAGGACCAGACGTAGCTGAGCACCGCCACCGTCAGGATGCCGGGCCCGGCGGAGGGCAGCACCACGGAGGTAAAGGTGCGGATGAAGCCCGCGCCGTCGATATAGGCCGCTTCCTCCAGCTCCTTGGGCATGGAGCGGAAAGTTTGCCGGAAGATGTAGATATACAGCCCGCTTTTAAGGCCCATGCCCAGGGCGTTCATCACATACAGCGACGCGCTGGAGCCCAGCAGATTCAGGGGCTTGCCCGTAAAATGCCGGATGAGCCCGAAAACATCGAATTCCTTGAAAAACAGATACTGGGGCAGCATGAACATCTGGGGCGGCACCACGATGGTGAACACCGCCAGGGCAAACAGGATGCTGCGGCCCGGGAATTTCAGCCTTGCGAAGGAATAGCCCGCCAGCATGGCGCTCACCGTCTGCAAGCAGCAGATGACGGCGGTATAGCCCACCGTGTAAGGCAGGGCTTTGCCGTAATCCAGCATCAGCCAGCTCACATGCCAGTTTTCAATGGATGCCCGGGCGGGGATCCACATGGAGGAAGGGAAATTCAGATCCCGGGGGTTGGTGAAGGCGGTTGAAATATTGATGAAGATGGGGGCCAGGATCAGATAGGACAGGCAGATGATCAGCACGTAGCGCGCGAAGCCCGCCGCGAACGCCTTTCCTTTTTTGATCAGCCTCGGCTTGGAAAAACCATTCCAGGGCAGCTTGCCTTCAGCCCGCTTACTCGTCATAATAGAACACCACCTTTCGGATGAGCAGCGCCGCGATGGTGATCACCAGCACGTTCATCAGCACGAAAACGCAGCTCATGGCGGCCGCCATGCCGTGGCGGGACTGCTTGAAGCCGATGGTATACACAAGGTCCACCACGTCCGAACGCATGAACAGATCGGCCAGGGTGTAGATGGTGCAGGTAAACAGCATGGGGCTCACCATGGCCACCGTCACCTTCCAGAAGGTTTCATAGCCCGTGGCCCCCTCGATTTTCGCCACCTCGTACAGCGCCGGGGATATGCTCTGGAGCGCCGCCAGGAAAATCAAAATCTGAATGCCGCTGAGGGAAACGATCTCGAAGATGTTGTTCACCGCGTCCAGCAAATACTGCACCAGTTCCTTGCCGATGCCGATGCTCATCACCAGCCGGGCGATGGATTCCGCGCCGTATACGTTTTCATTCTGCCCCTCCCCCATCATCTGCCCCGACAAGTTGGACACCCGCTGCATCAGCAGCCCGGTGGCCATGATGATGGGAATGAAGAAAATAGCCCTGGCCACGGCGCGGCCCCGGAATTTCCCGTTGAGCAGAATGGCGCACAGCAGGGAAAAAACCAGGATCAGCGGGGTAAAAAGCAGCGTTTCGGTGAGCGTGCTCACCAGCTGGGGAACGTAAGTGGCGTCCACCAGCAAAGCCTGACGGTAGTTTTCCAATCCCACAGGGGTTTTGGACACGCCGCCCAGCGGCACGATTTTTACCTCGTTGAAGCTGTACTGGATCATTTCCACCATGGGTGTTAAGAACAGCAGGAAAAAGCCCAGCAGCCAGGGCAGCAGGAAAATGACGCCCCACAGGGCGGTTTTCCTGGGGAAGGACAGGCGGTAATACCAGCCCCTTCTTCTTTCGCCGGGCGCGGCCTTATTGCTTTTCACGGCTTTCCCCCCTCCCGGACCAGGTAGCCCAGAGCGGGAACGGTTTCGCCGTCCGCCGGGGCATCGGTCCTTCCATAGTTTACATACAGCGTAACGCCGTTGTCATAGGTGATTTTGCGCAGGGTCGATGAAAGGATTTCGTGAGAAGCGGTTCTGGCCTGCCCTACCTTCCGGTAAAACTCGCTGAACTCCCGGTACAGCTTCGCGGCCGTTTCCATATAATCCTGATACTGCACGGAGAAGTAAGCCATATAATCGGCGTCCTCCGTGTTGGCGAAAACGGTGGGCGATTCCCAGGAGAAGGTAAACCGGGGGCAGGAGAGGCTTTCCAGCGCCCACAGCAGATGGGTTTCCACTCCCAAATAGCTTTCCGTGTTCCAGGAGCCGGAAGAATAAGGCATGCTGCCGTCCAGCACCCATTGCAGGAAGGGGATGGAAGCGTCGGTGATGGCAAAGCCGTTATCGCTGGAAGGAAGCCTGGTCGCCCCGTCGGCAAAGGACATGGCATACAGCAGCGGCGCGTCCAGCAGCAGGGAGTATTTTTCCCCCGCGGCCTCCAGCGCTTTTTCAAATACGGGAACGGCCCCGATCCGGCTCAGGTTCTGCTTGCGCTTGTAATCGCCGATGGGGGTGTTGCCCACGTCGAACAGGCTCAGCCCGTCCAGGTCCAGCTTTTGCAGATTGGAAAGGGCTTTGGCCATGTAATCCGGCAGATAATAGGGCGACACGTAATAGCCCGGATGATCCGTGCGGGAGCGCTTGAGCACCGGCTCGCCGAAGGTGTAAGCCTGGGCGGGTTCCCCGTCATGCTTGCGGGCCGCCTGGGAAAGGATATTGAAGCCCCGGCGGGTATACACCCTGGCTCCGTATACCCCGGCGTACAGTTTTCCGCCCGTGCTCTGCAGCTTTTGGCGCAGGGCCTGCAGATCCCTGGCATTGCCCATGCCGCCGTCCAGCGCCAGACTGGTAAGGGCGGCGTTTTTGATGCCCCCGTTGAACAGGCCGGAAAAAATCATGCGCACGCCGCCGATGCCCGCTTGCAGGGCGGCGTCGTAAATATCTCCCGCCTGACGGATAGTGGTGGCCTGCACGGAGGAAGCGTAGGGCACGCCTAAGAAGAATTTATCCTTTTTCACCGCGCCCAAGATTTCCATGAAGAAGGGCGCGTTTTCCTCCCGCTTCCGCTCGCTCAGCAAACCCCGGCTCAGCAGATAACCGCGATAGGCCTCCGCCATTTCCAGATAGCCGTCCGTTTCGCCGGTGAGCCATTTATAGCGCAGCACGATGTCGCCCTGGTACACATCCTCGCAGTACCGGGGGCTGGTAATGCTTTCATTGCCCGCCAGGGACACGCTTTCGATCTCCCGGATGGTGAAGCTGGCGTTGACCCGGTTGAATTCATCGCTGCGGCCGGAAATGTTGGCGTAAATATTCGCCATCTCCGCGCCTTCTTCGATGATGGCCAGCATGGCGCTGTCGGTCCGCTTGAGGCCGAAGACCGGCAGCTCCACCGCCTGGCGGGAAGAAACATAGTTGGCGGCGTTGATGAGGGCGTCCCGTCCGTACACCGGCATGCTGTACGCCGTCACGGCAGGCTTGCCGTTGTTCAGGTAAATCAGCGCGCCGCAGCCGTCCGGCACCAGGATGTAGCCCTCCTGCTCCGTATCGGCGGCCAGGAAATAGGGCAGCACGTCCACGGAGGTGATTTCATTGCCCTCCGTAAACTTGAGCTCGCTGCAGGGGATGGCGACCACCAGGTCTTCCCCCTCCAGCGTGAAACGAACGGTGGCCCACAGCTGGGGCAGATAGCTCCGCTCGTAGTTTACGGCGGCGTTGTCCTCCGCCATGTCCTCCTGGGTATACGCGCCGCTGGTGAAAATCAGGGCGTACAGGTCCTTGATCAGCAGGGCGCTCAGGGAATCGTCCTTCACCCGGATCATGTATTCCTGCTCCAGGCCCTGCATTTTTACCGCGCGGTAATTATCCAGGAATTTTTTATCTTCCTTGCTGGTCCAGCCCGATTCATCCCGCAGCTTATAATACTTATCCACCCGGATGGCCTTGGGCAGGTCGTCGATGATGAGGGTGGCGTCGCCCAAAGTGAAATGGATTTCGACGCCCCCCGGAACGGCTTCCCAATCGTAGGTGCCCGTCTGCTGGGATTTGGAGCTGGAATCCATATTGTTGGTGGTCGCGTTCTGGGCGTTGGAGATATACGTGGCCACCAGGGCGGATTTCTGGGTGTTCTTGACGGTTTTGTTGCCCTGCTTGCCGTCCAGCACGCAGGTGTCCCATGTTTTCCCCGTGGCGTTGTCCACGAGACGGATTTGCAGGGTGTCGTCGTTGAAGAGCAGGGTCCTCTGCTCCGTTTCCGCCGCCACGGCAAAGCCCGCGTCCTCCGGACGCAGTTCATAGGCCCAGGCGCCGCCCGCGCAGAGCAGCGTCAGCAGAATCACGAAAAGCGTGATGATTCCAATACGCCAGCCTGTCATAGCGCGCCTCCTGTCAGAAGAATTTCAGCATCAGTTCCTTGGTGAACACGGTGATGAAATCCACCACGTCGGACACCAGAGCGAACAGCAGCATCAGAATGAACACCAGGATCATCATGGCGATCACCGTGAGCACCAGCCCGGCCATGCAGCGCCCGAAGCCGTATTCATGAATCACCGCCAAACCAATGAACAGGTACAGGGCAAACAGCACCGCCCCGATGCCCTGGAGCGCCGTGACGATCACCATTTCATCCAGGATCAGCAGATTGGACAAAATCAGCGCCAGCGCCTGCAGCAGGCACATGGGGAACATGGCGTACATCGTCACCTGGAAAATCTCGCCCAGTTTCCCCTTCCCGTCCAGCAGGGTGGTGACGCACCAGTTGCCCACCACGAACAGCGCCACCGGAAACAGCACCGTGAGGCTCAGATACAGGCTGTTGATCCGGTAAATATCCGAGTAGTTGATCAGGAAGCCCTTGTACACGTAATTCATCACCGTGATCAGCGCTTCCAGGATCAGCACGAAGAAAGCGAAAGCATAGCTGCCCGCGTGCTCGTACTTCAGGGCGTCGAACTGCTTGAAGGGGCGCAGCAGCAGGCGGAAGGGAAAGCGCCAGAAGGTGTCAATCAGCCATTTGCCCCGGGAAGGTTTGGCCGAAGAAATCCGTTCTGTCATAGCATGCTTTCCTCCTTTCTGCGTTTCCGCCGTTTCAGGCCGGCGGTCACGATGCCGATGACGGCGAGGCCCGCCACGCCGCAGGCGATGGGCACGAAAGCCTGCCGCAGCGCGGCGGTGCGCACCTTTTCGTAAGCTTTATCGTAGTAGGTCCGGTCCTCGCCCTTTTTCAGGTATTCCATGGCCTCCTCGTACCGGCCCTCCCGCAGCAGCATGCGGCCGATGCCGGAATAGGCCAGCGTCAGGTTGTGATTGTAGGAAAGGGCTTCCCGCCAGTATTCCGCGGCGGTTTCGTAGCCGTATTCATATTGGTTCCTGACCGCGTTCATCAGCGCCTGCCCGTACAGGGTGGGCGAGAAAACCTCGATGGACTGGGCCAGGGAATCCAGCACCAGGATATTGTCGTCCACAAAGCCGATATCCACGGGGTTGCGGAAATAGCCCTCCCGGTCGCCCGGCCCGCCGAACACGAACAGCAGATTGTGATCCTCGTTGTAGGCGAACACCCGGGAACGGGTGGAGTCCAGGCAGATGTACACGCCGTAAGCGTTTGTGTCCACGGCGATGAACTGGCTGGGCCCCGTGGGGATGCCGAAGCCCGATTCATTGAACCACAGATCGCCGTTGGGATATTTCATTTCCTGGGGCACCTTGATGATGTTCTGTCCCTTGGCGTTCAGGCGCTTCACGGTTTCGTTGTCGCTGCGCAGCAGGGTGGCGAACAGGAAGCC
>JAEEGL010126292.1_pt1 | contig 10187 bp, 12 predicted proteins | sample 9134231 | NCBI WGS metagenome assembly JAEEGL01 (sample SAMN16246548, study PRJNA631951) | gut metagenome | biome: gut microbiome; feature: rumen; material: fiber-attached | host: Bos | place: Iran: Karaj | collected 2018-10
GTATCAAAAGAGGTCGAGCAGGAAATATAATAACGATGACGAATACGAGATTCGCAGAGAGATTTTTGATGCCGCCAAGAAAGACCCCCGTTTTAAGGTCTGGAAGAAAGAGCAGCTAGAAAACTGCCAGAATCATAAATGCCCTTGGTGTAATAATGAAATTACCTTAAAGGGGTCTCACGTGGATCATATTGAGCCCCTACGCTATTATGGCAGCAACCGCTCTTATAATCTTGTAGTTACATGCAAGGACTGTAACAAGAAAAAACTCGCTGACAGATTTGGCTGGAATGCTAGACGCAGGTTTTCCGAAAGAAACAGCAAGCCTTCGCGGTTTAGCAATAACCAATACGATGGTATGCTTGACGATTTAATGGCCGAATACGAAGCCAAGTTTGTGAGGTCATAAGATATGAAAAAGTTAATTATCGCCATTATTGTCGTAGTGTCCACTATTCTTTTTGGTGTATACGCCCTGCCTCCTATAATTGCCGAGAACGCAACGACCACAGAGACCGTCACGAAAGACGTCATTATTCCCTATAATACAGAGTCTACATACGATAATACTTTGCGTGAAGGCGTGACAAAAACCGTTCAGGAAGGTAAAAACGGAAAAGGCACAGCTACCTATGTCTACACGAAAAAAGGTGGCAAAATTCAGAAGAAAACTACTACCGACGAGACCGTGATCGAGGCTCCGATTACTGAGAAAATCGTTATCGGAACGAAGAAATATTATACCTGCAGTAACGGCAAGGAATACGACACCGTAGCGGCCAAGGACGAGTGCGAAAAGCGCGTCGCCTGGGAAGAAATGAAGAATAAGGCACTCAAAGAATGCCGTGCCGATTCGAGCAAATTCAACTGTTGGTTCGATAATTATCCTGGCACTTATGTCCACTGGTCATACTATACATACAGCACGCCAAGCTACAACGTGCCGAGCTATAACGTACCGAGCTATACCCCGAGCGTGAGCCCAAGTTTTAGAACTGGTGCAATTTGTAGGGATGGTTGGAGAAGTAGTGCGACCGGCCGTGGTGCGTGTTCGCATCATGGCGGCGTGAGCTACTGGCTCTAGATAGTCCCAAAGTATGTGAAAAGAATTAGAGTTGGCTGTTTGCGGCCTTGGACACCATGAATACACGGCTAAGATCAAGGTCATACCTAAAAAGGATTACCCTATTCTGATGCCATGCGAGTTCTGGGGGCAACACATATAGGCAAAGAGATTCAAACTTTTAGTGATCTATGACTCTGCTGGAACCGTAGGGGTTTAAAACAATGACAATGGAGAAAATAAAATAAATACAATGTCAATGAAAAATGTCTTATTAAGTATGCTTCTTCTCTGAAATCCAAAACTTATGTTCTTTGTCTAGAAATACTATGAAAAATGTATTTCCCTGAATAAACCCACCCAGGACAACTCTTCCCGTTATATGAAGTGCGCACCAGTTGACATCTTTTTCAATATGCCTTGGATGTACGAAACCACTCTTAGACGGGAATTCACCGTATTCTTTAAAGTTCTTACCTTGCTTCTCAATCACGCGTTCTTTGCAATAATACGATAAAGCATCGAACGTTTTTGCTAACAATCCATCTTTCTCCCAATCAGCAAACGATTGACCTTGACTTCGGTCGAGGAACTCAAAACTAAACCTAAAGTTCTTAGAATACTTGTCATTATTTGCTAGGCTGCTAGACTGCCCAGCAAGAAGACTCCTATCTCGTTGCGACTGATGTTTTAGTTTTTGTCTTTTTGGCATCAAGTCGTGCTCCATAATAAGACTTCATTAAGCCCTTGTCGAGCGTTTTATTTGCGCTCGCCCACGCTTTTTGCCAAGGTTCTTCTTCATGAGTCAAATTTTCGAGATAATAACCAGTCTTATCGCCATACTCGTCTAAGACATCATTTATCAAATCTTTTTGATCATCAGACAAATCACTTTCACATTCTTCACAAGCTTCTAGTTCGTTATATAAAATCGAATATTTCTTAAAATGGTGCCACACAGATTCTAAGACTGGACCGTGTTGCCAAGCTTTTATGTCCTCGCTAAAAATAGGAGAATCAAAGAATACTAAATGCCATGCTTCTATGTAATAAAGTAATTTTTGGAGCTTCAAATGGTTAACGCTTTTACCGCGCTTTTTAAGATATTTGATTACGTAGTTCGCAACATCAATTGCGTCTACTGTCTTCTCTTTTTTCATCGCAGCTCCCTTTCTTATTTAGATTTACTATTTTACACTTTTCGGGAAGAATTGCAATCATAAGCCTAACTGTATACCTTTATTATACTATAAGCAGAATAATAAATAGTAAACTAGGTTTGTACCGTTCTTCCAGAACGCAACTTCAAAAGAAAAGAGGCGACATGGCAAAACGCCACACACTCAAGAAAACTAAGCCCGGCGGACCGATACCGGTAACCGCTCGGCAACTTGAAAGCTTTATGCTCGAACATAACGGCCAATTTAATTCACGCGACTACGATAAATTTGAACGCATGGAACTTACTGAATCACCTGTTCGCGACGTGATACACGGATTAAAGACTATTCCCTAGAGACACTAGCACAGCGCTTCGATGTGCGCCTTTTTGGGCACGGTAAGCGCGTTTTTGCGAGGTTAGACGCCGAAGACGACAAATGGTACTACTTTTCCCTCGCATACATTCCGCGTGCACTAAATAAGCGCGACGTGAACGATGCAATAATTCAGATGTTCTTTATTGGCAAATGGCGCGTCCACAAGCTTTCGCTTTGGGCCGAGCCGGAGGATATTAACCATTACGGCGACGATTCCAATAAAACATTCTATCATTTAGTCAATAGATAGCGTCCACTTGGACACAATCGGGTTTTGAAAGTTATTGTGCAGAAAATAGGGGTGGAATTTTTTCTTGACACGAAATGGTGAAATATTGTGGACTTTTAATCAAAATGATCATAAGATCCGATCATGAAATATACAATCACGATAGAAGAAACCTGCACAAAAGACTTCGATATTGAAGCCGATAGCGCTGAAGAAGCCTATGAAATAGCTGAACAAAACTATAAATCAGGCGAGGTCATCCTAGACCCAGGCGAGTGCCAGTTTAAGCAAATAGCTATTACGGCACCGAGTAATGAAACTACAGAATGGCGAGAATTCTAAATTTCTTGGATTCCGAGACTCTTTAGATATTCGTATGTTCCGTCGTAGAATTCAGGCAGACGAGTACTATCTTCCCAGAATCCATTCGGAGATCTATTCTTATTCCCCTCAGGAACACAAATAATCATACCGGCGCGAGCGCGCGTAAGCAATACACGATATGCATTGAGCATATATCTCTGCTTCTCGCGATTATTCTCAGTTCTTCCGAGCTGCTCGATCCATTTCGTATTACCGTTAAAGGAGTAATAATGCCATCTTCCATTCTCGTATCGCATATCTGCATCCCAAAGTAGGCAAGTATAATCTAGTTCGAGGCCCTGCACCTGAATTTCCGTCGCCGCATCTTCAAGATAGTTTGACGAGCGCGTGTCGGTTTTATCTTCCAAAAACCAATGAACGGCATTTTCGTCGCCGGACGGCAGAATATGAATAGCCAAGGGCTTAAAACGCGCCGCTTCTTTAGTGACGAGTACGCCAGTGCGCTCTGTCCCTCTAGCTTTTTCGTGCAGCCATTTTCGCGCTTTAGCCATGTCACGAGTCAATAGGATAGGATATTTATCCTTTATTTCGTCATACAGCTCCGCAGCATTATCGTCAAAAGCGAGCAAAGAGTGAACGAAGGCGGATACTTTTTCAGAACGATACGAGCGGAGTGAGACGCTTAGGTGTAAGTCACTCGAATATGTCACGTTCGGATTATTAGCTAAAAGATCATTAACCTTGCCTTCGGCATATTCCGGTTCGGTTAGCTCTGGGGAGATATAAATATTCCAGTGACGATACTTTTCATTAAGGGCTTTTATCCACTCAGAAATACCTGCTTCGCCAGTATTAATCTCTTGACCACCGCCAACTAGACAAACAATAACCGCCCAGTCCTTGCGTTGGTCAAGCGACCAGATCAAGAAAGCCGCTTCTGACATAGGAAAGTTCGGAACTTTGAGTTTATTACCGTATGTTCCGCCGCGTTTTAAGTAATTGGCGAGCCTTTCATGCGTCCACGAGCGCTGCGCTTCATCGAATATAGCAACATGCTCAACTTCCCCGAAGCCAGATGCGCCCATTTCAACAGCCTTATTTGGATCTATCTCCAGAACACCATTCTCGACTGGATTTTTGATTTTTGCGAGCATATTATCGCGATAGCGATGAATCATCTGAATAGATTTACGAACTTCGCGACGAGAATCAGTAAGCTTCTTCTGTTCGCCACGCGCCTTTGCTTTTCTGAAATTATCCTGCGCTAAAGCCTCATTTAAAACCGCCACAAGCGGCCCATTTCCAGATAAATATACTGCTCCGTCATCTTTTGCCGGCTCGTTAGAACCATCGCGATACGTTTGTTTAATTGCTACATCTAGACCAACCAACGTTTTGCCGGCGCCAGGAACGCCCGTAACAAAGCAAATGCTTTTCTTTCCATTCTTCTCACTATCCCGAATGACATCTAAGATGTATCGAATCGTTCTATCTGTAGAAACATTATCCGCTTCATGGCGAGTAATATCTTCCACGGAGTGGTTTTCGTATAACGAGCGAGCAGCTTCAATAATCGTTGGGGTGGGAGCATATGGGCTAATTGACCACCTCTCATCAATCGGCGCCTCATCTGGATAAGCACACAATATATTTTCAATCACATTACCTAGCCCGTTACTGTTTGAAACAAGCGGGTTTATAACTCTGTCGTCATAAACGGACATTTGAACTTGCGTCGAATAATTTGCATAATTTGTCGCAACGAGAATAGGTGCGACGATTTTATCTTCGCTAAATTTATGGAAGTTTTTCAAATCTAGCGCATAGTCAAAGACTTGGTCGATATCGGCCTCCAAAATATTGGCTTGGCCAACCTTAAACTCGATACAAAAAATGATGCCGCGATAAAGCAAAACTACATCTACGCGCTTGCCCAAACGTGGGATATCATATTCGAATATTATGCGCCCGCTTTTATCGTTCAACCTTGCCACTATATTGCGCATAGCTAGTATTTCTTCCTTCCATGCGTCGACTTGCGTCGTCTGTACTTGCCCATTATAGTTTTCAACAAGAATTCCCATAATAGACTTTTCGTCATTGTCTAGGAAGCCATATAGATCGTTTTCATATAGACAGCGAGGACTCTTATTCATTTTTTAAGTTCCTTAATTACAATTTCGTCGGCAGGAAGCCAGTCAATAGAGTCGAGCTCATCGCGATGGAGCCACTTGGCCACATCGTGTTCCTTAAGTGTTAAGGTACCACTTTTCACATTTGCCAGGAAGCAATCCATGCTTAAATGAAAACTTAGGTAATCGTACTCCACCGTACATAGTTTGTCACCTACACTAATCTCCGTGTCGAGCTCTTCTTTAATCTCGCGGCGAAGTGCTTTTTCCGGAGTTTCTCCCGCTTCGATCTTTCCTCCCGGAAACTCCCAATATCCCTTCCATTCACCGTAACCTCTTTGGGTGGCAAAATATTTATCGCCATCAGCTATAATGGCAGCTACGACTCGGATTGATTTATTCGCGGAGCTCATAATTATTCTTGATTAGATCTTATCATAAAACATGCAAAAACCTTAGGAAGACAGGGATAAGTATGCGCTTGTGCTTTCGGTTTTTTCGATAGTTGTTTTAATTAATATATGAGTTTATTTCAGGGATTCCAAAGTCACGAAAAACTGCTCGGCAGAAGAAAACTTGAGGCTATAGATTTTTATATTTTAAATATCAAAAAGAACCTGAAATACGAAGAAATCATTTATAATAAACGCAATTTCGAAGAGTTCGAACACTGGTATTATTCATCTTATCTACAAGATAAGTGTTACAATCGTAGTATGGATGAAGTTAGCAAAGCCGTCGTAGATTTTACGCACGAGCGAGATTGGGACCAGTTTCATTCGCCAGAAAACTTAGCGAAGTCTATTGCAATTGAGTCAGGCGAACTTCTTGAATGTTTCCAATGGAATTCTAACTTTAATAAAAAAGAAGTCTGCAAAGAACTAGCTGACGTCGTAAACTATAGTATCCTCTTAGCAGACAAGCTTGGCGTGAGAGTCGAAGATATTGTTATGGAGAAGTTAGAGGAAAACCGTAGAAAATATCCGGTCGAAAAAGCCAAAGGTAAAAGTACGAAATATACAAAGCTATGATAGTTTACCAAGACACGAAGAAACAATTCATCGACGATGTTAATCTGAATCAAATAGTAAATAAAATATATGATGAGTATATTCCCCGTTTTGGGCATACGACAGAATCGCAGCTTCGTGCCTGGCAAAACTCAATGCAGTATATGCGTGGCGTGCTGGATTCTAATGAGATTCCAGAAGATGCAGGTGTAGCGATTGAATATAATATCCAGCCAACTTCAAAACGTATCGATTTCTTGCTCTCCGGAAGAGACGAGCGCGGCAACATGACGGCAATTATAGTTGAACTTAAACAGTGGGATAGTTGCGAAGTAGTACGCGACGAGGACGGCGTCGTAGAGACTTATGTGGGTGGCGGCAACCGTAAAGTTGCGCATCCAAGTTATCAGGCAATGAGCTACAAGCACCTCATTCAGGATTATAATGAAGCGGCACAAGAAGGACCAGTATATCTCTTTCCATGCGCATTTCTACACAACTACCGCGTTACTCCAGAAGATCCAATAGTTGACCCGCAATACGACGAGTATCTCAAAGAAGCACCTGTGTTTGGCGCAAATGATTTCGAGAAGCTTCGCAACTTTATTAAGAATCATCTTTCCACGGGCGATAAAGGCGAAACGATTTTTAAGATTGAATATGGTCGAATTCGCCCATCTAAGATGCTCCAGGATTCTATCGTGCGAATGCTTCAAGGCAAGAAAGAATTCGTCTTAATTGATACGCAGAAAATAGTCTACGAGCAAGCAAAACGCATAGCTCGAAAAGCCGAATTTGATAACAAGAAGCACGTATTAATCGTAAAAGGTGGTCCAGGCACCGGCAAAACAGTCCTAGCAATTAATTTACTCTCGGATTTTCTAAATGAAAGTTTATCCGCGTTCTATGTCACAAAGAACCAAGCGCCTCGCGCAGTATTTAAACAAAAGCTAAAGGATGGCGGTTTTAAGAATGTATTCATTGATACTCTATTTCAAAGCTCTGGAAGTTTTATCGACTCAGCGGCAAACGGAATTGACGTTCTGTTAGTAGACGAATCGCACCGTTTGAATGAAAAATCAGGAATGTTCTCGAATAAAGGCGAGAATCAAACAAAAGAAATAATTAATGCCGCCAAGTTCTCTATTTTCTTTATAGATGAGGCGCAGAGAGTCACTTTAAAAGATAAAGGCACGATTGCCGATATAAAGAAATTTGCATCCGAACGGAACGCCGAAATAGAAGAAATAGAACTTGATAGCCAATTCCGCTGTAATGGCTCAGATGGATATTTGGCATGGCTAGACAATTTACTTGAAATTCGCGAAACCGCAAATGCAAATAGTCTCGAATATGATTACGATTTCCGCGTCTTTGACGATCCGAACGAATTGTACGACGCAATTGTTAAGCGGAATGATAATAATAAAGCCCGTATGGTTGCCGGCTATTGTTGGGATTGGGTTAAGGATGGTCAAAATAATACCGATGTCTTAGATATTACCATTCCAGAATTTGGCTTTGCAAAGAGCTGGAACCTAGGAAATACTTCAACTTGGGCTATAGATCCAGAATCTATCGGACAAATTGGCTGTATTCATACCTGCCAAGGGCTCGAGTTCGACTACGTAGGCGTAATTATAGGAGACGATATGCGTTATGAGAATGGCAGAATCGTAACAGACGCTACTAAGCGCGCAAAAACTGACTCGTCGCTCAAGGGTCTCAAAAAATTAATTGCAGAAGATCCTGACGCTGCGAAAGAAATTGCGGACAAAATCATTAAGAATACGTACCGCACGCTCATGACACGAGGAATGAAAGGTTGCTATGTCTATTGCACTAATACATCGCTTGCGGAATATTTAAAAGCGAGCCTCGCAAGGCTTAATAAATAATAAACAAACAAAGGGTCTTTTATGGAACAAACTATTTGCCAAAGCTGCGCAATGCCACTAACTTCAGAAGATATGTACTCTACTGAAAAAGACGGCAGCATCAATAAAGACTACTGTAAGTGGTGTTATAAAGATGGTGAATTCGTAGATAAGGTTTCCATGGAAGAATATATTGAAATGTGCTCGCAGTTTGGCGAACAGGCCGGTATGACGAACGAGCAAATGAAAGAATATTGCACTAAAGTTTTCCCAACACTCAAGAGATGGAAGAAAGCGTAATATGTCCACCACCAAACAATACCGCGATTACATCGTCGAGCAGCTGTCCGAGCTGCCAGATATTGTTTGTCGCCCAATGATGGGCGGTTACCTGCTCTATTCTGACGGCATACTTTTTGGCGGCCTTTACGGCGGCGATCGTCTGCTCGTAAAAATGGTTCCGGAAAACGCACAGTTTGGACTGCGCGAAGAAATCCCTTACGAAGGCTCAAAGAAACTCATGTATCTGGTCGAAGACACTGACGACAAAGAAAAGCTCACCGAAATCGTCAATGCGACCGTGCGCGGGTTAAAATAGTCCGCAACAGAGAGTTTTTCGCGCTTACGCTTCACTAATTTTCGCTGCCGCATTAATCTGTTCAAGAAACAGAAATTATGAGTAGTAGAATAGTATTTGAAGGCCAGAGCCGTACGTGTCTTCGCCCTCACGAAGTCAATGCGATTTTGCTCCTGTTAGATTATTTTGGCACCGACATAATATGCATTAGCCCGGGAGCCGGCAAAACTCCGGATTTAATAATAAGCAATCTGGAATGGGAGCTCAAATCTCCACAGGGCAGCGGAGCAAGGACTATCGAGAATATCTTAAAGAAAGCAACAAAGCAATCAAGGAATATAGTATTGGACTTCTCGCGAATAAAAATGAACGGAAGTCAGGCGCTCGCTAGAACACGATATTATCTTCGCAGCAATCGACACGGCATCAAAAGACTGATAGTAATTACAAAAAGTCGCCGAGTCATCGACTTAACGGACGAGTTGTGATATTATTAATACATAGAGTGAAACAAGGCACCGTATGGAGCTGGCGACACTCTCTTTTTTGTTGACAGGTTATACCTAAGAAAGGCTTAATACAATGTCAATGGTATAATTATAGTAAGTAAACAAAGTATCTTTTATGAAAGAAAATATAGTATGGCTAGCACTAAAATAGATAAGTGCCTCAAGATTTCCATACCCATACTTGTTGTCGTATTAGTCTCAGCAATCGTCACGGCAATCCTAATGAATAATAAAAGTCCAAATATAGATCCCGAATTAAGCCAAGAGACTTCAATCGCCAACAACAATGAAAAGGAGAATAAAATGGCCAAAATCTACGCAAGCCTTAATAATGAAAAACTCGAGATAAACTTAGAGAAAAACTCAACTACTTCCGCCTTAGTTAAACTATTGCCTCTAGATATCACAATGAACGATCTGAACAAAAATGAGAAGTACGCGTATTTAGATGAATCTCTACCAACAAATACTTACAGCCCGAAGCATATCGAAGCCGGTGATGTAATGCTGTTTGACGATAATTGTCTCGTAATCTTCTATGAATCATTCGACACAAGTTATAGCTACTCAAAAATTGGGCATATTAACAATTTGCCAAGCCTAGATGATGGGAATATCTCAATAAGTATTGACGTGGAATAAAAATGAGCGAGAAAAGACAAGCAGATATAGTAGTGAAACATATTAAATCTGAGTATGGAGCGGATCCAGAATTCTTATGGCCAGATCGCTATCCGGGCTACGCAGTTTTCCGCCATAACGATAACAAGAAATGGTTTGCATTAGTAGCAACTATATCCAGCAAGAGCCTGGGGCTAAAAGAAGATAAAGCAATCGACGTTATTAACCTCAAGTTCGATAAAAATCAGACTTATGACTTCGCCGAAACGAGTGACCATATCTTCCCGGCTTATCACATGAATAAGAA
>JAEEGL010469543.1_pt1 | contig 10187 bp, 9 predicted proteins | sample 9134231 | NCBI WGS metagenome assembly JAEEGL01 (sample SAMN16246548, study PRJNA631951) | gut metagenome | biome: gut microbiome; feature: rumen; material: fiber-attached | host: Bos | place: Iran: Karaj | collected 2018-10
GCCAGTGTCGCTGGTATCTCATTGGTTATGGCGGCGAGGAGCCGCTCATCCGCCAACGTATTGCCGAGGAAGGAATGGAGGGAAAGGTCATCATTTTAGGCAAGCGCGAAAACCCCTACCCTTTCATCAAGGCATGCGACGTTTACGTGCAGCCGTCGCGCTACGAGGGAAATGCAGTTACGGTGCGCGAGGCACAGATGCTATGCAAGCCAGTCATTGTGACCGATTATGCTACTGCAGCATCTCAGATTCAGAATGGTATTGATGGCATCATCGTACCAAAGGATAACGAAGGCTGCGCCAACGGCATTGTAGCCTTTATAGCCGACAAGCAAATACAGAAAACCATCACCACCAACTTGAAAGGCCAAGACTACAGCAATTCTACGGAAATAGAAAAACTTTATCAGTTGTATTACTGATTCTACACGCTTCATTTTTCACTCTACACTTAACAAATGATTCCAAAAACAATCCACTACTGCTGGTTTGGCGGTAAAGAGAAGCCGAAGTCGGTAATGAAGTGCATAGCATCGTGGAGGAAGCATTGCCCGGACTATGTCATCAAGGAGTGGAACGAACAGAACTTCGATGTGAACGCCATTCCCTATACCCGTGATGCCTACCAGGCAGGGAAGTATGCCTTCGTGAGTGACATGGCGCGCTTCAAGGTGCTCTACGATGAGGGAGGCGTATATTTTGATACGGATGTGGAATTGATTAAGCCTATTGACGACCTGGTAGAACGCGGGGCGTTTATGGGATGGGAGAAGGCCGACTCGCAAGGGAACGTCCATATTGCCCCAGGATTGGGAATGGCTGCACCACAAGGTTTTCCGTTCTATAAAGAAATCCTTGATGGTTTTGCGAAGTTGAGTTATTATAAAGACGACGGCCAATGGAATTCCTACACAATGATTCCTTTGGTGACCGATTTGCTAAAACAGAAAGGACTTGCTATGGACGGTAGCCGACAAAAAGTTGACGGACTGACCATTTATCCTTCAGACTATCTTTGCCCGATGGACTCTCTGACAGGAGGAATCCACCTGACCGACAACACTTTCGCCATTCACCATTACACCATGTCGTGGTTGCCTAATAGCACCCAGTGGCGGGTAAAATTGATGCGAAAGATAAGAAAATTCGTTAAATGTGTGTAATTCGTGGTCGAGAGAATAGAATCCTCAGTTCCTGTTCGCGTTCTCATGCTGTTCACTATCCTCAACCGAGGTGGTGCTGAGACGATGGTGATGAACTACTATCGCCAAATTGACCGCACGAAAGTTCAGTTTGACTTTGTTGTTCACCGTGAAGAACGGGGGGCTTATGAGAACGAGATTGAGCAACTTGGCGGCCGTATCTACCGTTTCATGCCTTTGCGTCCTTGGACAATCCCTCAGTATAAGAAGCAAATCAAACATTTCTTTGATGAACATCCGGAATACAGGATTATTCATGGGCATTGTTCTGAGTCTGGATATTATTTCTATAAAGAGGCATCGAAGCGGGGAGTGCCTGTGATTATAGCCCATGCGCACAGTTCTCATGTTCCATTTGATTTAAAACTGATTGGACGTACATGGATGAAACTCAAGATGCGGCCCTATCTCACCCACTATCTCACTTGCGGAAAGGAAGCAGCAGAATGGCTTTTTGGAAAAAGATTGGCCGAGAAAGCTATCATTCTCCCCAATGCTATTGATACTAATCATTATGAGTTTTCACCGATTACACGACAAAGACTTCGCCAGCAACTTGGCTTTACAGACGGGGTCTCTGTTGTTTGCCATGTAGGTAGCTTTGTGAAGCCAAAGAACCACCGTACTATAGTGGAAATCTTTAACATTTTCCACAAACAGCATCCAAAATCAGTACTAATGCTCATCGGAGAAGGGATATTGATGCAAGAAATCCAAGATCAAGTAAAAAGCTTTGGACTTACCGACTGCGTTTATTTCATGGGACTTAGGGAAGATGTCAACTTGCTATTGATGGCGGCAGATGTTTTCCTTTTCCCGTCTCTGCACGAGGGATTCCCCCTTTCTCTTCTTGAGGCACAATGTTCAGGCTTGCCTTGTGTTGTCTCAGAAGGAGTACCACAAGAGACATGCATTACTAATTTGGTAACACGCCTTTCGCACAAAGAGAGTGCAGAGCTATGGGTAGAAGCAATTATCCGCCAACCTTCCTTCAGCTGTGACCGTACCAACTATGCCAAACTTATTGCAGATGCGGGATATGACATCAAGAAGAACGCGCAGTGGCTTGAGAATTTTTATATTTCGCAGTAGGTTATGGTTAGTGTTATTATACCTGTATATAATGGCCAGCGTACAATTCGGCGTTGTCTCGACTCTGTTTTTAGTCAGACATATAAAGATATAGAAATCGTTGTAATTAACGATGGCTCTACAGATAATAGTAAAAAAATTATTGAAGAAATGCTCCACAATACTAAAAGAGCAGTAATTATCCGAAAAGAAAATAATGAAGGAATCGAGAAAGCCAGACATGCAGGAATAGCAGCATCTAGAGGACGATTGATAACATTCATTGACCAAGATGATTATATTGATCGTTGTGCTATTGAAATAATGGTAAACGCCTTAGACTTGTATGATGCAGATTTAGTCCAGTGCCAAACAGATTCGTTCTTAACTGTATTTAATAGATTCATAATTAGTCTAAATCATTTTACAAGAAACAGACGTACAGGAAGATTGATCGAAAAAAAAGAGATTGAAAGAGAGATGCTTTCATTTTTCGGGTATGGAAATTTCAGCGTGACAGTTTGGGCAAAACTATACAAAAAAGAATTATTAAAAGATATATCTTTAGGAGGACTCCTCTATTCCGATGACCTCTATCTTAACATGCAAGTCTTCCCAAAATTGAACAGAATCTCTTTGATACCTGATGTGCTATATCATTATGAACGTCAAGGAACAACAAGTCGTTATTTGCCTTTGTGGATGGAAGAATCAAAACATCTATACAAAATAAAAAGCAGTATAGCAAAACAAAAAGGCATCGATAATGCATTTCTCTTTTCAACAATAGAATTAAGGAATTGTTTAAAGTCACAGGTGGAGTCTATGATATTGCATAAAGTTGATTCACCTGATGGCATCAAACAATGGATTAAACAAGAATTACAAGATAACACATACAATGTGTTCGATTGGCTGGGCAAACATACAGAATCAAACAAATCACCCATAGCAAAAGCAATAGTCAATAAAGATATTGAAGCTATTTATGAACTATGCAGGAAGTCTGTTTATGAATGGAAATGGAAAAAGATAATACGCCGTTTATTGATTAAATATCTTGGTTGATTATTTACAATGCGAATCCTAACCATTTTCACCCCTACCTTTAACCGCGCTACGACACTGCACCTTTGCTATGAGTCGCTGTGCAGACAGACATGTCGCGACTTCGAGTGGCTTGTCATTGACGACGGATCGACAGACAACACACGCGAGTTAGTGGAACAATGGCAAAAGGAGGGCAAGATTCCTATTACCTACTACTACCAGGAGAATCAGGGCATGCACGGAGCTCACAATGCAGCTTACAGACTGATTAAAACAGAGTTGAACACCTGCATTGACTCCGACGACTACATGCCTAATGACGCCGTGGAAAAGATTGTTGATTTCTGGGAGGCTAACGGCAACAGCAAGGTTGCCGGGATCGTTGCTCTTGATGTGGATTTCAACGGACAGCTAATAGGCACGAAGTTCCCAAAAGACATGAAACAGACAACTCTGAACGGATTCTACTGTCATGGCGGGCGGGGTGACAAGAAACTGATTTACCGTACAGAGATCATCAACGCATACCCAGAGTATCCGCTGTTTGAGGGTGAAAAATATGTTTCACTGGGCTATAAATACGAACTGATAGACCAGGATTATGAACTGCTTACGATGAACGAACCGGTATGCTGTGTGAACTACCAACCGGACGGCTCAACAAAGAACATGTACCGCCAGTACATTCGAAACCCACGGGGCTTCGCCTTCATCCGCAAGCAGTCGATGGTCTTGGCACCAACTGCCAGACGACGTTTTGTTGAAGCCATCCACTACGTGTCGAGCAGCATCATGCTTCGCAACAAACATTTTATCAAGGAATCGCCACGCCCGTGGCTGGTTGTCTGTGCTATCCCTTTCGGAATTCTATTGCACAGATATATCAAGTTCAAAGTCCACGGCTCATAGCTTTTGTTATCGCCCAGTTTTTCCATTAATTATCGCCTCCGATAATAAGACATGATAAGCATAGTTGTTCCGGTATATAACGCAGAATCATACCTCCGGCAGTGCCTCGACTCGTTGGTAAACCAAACGTACAGCGACATTGAAATCATCTGCGTGAACGACGGAAGTTCGGATGGTTCTCTGAAGATACTGAAACAATTTGCAGAAAAGGACCAGAGGGTAAGAATATTAAACCGAGAGAATCGTGGCGTATCAGAGTCAAGAAACGACGGAATCCATTATGCCAAAGGCGATTGGCTGATGTTTGTAGATAGCGACGACTGGATAGACACGGACTGTTGTAAGAAATTGATTTCCAGGAGTAGTGTGGCTGATTTGGTTATGTTTTCATACGTCAGGGAATTTAGGTCTTCATCTGCTCCGAAACATCTATTTGACCGGCAACCAAAACTATTTGAGAAAGGTGACATAGAAGCACTACTAGAACGTTTTATATCTCTCAAAGGTGATGAGCTGCGCAACCCAACAAAGCTAGACAGCCTTTCCACTGTTTGGGGGAAATTATACAAGACAAGCATCATTAAACAGTATGGCATCAAACTTGAATCAACCCGGAAGACAGGAACATTAGAAGATCTATTATTCAATGTTGAGTACCTCATCCATGCCAACAAGGTTTTCTACCTCCCCGATTGTTTGTACCACCAAAGAAAGGCAAACGCAGAGTCCATTACATATTCTTATAAGGCTAATTTAGATATTAAATGGTTATATGTATATCAAGAGATAGAATCAAAAGTGGGCAAATCCGTCTATCCCTGGTTACCAGCAGCCACAGAGCGCCGCAAGGCACTTTGCCTGTTCGGACTAGGACTGAACATTTCCTTCTGTCAAACTTCGTGGCACAAAAAGAAACAAATGCTGAATTCTATTATCACCTCCGACTGGTATTCTGAGGCTGTTGCTCATTTAGACATCAGCCCGATGCCCCTTCATTGGCGCGCTTTTTATTCTGCCGCCCGACACAGCCAGACTTGGGCAGTACTCCTGATGCTACAGGTTATTAACAGAATCATCAACCGATGAAAAATGAGATGTATTTTGATTTCAAGCATTTAGAGTTCCCAACTTAACAGGTTTACTTGGTTGATCTCAACTAAGAGGTTGTGTTCGTCACTCATCCACAAGCTCCGTTGCTTACATTTCAGTGTAATCCCATATAACATATTGACTTTCAAATTGTCTGCGACCAAAGGCATTGCATTTCATAAAACAGGAGAACAACCTCAATAGTCCAAAACCTACTTTTTTGTATGCTTTGAGCAGTATTTCATTGTACTCATTTTGAAAATTTCCTCATATATAGTTCTTATTATGATTCCTAAAATAGTTCATTATTGTTGGTTAGGAGAAAAGGACTATCCACCTTTGGTAAAAAGATGTATAGCCAGTTGGAAAAAGATTCTTCCCGGCTGGGAGTTTCGTCTTTGGGATAAAAGATGCCTTGATGAAATTGATTGTGATTGGGTAAAAGAAGCCTATAAAGCAAAAGCTTTCGCTCATGCTTCTGACTATATTCGGCTTTATGCAGTTTATAAATATGGGGGATTTTATCTTGATTCTGATGTGGAAATGATTAAAGATTTCAGCCCTTTGCTTTCAAACACTTATGTTTTTGGGATGGAAAGAGGAACAGGACACATAGAAGCTGCAACTTATGGTGCAGAACCTCTTAATCCTTTTATTAGAGAATGTATGGATTATTACCAACGCCTTCACTATATAAATGAAGACGGAACAAACAATATGAATATATGTAGTCCCCACGTAATGACACAAATTGCAGGTGACTTCACCATTATTCAGGCAATAAATGAATTTGATCCAGCTCAAAATAAGCTACAAATTTTTACTGCTGATTTTTTTTCTCCTAAATCTCACATCTCAAACCGATTAACAATAACCGAAGACACTTTTTCCATTCATCATTTCCGTGTTTCTTGGATGCCTATAAGAAAAAAAACGTCAATACGGTTGAGAAGGCTTTTAGGGAGCAGAATATCTGAGCCCTTGTTTCATATATGGGCATTCATTAAAAAACTGTTTTAAAGATGTATTTGTCAAAAAACGAGTGTTGTTCACAGGTTGAAGAATAAAAAACGGATATACAAGAACTGATTAGTATGATCATTCCTGTACAATATCATTGAAGCGTTTTTGCCCAGGTGTTTGGAAACGGTGTGGGCACAAAGTTATCAATACTTGGAAATTATTTTAGTAGATGAAAGTTCAACAAATCATTCGGGGGAAATCTGTGATGCGTTTACAGAAAAAAACATTGTATTCCATCAGCTATAATATTGGATTATGGGCTGCAAGGAAAGCAACTAATGAATAATATGGCAACTATATACAATTTCCCCCAAATATAAGACATAGTCATAAAAATATTTTAATTATTTTGAAAACTTCTAAAATAGATTAGTCTTTGAGATTAACTCCAGAAGAAATAAAAAAAAGAATTAAAGAAGAGGTAAAACCCGGTATTATCGAAGAACTTGCATTGGCCCAATACGAAAACGATACTGGTGACCCACATTGGTATAGGAATGGCTGTGTGTGGTATCAATATAAGTAATACAAGATCAAACAGTATTTAATGACCAAAAATATATTTCTCGGGGAGGCGCACTTCCTATGTTACTACCCGTCACCGTCTGACATGAATCGTCCTAAACTTCTTCATACCATCAATATGATTATTTACAGATGAAGGGTCAGAATCTCTCAGAAATACAGCAGAAATTACTGCAAGTTTTCAAGGAGTTTGCTAACTTCTGCGCAGACAATCATCTTCAGTATTATGCTGCATTCGGTACTCTTATTGGTGCAATACGGCATAAGGGATTCATACCTTGGGATGATGATATAGATGTACTTATGAAAAGGGATGATTATGACCGTTTCATAAGACTTAGAAACACATTAAAAGGAGATTACAAGATAGCCACCTATTTGGAAGGGGAAAGCCCATACCCCTTTGCCAAGTTTTATACGACAGAAGGCTCAATATGGGAGTATTCTCATTTTCCTTTTATCATTGGTCCATGGATAGATATTTTTCCTTTAGATGAATGTGATGGCAATGAAAAAGACAAAAAAGCGTTCGAAAGTTTCCATTATGCAACGTGGAAATACAGGAAAGCCGTTGCCTATGCCTCCTGGAAGGAAATTGGCATGAATCTATGCCAAGGCTGTGTTATGGATGCAGCCATCAAAACTGTAAAGAAAATCAGATATGCTCCATTCAAGAAGAGATATATCAGACAGATACAGTCTGCTGAGAATATGATCAGAAATGTTCATGGAAACTTTCTGGGCGACTACACCTTTGCGCTGACAAACGAAGTGTTTCCTAAATCCTGGTTCGAAAATGTTATAACTGTTCCTTTTGAAGACACTACCATATGTGTTCCTAATGGCTATCATTCCATTCTTTCCCACTTATATGGTGACTACATGAAACTCCCGCCAGAAGAAAAGCGCAAGTCGCACCAACTACTGTTTATGGATTTAAAGCGTACTTTGACAAAAGAAGAAATAATAAATGAGAACAAACACCTGTTGAATGAAAAGAAAAGCCTTCCGCTACGAATCATCTTAGAAGAAATACGTCACCGCGCTAAAGGATGGCATAGTTCACGATAAAAACATATCAAGAATTGTATATTATGGAAAAGGATGCCCTTGTCAGTGTTATAGTAGCTGTCTATAATATAAAAGAATACATCGCAAACTGTCTTGATACAATTGCCAGACAAACATACAGGAATCTTGAAATCATTATCATTGATGATGGCTCAAAAGACGGAAGTGAGTTCATTTGCGACGCATTTGCAAAAAAAGAAAAAAGAGCAACTGTTATTCATCAACAAAACTGTGGGCTATGGGCCGCTCGAAACAGGGGGCAAAGAGCTGCTAAAGGAGAATATATAATGTTTGTAGATGGGGATGACTATCTCCATTTGGATGCAATAAGAACTCTTTATCATGCTATCAACCGTTCAAACAAATATGATATTGCCTTCATCGACTATAAAAAAACAGAAAGGCTTGATGAGGATGTCTCAAATGCCAAAGAAGGGGATCTAGAGGTTGTTCTTAAGAAGGCTTTTATTCCAGGTCTGATCAAAAATATAGTAAAACGAAACGTATGGAATAAACTATATAGAAAAGAATTGATAGAAAACATTTATGCCAATGAATATCCTAGAGCACAAGATTTCGAGTTTAATATCCGGGTTTTTTTAAAAGCAAAAAGTGCGATAGCCATCCATCGAGAGATGTATTATTGGGTACAAAGACCAACATCAGTAATGCATCAAACTGATTTTTGGGACATAGTCTACGAATGTCATGTCAAGATGTTTTATGAGAATTATACTAAACTTACAGAAGACCAAAAGCACAATTATGGTTGTTACTTTTTAAGCTATCTATTCAAGCAAATGGTGTTTTATAAAAACAGAAATTACAAAACTGACAAGGAGCCGCAAGTATTCGAACGATGCAAAGAATATGAGCGAAATACCCGCAAAGCCTATTGGCTGAACTGGCGTATCAACCCATTTGAGAAAATCGGTGTGACCATTCTTCTGCACAATCCTCGCCTGACTCACTGGCTGATGCGAGTCACAAAAAATTATTAACGGTCTGAGAAAAACACGGAAATAAAGCATGTTCGACTTCGTTCCTTTATCCAGCTATTCGTTAATCTTCGAGTTTTCCGTACTGGCTTTGATTGGCATTATGCTATTTCAATGCCACAAAGGAAGTATTTTGGAAGAGGACACTACAAAGCTGAATGCTAATCTGGGGTTGGCCTATATCATTGTGCTGATTCTCTACATGGGGCTTCGACCCATATCCAGTGTTTTCGGCGACACGGCTAATTATGCCGTTGGTTTCAGGAAGATGGCTGCATCGGGTGAGCCTTTTCAGTTTAATTTTCAGGGAGAGTGGGTTTACTACAGCCTAATGCGATTGTTTGCGAAGTTCAGTAACATTCATGCTTTCTACCTTTTCTGTGCAACGGTTTATGTAGGCTCATTAGCTGTGGCGATGAAACGAATCTTCAACAGCTACTATTTTATTCCGCTTCTGGTTGTCATGAGCATGTTCACTTTCTGGGCTTACGGAGTGAATGGCATTCGCAATGGCATGGGAGCATCTCTGTTTATCCTGGCCATGACCTACGTGGAGAATCTGCCTGTTGCTATTATACTATTATTATTAGGCTGTGGAATACACCAGTCAACATGGCTAATGGTTGCTGCGGCGGTTGTAGCATGGTTTATAAAAGACAACCGTTACTATCTGGCCGGCTGGTTGCTATGCGTAGTGGTTTCATATTTCTGGGGAGGGCCTATTCAGGAATTCCTTTCTCAATATGCTGTTTTTGGCAATGATACCCGTATGGCTGGATACCTATCTGGCAACAACCAATACGGTGAAATCATACAGATGGAGATGAAATTCCACTGGGATTTCTTAATATACAGCAGCATGGGCGTAGCGGTAGGCTATTACTTCATTTTTGTGCGGAAGTTTGAAGACGAATACTACCATTGGATTTATAACATCTATCTGTTAACCAATGCACTTTGGGTGCTGGTAATCCGCTCCACCTACTCCAACCGCCTGGCACAGATTTCCTGGTTTGTGCTGCCACTTGTACTCATCTATCCCTTCATGAAAAAACGGTTTTGGGAAAACCACGAGAAGATGCTGGGGTATGCGCTGGTTGCTTTCTACGCATTCAGTTTCTTCTACAACATATTGAAACCCGTCTTGTTCTGATTAATCAGAGTAAGCTAGCGCAGAGAAATCTTGACTTCTCTGCCGAGAAAGACGAGAATTTGAAATGAAAAAACTTATTCGCATAACAACCTCTGA
>JAEEGL010714260.1_pt1 | contig 10187 bp, 8 predicted proteins | sample 9134231 | NCBI WGS metagenome assembly JAEEGL01 (sample SAMN16246548, study PRJNA631951) | gut metagenome | biome: gut microbiome; feature: rumen; material: fiber-attached | host: Bos | place: Iran: Karaj | collected 2018-10
AACGCCTCGCAGGAACACCTGCGGGGCGTTGTTTTATATCATATTTACTTCCCGACGCAGAACCGCGAGAACACCTCATCGACCACGGCGTCGCTCACCTTTTCTCCGGTCAGGGAAAGCAGCGCGTCGATCGCGTCGTCGATCGCGACGTTCACCGCGTCGAGCGTCATGCCGCTTTCGAGATCTCCTTGTGCCTGCCGCACGGCGGCGAGGGCGCGTTCGGCGTCCTGCTTCTGCCGCTCCGTTGTGAGCATCGCAGCGGTCGGATCCAGTTCATTTGTGCAAAGCAGTGCCTCCGCCGCCTGTTCGAGCGATTGCAGGCCGTCGCCGGAGAGGGCGCACAGCTTCACACAAAGCGGCAGCTTTTCCTGCAGCAGCGCAAGGTCCGCCATTTGCGGGAGATCGCTTTTATTGAGCACGCCGACCACACGGCGTCCTTCGCACAGCCGCAAGATCGCTTCGTCCGCCTCGTCCAGCGGACGGGAAAGATCAAACACCGCAAAGATCAGTCCGGCGCGGTCGCCCGCCTGCTTTGCGCGGTCAACGCCGATCTGCTCGACGACGTCGTCCGTCTGCCGGATGCCCGCCGTGTCGGCGAGGTGCAGCACGAGATTGCCGAGCCGCACGGTTTGCTCCACCACGTCGCGCGTCGTGCCGGCGATCTCGGTCACGATCGAGCGGCCGAAGCCGGAAAGGAGATTCATCAGCGCCGACTTGCCGACGTTCGGCTTGCCGATGATGGCGGTCTGTACGCCCTGCGTGATCGCGCTGCCCGCGTCGAACCGGCGCAGCAACCCGGTCAGTTCATCCGCCACGTTTTGCAGCGTTTCGGCGATCTCTCCGTTTTCCAGTTCCTCGATCTCGTCGTCGGGGTAGTCCACCCACGCGGCGAGCTGCGCGGAAAGGCCGAGCAGCGACGCGCAGAAAGCCTGCATCTTCCGGCTCAGCGCGCCGTCGAGCGCCGTCAGGGCGGCTCTTGCACCCTGTTCGCCCTGCGCGTGGATAATGCCCATGACGGCTTCCGCTTCGGTCAGATCGAGCTTGCCGTTGAGGAACGCGCGCTTGGTGAATTCGCCGGGACCCGCCGGCACGGCACCTGACGCGAGCACGGCGCGCAGCACCTGCTGCAGCACATAAAGGCCCCCGTGGCACGAAAGCTCCACGACGTTTTCGCCGGTGTAGCTTTTCGGCGCGCGGAAGACGAGCGCAACGCATTCGTCGAGATCCTTCCCCTCAAACGCAACACGGCCGTGCGCGGCACGGTAGCCGGCAAGGTCGCGGAGCCTCGTCGGACCGGTGGGGCGAAACAGCCCGTCCGCAATTGTGATCGCGTCGTCGCCGGACAGGCGGACGATGCCGATGCCGCCCGCCGCCTGCGGGGTCGAGATCGCTGCAATGGTTTTGGACATAACGAAACCTCCGTTTTAGATTCAAGCAAAAGTCGGTCAGCCGCCGTCCGCCGCAGCCGCCGGTTCTTCCGGCAGGGCGGCTTTTTTCTTTTCCGGCAGCTGTGCGACGAGGATCGCCGCGAACATCAGAACACACCCGAGCGCTTCGCGCAGCGTCGGGATCTCATGGAGTACGAGCATCCCCGTCAGCATCGCGAACACCGACTCGAGACTCATCAGCATCGACGCGAGCGTCGGCTCGGTCCTTTGCTGGCCGAGGATCTGCAGCGTGAAGGCCACGCCGGACGACATGATACCGGAATAGGCGATCGAACCCGCCGCGCTCCAAAGCAGCTCCGGCTTCACCTCTTCAAACAAGAGCATCCCGACGCCGCTGAACACGCCGCTGATAAAGAACTGCAGACACGACAGCTTCACGCCGTCCATATAGGGCGAAAAGCGGTCAATGAGCAGGATATGCACAGCATAGACCGCCGCGCAGGCGAGCACGTACAGGTCGGAGCCCTGCACATGAAAGCCGTCCTTGATACAAAGCAGATACAATCCGCAGACCGCTCCCACGGCGCAAGGCCAGATGATGGGACGGATGCGCTTGCGCAGCACCACGGAGAAGATCGGCACCAGCAGAATGTACAGCGCCGTAATGAACCCCGCCTTGCCGGATGCGGTGCCGCGGTCGATGCCGAACTGCTGAAGCACCGACGCCGCGGTCAGCGCCGTTCCGCACAGCAGACCGCCTTTGAGAAAGAGACGCTTTTGCGGCGCGTCCATCGACGTAAAGGCGCCCTTTTTCTTTTTATAGGCGTCCACGCACCACGTCACGGGCAGCAAAAACGCGCTGCCGAGCAGGGACCGAATCGAGATGAACGTGAACGGACCGACAAACTGTGCGCCTTCGGACTGCGCAACAAAGGAGCTGCCCCAGACGATGGCGCAGAGCGTCAAAAGCAGACTGCCGATCAGATTATCCCGCTTGGTATGGGGCATAGCGTTCACTCCTTTTTGTCCTCCGCTTTCGCGGCTTCCATGATTTTCAGCACGCGTGGCAGAATCTCCGTCGCGCTTTCGTCCAGCATCCGCACTGACAGGTACGGCCGTTTGCCGCCGCTGACCATGATGCGGCCCTTCATCAGCGTCGCGAGCATGGAGATCCACGCGGGGCGGATCTCGTCGAGGAAGAGCAGCAGACTGGTCCCGCGCTGCGAGATCTCGGTCACGCCGAGCGCCGTTGCGCGGGCGCGGATCAGCGCCACCTCGCACAGACCGCGGACGCTTTCCGGCGGTTCGCCGAAGCGGTCGATGCATTCGTCGATCACGTCCAGCACATCCTCCTGCGTCCGGACGGCGGCGATGCGTTTATACAGATAGATCCGGTTTTTGACGGAATCCACATAGGTTTCCGGGATATGCGCGTCGATCGCGACGTCGATCAGACAGCCGTCCTCTTCGGGCGCGTCGTCGTTCTGGTCTTTTTCGTTCGCAACCGCCTGCGAAAGCAGCCGGAGATAGAGGTCGTAACCGACCGCTTCCATGTGTCCGTGCTGCTGCGCGCCGAGGACGTTGCCCGCGCCGCGGATCTCCAAGTCGCGCATTGCGATATGAAAGCCGGAACCGAACTCGGTGTATTCGCGGATCGCGCTCAGCCGGCGCTGCGCCTCACTCGACAGCTGCTTTTGCGGCATATAGGTGAAGTAGGCGAAGGCGCGCCGCGTGCTGCGCCCGACCCTGCCGCGGATCTGATGCAGCTGCGCCAGTCCGAGCCGGTCGGCGTTTTCGATGATCAGCGTGTTCGCGTTCGGGACGTCGACGCCCGTTTCGATGATCGTTGTGCAGACAAGGATGTCGATCTCGCCTTCGAGCAGCTTGCGCCAGACCTCGCTGAGCTCGTCCTCGCTCATTCTGCCGTGTCCGATCCCGATCCGCGCATCCGGCAGCAACTGCTTGATCTTCGCCGCCGTCCGGTCGATCGTCTCGACGCGGTTGTGCAGATAATAGACCTGTCCGCCGCGGCGGATCTCGCGGTCCATCGCCTCGCACAGGACGCCCATATCGTGCGGCACCACATAAGTCTGCACCGGGTGGCGGTCGGCAGGCGGCATTTCGAGGATCGACATGTCGCGGATGCCGCTCATCGCCATGTTGAGCGTCCGCGGGATCGGCGTCGCCGACAGCGTCAGCACATCGACGAGTGGGAAGCGCTCCTTGAGCCGTTCCTTCTGCGCAACGCCGAAGCGCTGCTCCTCATCGACGATCAGCAGACCGAGGTCCTTGAACTCGACGTTTTTCGCGATGATCGCGTGGGTACCGACGACGATATCGACCGCGCCGCGCCGCAGCGCCTTTTTGATTTTCGTGCGCTCGGTCTGGGTGCGGAAGCGCGAGAGCATCTCCACCTCGACCGGGAAGCCGTCGAACCGCTTCTGGATCGTCTGATAGTGCTGGAACGCGAGGATCGTCGTCGGGACGAGGATCGCGCACTGTTTGCCGTCCGCGACGCACTTGAACGCCGCGCGCAGCGCCACCTCGGTCTTGCCGAAGCCGACGTCGCCGCACAGCAGCCGGTCCATCGGATACGGGCGTTCCATGTCGCGCTTGATCTCGTTGATCGCTTCGAGCTGGTCATCCGTTTCGTCAAAGATGAATCGGCGCTCAAAATCGTTCTGCATATCGATATCCGGCGAGAACGCAAAGCCCTTCGCGTGCAGCCGCTGCGCGTAGAGCGCCGTGAGCTGGACCGCCAGGTCCTGTACCGACGCACGGACCCGCGTCTTGGTCTTCTTCCATTCATCCGAGCCGAGCCGGTTGAGCTTGACGGGCTTGTCGCTGTCGCGCGGGGAGATGTATTTGGAAACGAGATCGAGCTGCGTGACGGGCATATACAGCACGTCCGACCCACGGTAGCTGATCTTGATAAAGTCCTTGACCTTGCCGTCGATGGTCATCGTCTTGATCCCGTCGAAGACGCCGATGCCGTGAACGGCGTGGACCACATAGTCGCCGCGCGCGATCTCTTCGAGCGAGGCGATCCCCTTGCCGGCCTTGAACCGGCGCTTCGCCTTCTGCGCCGCGGCGGAGAGTCCCGCTCTGCGGTGGGTAAATACTGAGATGTTGAGTGCGGGATAACTGAAACCGCTGGAAAACACGCCAGGGATCACGCTGACCCTGCCCTGTGGGAAGGCGGCGGGCACAACGGAGAAATACAGCGCGGAAACGCCCTCGGTCTCGAGGTCATAGGCGAGTTCCTTCGCACTCTTTTCCGTCCCCGCGGCAACGATCACGGTGGCGTCCTTCTTCCGCAGCAGCGGCTGCAGATCCTCAAGCAGATACGACAGCGTGCCGTCCCACGGGGCGGCGGTCGTCGCTTCGACCGTCGTCAAAAGCCGCACGGGCACGTCGAAGCTGCCGCGCGCGAGGTTGTCGAGAAAGACCGCGCCGGTTTCAGTATAGCGGTTCAGCAGCTGTGAAAGCGTCAGCGAGAACGTGTCGAGCCCCTTGACGATGTGCCCTTCTTCGGTCATCAGTTTGAGATCTTCGAGCAGCAGCTTCTGCGCGCTCTCCATCCGCTGCCGCACGCCGGCGCTCTCCGAAACGAACATAAGCGCGTCGGCGGCGTAATCGAAGAGGCTTTCCGGCGTCTCATAGGCGAGTGACAGATAGCGGTCAACACAGGAAAGGCGCACGCCGCTTTGCAGCTGCTCCAGATCGCGCGTGATCGTCGCCTTCGCCTTGACGCTGCCCTTGCCCTTGATCGTCGAAAGAAACGCGGCGAGCTTTTCACGCAGCACATCGTCCGATTGGAACAACACTTCAGTCGCCGGCGTGAGCGTGATCTCTTCCAGCCGGTCTTCGCGCCGCTGAGTTTCCGGGTCGAACGACGCGATGGAATCGACCGTATCTCCCCAGAATTCGATCCGCAGCGGTTTTTTCGCGTGGGGTGGGAAAACGTCCAATATCCCGCCGCGCTGTGAGAACTGTCCGATGAAATCGACCTGCTCCACCCGGGCGTAACCCGCGGCAAGCAGCGTGGCGGTCACGTCTTCGAGCCGACAGTCCGCTCCTTCGCGCAGCACGACGGTGTTTTTCTGCAGCGCCGCGCGCGGGAGCGTCAGCTGACAGGCGGCCTGCGCCGTCGTCACGATAACCTTTGCCTTGCCGCTCAGATAGTTCGACAGCACACCGATACGCAGCTGTTCGTATTCGTGCGAGGCGCTGTCCTCCGTGCGAAAATGAAAGTCGCGCGCGGGATAGACGCATGCGCCGCCGGTGAAAGCGTTGAGGTCGTCACACAGGCGGCTCGCTGCGTTTTCGTCCGGACAAAGCACCACCGCCGGTCTTCGCAGCGTTTCGCAAATTGCTGAGATCCAGTGCGCCTTTTGTGCGTTCGCAAGTCCGAGCACGCCGAGCGGCGCCCTGCCGACGCGCAGCGCGTCGCACACGGCGGTAAATTCCCGGCTTTGTTTCAGCAATGCGGTAAAAGCGGACATCGTTTTCTCCTTTTGCAAACGCAGAAAGCCCCGCTTTCAAAAACGGGGAGGGGGCGAGTTCGTTTTATTGTACACCGCGCAGGCGGTTTTGTCAATGAAGAAACGCGAAACTTTGAGGTTCTTTTTTAGGCGAAACGGCTAATATAAGGGACGAAGCATTCGAGGCACACGGCAAACAAAGATTTGACAAAGCAAAGGCTGTGTGCTATAATGTTTTTTGATTCTGAACGCTGCGTGAAAGGAGGGCGAGATCATGAAAAAAGCGAGAATGTGCGTGGCGCTGCTGCTGGTCGCGGCGATCGTGCTGTCGTTTGCCTGCGTCTGCTCGCTGTATGCCTATCCGACGCATACCCATGACGGTCACAGCTCCCACTGTGTGCTCTGTGCCGTTGCGGAACGGGTCGGCAATCTGCTGCATGCGGCTGACGCGCTCGGCACGCTGTTCGTGCTGCTGGCGGGACTTGTCTGTCTTGCCGTTTTCCTCTCCCCGCGGGTTGTGGAAAAGCCGCGTCGCGTGGTAACGCCCGTCACGCTGAAGACCAAACTGAGCTGGTAAGGACACAACGGAAAAGGAAGCTGTTTTTTTCTATAACGGCTCTTTGTCGTTGTGTCTATTTCTATACCATTTTTACAGTTTGGAGGCTGTTTTACTATGAAAAAAACAATTGCCGTTTTGATTTCCGTCCTGCTCGTTCTGTCTTTGTTCGCCGCCTGCGGCAAGCAGCCCGTTCAGCAGCCCGACCCCACCGAACCCGCAAACGACACGGCAAAGCTGAATGTCGTCTGCTCCATCTTCCCGCCCTATGACTTCGTCCGTACGATTGCGGGCGACAAAGTCGATCTGACGCTGTTGCTCGATTCCAAAACCGATCTGCACAGCTACACTCCCACCGCCGACGACATCATGAAGATCTCGCAGGCCGACCTCTTTGTCAACATCGGCGGCGAATCGGACGACTGGGCGGAGGACGTGATCGCGTCCGCCGAAAACAAGAACCTCAAGGTCGTTTCACTGATCGATCTTGTCAACGCCGTCGAGGAGGAAGCCCTCCCCGGTATGCAGGAGGAGGAAGAGGAACACGAGGAAGAAGAGGGTCCGGAATATGACGAACACGTCTGGACGTCGCTCAAGAACGTCATCATGATCGTTCCCGCGCTGACCGACACGCTGTGCGAACTGGATGCGGCGAACGCCGACTTCTACCGCGCCAACAGCACCGGTTATCTCCAGAGCCTGCAGGCGCTGGAAGCGCAGTACGCCGAAACGATCGGCGCTGCCGCGCGCAAAACGCTGCTCTTTGCCGACCGCTTCCCGTTCCGCTATCTCGCGGATGACTACGATTTGACCTGCTACGCCGCGTTCTCCGGCTGCTCGGCAGAGACCGAAGCGAGTTTTGAGACGATGACGATGCTCGTCGACACCGTGAAGGAGCAGAACCTGCCCTACATTCTGATGATCGACGGCAGCGACGGTTCGGTCGCAGAATCCGTCAGCCGCCAGAGCGGCGCGGAGATTCGTGTGCTCAACTCCTGCCAGTCCGTTTCCGCCGACGATATCGCGGCGGGCATGACCTACCTTTCGATTATGAACGACAATCTGCAAGTATTAAACGAGGTGCTCAACTGATGGAACTACTCAGACTCACCGACGTCAGTGTCGGATATGAAGGCAAGCCGGTCGCGACCGGCTTGTCGCTGACGCTGCAGGAGGGCGACTACCTTTGTATCGTCGGTGAAAACGGCGCGGGCAAAAGCACGCTGATGAAGACGCTGCTGAATCTGCGCGCGCCGCTTTCCGGGTCGATCGTCTTTTCCGACGCGATCGCCCGCAACGAGATCGGCTATCTGCCGCAGCAGACACTGGTGCAGCGCGACTTCCCTGCCACGGTGTGGGAGGTCGTGATCTCCGGCTGTCTCAACCGCTCCGGTCTGCGTCCGTTTTACACCAAAGCGCAAAAGGAAACGGCGCAGCAATGGCTGGAAAAGCTGGATATGGCTTCGCTCAAGAAGCGCTCCTACCGGGCGCTTTCCGGCGGGCAGCAGCAGCGCGTACTTCTGGCGCGGGCGCTCTGCGCCACAAAAAAGCTGCTGGTGCTCGACGAGCCTGTCGCGGGTCTCGACCCGATCGTGACGGCGGATCTTTACGCGCTGATCCAGCGGATCAACCGCGAAGACGGGATCACGATCATCATGGTCTCGCACGACATCGGCGCGGCGCTGCAGTATGCCACCCACATTTTACAGGTCAGCGGCGACAACAACTTCTTCGGCACAGTCGAGAAATACCGCCAGTCGGCGCTCGGCAGTCTGTTTTTGGGAAAGGCGGGTGAAGGTCATGCTTGAAAAACTGCAGCTGTACTTCGCCTATGACTTTGTCAAATTCGCGCTGGTCGTCGGCGTGCTTGTGGCGCTGTGCGCGGCACTGCTCGGCGTCACGCTGGTCCTCAAACGCTATTCGATGATCGGCGACGGTCTGTCGCATATGGCGTTCGGCGCCATGACGGTCGCGATGCTGTTTTCGATCGCGCCGATTTATCTGACCTTGCCGGTCACGATGCTGTCCGCGGTACTGCTGCTGCGCGGCGGCGGCAAGCTCAAAGGCGACGCGGCGGTGGCGATGCTGTCGGTCTCATCGCTCGCGATGGGCTATCTTTTGCTCAACATTTTCAAATCGAAGAGCGCGAACCTCAGCGGCGACGTCTGCGCCATCCTTTTCGGCTCCACGTCGATTCTGACGCTCAAGCGCAGCGACGTCATTTTATGCGCCGCCCTCGCCGCCGTCGTGATCTTCGTTTATATCTTCTTCTATAACAAGATCTTTGCCGTGACGTTCGATGAAAGCTTTGCCCGCGCCACCGGCACCAAGGCTTCGATGTACAACACGCTGCTGGCGATCATCACCGCGGTCGTGATCGTGCTGTCGATGAACCTCGTGGGCGCGCTGCTGATCTCGGCGCTGATCGTGTTCCCGGCGCTGTGCGGGATGCGGCTGTTCAAGAGCTTCCGCGGCGTCATCATCAGCGCGGCGATCATCTCCGTTTGCTGCGCTCTGGCGGGTATTCTGATCTCGATCCTTTACGGCACGCCGGTCGGCTCGACCATTGTCGCGGCGGACCTCGCGGTATTCCTTGTCTGTGTCATCATCGACCTTTGCAAAGGAGGCAGAAAAGCATGAAAAAACTGATTGCGATCTTACTGGCGGGTATTCTCGTCTTCTCCCTGTGCGCCTGCGGCGGACAAAACCAGCCCGAACCGGCCGGCACGACCGCGCCGCCGAGCAATAACGTGGACGATATCAGCACCACCAATCCCGGCACGTCGATTTCCGTGCCAGAGACCAGCGTCGATATCACCACCTCGTCCCTTGCCGTCAGCGAAAACGTCGAACAGCAGGAGGCTGCCGCGGCGAAGCTTGCGAACTATGACGTCGATATCGACCTCGAAGGGCTGAACAAAAACATGATCACCGCCCAGATGACGGCGATCTCGCAGGATCCGTCCTCCTATCTCGGCAAGACGATCCGTGTCACAGGCGTCTATGATCAGACCTATTACGAGCAGCTGGACAAGTATTACAACTGGGTCCTCGGTTACGACGAGACCGGCTGCTGCGCCGCGTGGGGCATCGAGTTCTACGGCGACGAAGTGCCGGAAAAGATCGATCCCTGGACGTCGATCTCGATGGTCGGCACGATCAGCACCTATGACGAAGAAGGCATTGCCTATACGTTCATCGACGTTTCGCATTTCGCGATGTGAGCATGATAGTGCACAGTGCGCAGTGCGCAGTGCACAGTGAAAGCCGCCTTCCGGCGGCTTTTTGCTTTGGCATGATTTCACACTTGTACTTCATAACAAAGTGCAATTCCCGTGGCTATGCGTTTGCAGGGATTGTTCTTATGTGTTCTGTTTCCAGTGAATTTGTCATCTTAAAAGCCGCCCCGTCGGGCGGCTTTTTCTGTCCACTGTGCACTGCGCACTGTGCACTGATCGCGGCGCTGCCGCAATCAAAGCGCATTGATCATCAGCATCAGATCATAGAGATACGGCATGCCTTTGTCGGTCTTGCTCAGGACGTTGCCCAACAGCACCATGTGGGCGCCGATATAGGTCGGGAAGATGTGATAGACGCCCTTGGAAAAGCCGTTCTGCGCCAGCGCGACAGACGGCTGCGCGCCCACGGTATCGCTCTCCTTGTCGAACGGGGCGGTCTCCGAAATCGTGTTGACCAGACCGTCGTTCGGCTGCCAGCGCTTGTCGAGTACCATGCCGCCCTTCGTCACCGTGTCGGTGT
>JAEEGL012091672.1_pt1 | contig 10187 bp, 12 predicted proteins | sample 9134231 | NCBI WGS metagenome assembly JAEEGL01 (sample SAMN16246548, study PRJNA631951) | gut metagenome | biome: gut microbiome; feature: rumen; material: fiber-attached | host: Bos | place: Iran: Karaj | collected 2018-10
AGTCGAAGAGTCATAATCTATATCACAGTCCATTACGTATGCGGCGCCCGAGTAGTCGTCAGTACCTATAAGATCACCCTCTGCTTCTGCAATGTTTTCTCCCGTTTCGGGATTTACGATACAGATTTTTCCTGCATAATAGCCGCTGTCATCGTAAGTGGCGGGTGTTCTTGAAATAAAGCAGTCTCCGACTGTTCCCAGAACATCTGTAAACCCGTCAAAAGTCTTTTTATCTCCTGTTTTAACATCATAACTATATACTCTTGATGCAGTTTTACCATCATCCCTGACATAAAACTCTCCAGAATAGAGTTTTCCGTTTAACGCATAGAGTGCTCCGCTGCCGGTATCTTTATCGTTAACAAGTTCAATGTTTCCGTCTGCATCTATTGAATAAAGCCTGTATGTATTACCTAACTGATAATTGATCACAAAAGGATCCGAGAAGTACAAGATAACCGAGTTAAAATAATCATCATAATCGTATTCCCTGAAATAAACCTTACCCTCGCAGTAAGCATGGTACTGAGTTTTCATCGGAGTCAGAATGAAATCCTCTTCAGACATCAATGCCCCATCGGTATTATCCGAACCGTTATTGTCGGTGTTTCCTTCAACAGTCTCGTCTGTGCCGGTTTCCACACTGCCCTGAGTATCAGCATCACCGCCGGTGTTTCCGTTATCCGTTACTAAAACAACAGCATTCCTGCTGCCGTCATCTTTTCCCGTGTCAGGGTTATTTGAAGGCCCAAGCGTACAGGCACTTGATAAAGTAACCACGCCCGTAAGTAAAAGTATTGCAAATCTTTTTAAATCTTTCATATCAACTCTTCTTTCTAAATTAAATATTCCTTGTAAATCTGCACATGGGATAACCCGTGCAGCCGTAAAACGGCCCGAATTTGCCGTTTCTTTGAACCAGAAGGCTTCCGCATTTAGGGCATTTTTTCCCTTTAACGTCTGCAGAAGGATTCTCCATCTCCTTACGGAGATTTTCAAATACTTTCTGATTCATCATGCAGTCATTAAGCGCTCTGTGGGCACCTTCAGTGTCTATATCATAATAAATTGCCAGATCTTCCAGTCTGTGATGACCAAGCTGCGGAAGATACATTCTCGCTAAAGGAAGCGTATCAATGTAATCGTTTCCGACTGTCTTTCCGTAAAAATCCATTGCATCCCTGCAGATGAATTTCATATCGAAGCTGTGAATGTTATGCCCCACAAGGATATAGTCTTCCGCAAAGTCGAGAAAGTCTTTTAAAACAGTATCGAACAAGGGTGAATCCGCAACCATATCGTCGGTTATTCCGTTCACTGCGGTTGCCCCATCTGAAATATGCATTTCGGGATTAACAAGTGTTGAGAATTCTTCCTCAACTTTACCGTTAATTACTTTCAGTCCTGATATTTCCACAACACGATCTTTTTTATAGGATACCCCGGTGGTTTCCAGGTCAAAAACCACGTAGTCGGGAACATATATATTAAGTTTGCGCCCCATCTGGTCGGACAGCATTGATAATTCCTCTTTTCTTTATTTTAAAAACCAAAACATATTATATCAAACCTCTGTCCAACTTTCAAAAAAATAGCATCCTTATCGGATGCCAATTTTATCTGCTGTTATATCTATACAATCTCTTATTCTCCATTTTGTTTGCAGGTATGCCATGAGTATTCTATGATATATGCCGGTGTTACGTATTCTGTCTTTTATATGGTATTGTTCAAATTTCAGGTAATTACCGTCTTTGTATGCTTCTAACTGCTGAATCAGAAACGAAATCTTTTTTTGTTTCGAAAATTCTCCGTGAAAAACAACACTCCTTATTCTTTCACCGTCAACCGTCAGAATATCACATCCGGTATTAATATTGCTAAGTGAATCCCTATGCACGAACTGCTCCTCTTCCTCAAGATGCATGCGTGCTATTTTGTAGGAAACAATATCAAATTCCAGTTCGGATATCTCTTCGGTTTCGGCAGAGCACAGTCTCGGGTTATTTCTCGTGCAGTAGTAATGTCCGTCGTCCACCTCATAAAGAAAACTCGATGCTTTTCCTGAATCGCACTCTTCCACGAAGATAAAAATGCTTGAGTATTTCGAAGCTTCCTCTTTAAAGCCTTTATAAAAATGTCCAAAGACACAGATCAAAGCAGTTATCGCCGCAATATAAACCGTTATCAGGATTCTTAATACAACTAATACAACCTTTTTCTTCATTCGTAACCCTCCCTTCACTTCGCCGTCTGTAAAATAAACAGGCGAGAGGGGGAAATGTTACTTAAATTATTCAATTTAGTAGAAGATTTTGATTATTTCTGCTATAATATACTTGGGTATTTATGTAAACCCTTTCATTATGCAACAAAAAAGGATTAACAATGTTCAAATATGTACTGGCCTTTCTCGTTTTTATGGTTGTTCTTTCTGCGATAGCTGTTCCGATCTACATTATCATTGACAGCAGAAAGAGGCCATTGATACAGGATCTAAGCCTGACCGAGAAAGATTTTGCACGCTATAAAAAGTTAATAAAACAAAACTGCTCCGCAGCGGCTTTCAGGTCATACTATAACTTCTTAAAGAAATATCCCGGCGGATATTACAAGAAGAAAAAAGACGGAACCGTTATCGGAAGAGAGTATTCCGGACGAGAGAAAGGTGACCTTAAGGGAATCTTTTATAATGTTGTATTTCCGAATCCGCATTTAAGGATCGAGGATAAGGAGGAATTCAGAATGTTCCTCATATCCAAGGGAGTAAACGGATGTTATGCAAGACCGGAATATGAGACAAGAGACGGTAAGCTTACAAACAAGAAAGCCGACGAGGAAGAATTCGAAAAGAAAGAAGTCGGAAACCTCGGTGAAGAAGCGGTCAGAAACAAACTCAACAGCCTTAAGGACAAGGGATATCTTATCATTAACGGAGCTGTTCTTAAATACGATGACCAAAAGGTGGAATATGACCATATCGTAATCGGTCAGAACGGCGTATTCTCTCTTGAAACCAAATCGTACGGTTTATCCAAGGATGGTAAGAACAGAGCGTCTCTTTTCATCGATGAAGGTGATAAATGGATTCTCAGAAAATACAAGAAGAACCGAGAACTTAAGTCTCCGACCCCTCAGATCTTAAAAGAAAGAGATCATTTAAAAGATCTTTTACATAATGCCAAAGAAAAGATTGAGGTAAAACCCATTCTGGTCCTCAGTAACAAAGATCTTTTCTTAAAGAACAACATCAAACTTGATTATGATGTTGTAACGGTAAATGATCTTGAAGACTGCATTATCAATTCGCAGCTTAACAGAATCTCGCATGATGAAGAGATACTTATAGCGCAGATAATCGATGACCACAGGATCAATGCATAATTTCAAAAAGCCAACCTAAACAAGGTTGGCTTTTTTATTTGTACATATAACAAGTTCAAAATTATAATCTTTTTTTCTGACATGCTTTTCCCTTTACTAATCTTCTTTTCCAATAGTATTTCATTAGACTCAAAAAAATCCAAAATCAAACAAAGCGTTGTGAAAACCCGACACGCATCTTCCTTAGGAAATTAATTCAATCTTTAGAATAGACATATAACCCAATCACACAAACTATAAACACAAATTTTATTAGTCTAACTCCTTAGCAAATTAGAAAACCCCAAATAAAAAACGACATGCAATTTCCGGTGGGTTTTTGTTACCGAGTTACGATGAAGTCAGAAAAACTTAATCACCAAATTATTCAGAAAAAGAAAACAGAACGGAGGTGATGAAAAAACAAATTATTAATTTTGTAACAGATAACATTTATTATACCGTCAATGAACGGAGAAAAGGAGTAAACATGGAACAGATTAAAAGAATCATGGTCAAAAAAAACTTTAAAGGAATTGAGCTCGTTATTGCTGAAACATATTACGAGTTTGGAACACATTATGTTCTTATCACTAACGGAATGCCCGGCTTCCATTCTACTGATTACGAAAGAGTCGAAAACTATATGAATTCTCTCTTTGGAGTAGTTGAATAGATGGCTTGAGACCCCTTTTAAAATATTCAAATATTTAATAATCCATTAAGAAGGGAGCGTGATAATTTGAAAAATACAATAATAAGAAAGGAGGTGCCGAATATGGAAATCATCTATGAAGGAAGACTTCCCGAAGAAAACGAAGAATTGCTCGTATCCGGAACATGCACAGAAGAGCCCGGCGATAACTGTTGGCTTCAGTTAGATTAATCTAACCACGGTGGATGGCGGAAACGGAAAAGTCCTTTCCGCCATAAAATCCACCTGATATAAGGAGGTTATATGAACTATAAAGCATCTAAATACAATTTAATATTTGAAAGAAATAATCAAACATTCCTTTGGAATACGTTCACCGATGCATTAATTAAATTAGATAAAGATGATGCCCAGTTTATATATGATTTTGGTACTACAAATAATAATACTATAGAAGACTGGAAATTCCAGAATCTAATAAAATGCGGATGTATTCTTTCAGATTCTTATGATGAATTAGGCAAAGTATTATTCGACGAAAAAAGTGTTATGTTGAACCCTTTCCCTAATGCATTGCATTATACTATCGCACCCGGTCTTGCGTGCAATTACAATTGCCCCTATTGTTTCGAAAAAAAACGCGAATCAAATAAATCTATGGACAACAAAGTACAAAATGATGTTTGCGACTTTATCTTGAACAAAATATGTGCTAATTCAAATGTTAAAAATCTTGGTATTACCTGGTTCGGAGGTGAACCCCTCTTGAATCTTGAAGCCATCGAGTATATCAGTAAAAAGTTAATTGATTTCTGCACCGAAAAAGGAATTATTTACAGTGCCGGAATCGTAACCAACGGTAGATTTCTAACAAATGATGTTGCACAAAAACTCGTAGATTTAAAAGTTAAATATGTTCAGCTTGCCGTAGACGGCATGTCCGAACAATATACCAAAATGAAAGGTTGTTCGGAATCAGATTTTTACCAGGTCATAAAGAACATCGAAACATGTGCTGATATTATCCCTATAACCGTTAGAATAAACGTTTCCGACAGCATCAATGAGGCCTGCAAATTAACCGACTTCCTTTTGAAAACAAAGAAATTAGACGGTAAGATCAAGATTTATATTGCTCATATAAGGGATTATGAGCAGCGTACCGGCGAAGAAGAACGTAAATCTCACGCTGACTTCTTAAAAAACGAAAAAACATATATGCTTAAATTCGGCAAAAACAAAGATTATAAATCAGAAAGCCTTTCCTATATCATTCCGCAGAGAAGGTGCACAACCTGCTTGACAGTATGCTCGCAAAATTACTGTATCGGCCCCGAAGGAGAACTATATAGATGCGAGCATTTCTTTGGTCGTAAAGACAAGGTCGTTGGAACTATATATGAAGGAAGATATTACACAGAAAACGAACAGAATTATTTAACATTCCAGCATCCTCAGAAATGCTTGGACTGCCAACTGTTCCCCATATGCCTTGGAGGATGCATGAATGATGTCAAAAACGGAAGTGCTCAATTATCATGTGAAGATTTCAAAGAACACTTGATAGATTGTACAATCCGAAAATACTTTGATGAATGAATTTATCTGACTATTCAACAAAATAACCATTAATAATGAAAAGAGGTGATAAATATGAAGAAAGATCTCAAGCAAAGTCATACAGAAACAAACAAAACACTTTTCGATTCCATGCCTAAAGAGTTCAAATCGCTTGTTCGTGAATATGCAATGACAGATTTGGATCCCGACAAGTTTATAAAATACGTTAAAAACCACATAGAAGATTACAAGGCATCTGTAAACATGTCAGTCAATAAAACCCTTTTGATGGTTCAGGCATTGTTAGGTAGTCCAGTAGATTCTCCAACATGCTTATATCATTATTCTGAAGAAGCATTCGCTACGTATAAAGGTGATCTTGATTTTATAATACTCAATGTCGAAGCAATTCTAAAGAATTTAATTGAAAACAAGAAAATGCCAAGGCATCGCGATATGAATTGTGTTCAGGATGATACTCTTGCTTCTCTTACCCAAAATATGTATCTGTATCTTTATTATTACTATCAGAAAATCGGAAACAATAATAAAGCGATGGATTCATTAAATGAGATAGTTACATCCACCGAAAGAAACGCTTCATGGTTATTATCGCTTAATCCATCAGAGTCTTCATATATATTAGAAAAAGATATCTGGACCCCCACTCAAGACATCGATTTTTTCCCTGGATTATATCCTTTTCTTGAACCTCTATACGCCCTGAAAGCAACTCAGCCTTTAAATGATAATACTATTGAAGCTTATGAAAAATATATGAAATATCTTAAAAAATTCAAGTATTCCGCAAGAAATCATGAGATGTATTATAAATTATTTGATAATTGTAAAAAAGGATTGTACGACTTATACATCAATAAGATATCCGACCTAGATGACAAAATAGACGATATTTATTGTGATATGTCAGTCTTAATAAGAAAAAAAGATTCCTACAGCAAAAAAATCCACCAGATTGAGAGACCGGGAATCTATCCGGACGATTATACCCCTATGCCTTTTTAGTAGAGCATCAAATAACTATAATCCAATCTCGAAAAATCTCTCCTCCATCCTGAACTCTTATCGCTATAAGTAACATACGGTTGTCCATTTTCGTAATCAGCAAATGCGAACACTACTTCATCACCCCATAATATATTGGCAAAACATTTCATGTATCCGTATGCATCTTCCTTAAAAAACCCTTGAACTCCAATAAATTTGTTTCCTTCACTATTGATACATGTTCCACCAAGAACTCTTTCACCTGTTTCGAGCGAATTTTCTAAAAAGATCTCGCAAAATGATTTATCAATCAAACTCGAAGCCGGGTGAGTAAGAAGCTGTTTAGATGCATGTATAATTGCCTCGTCATGCTGAAAAACCGCTAATAAAAATACTTCTGAAGAATTGATCATAATAATATCCTCCTATTTAGTTTGATTAAGTTTATACCCGTATGCTTTTATAAAGCGTATACGACTTTTTACTTTACCAGTAAGAATCGAACCTCATCAGAATATAATTCAAGTCCGATGAACTCTCTTTTAAAACTCCATTTACGTAAATTGCATAACCGCTTCTTTCCTCTCTGATTTCGACTAAGCCATAGCTTGTCCTCTTCCCTTTTAATACCATATCGTTCTCCTTTCTGCCCGATGCCGTTAGCTCAGCTTTTTCTTTTCATACTTAAATTATATCTACCCGCTTGTACTTAACAGGAAATTGCATGTCTGTTTTTTTATTTACCATTTGTTAAGTCTATTTTATAAGAAAAGAACCCTCGATCCGGAAAACTGATGTCTGGATTTCGGGTTCTTTTCTTGAATGGAGGTGCAATAATAGGTTTAAGAAGCCAACTTTATGATCTTATTTTTCATTTCAATAGCACGATACTCTTTTTTATCAATACTTAATATATAATCACAAATTCTTATGGCCTCATCATATTGTCCTAATTTAAAGTGAGCATTTGCTCGAGGCATTAATATGCATTTTAAGTTTTTAATTTTTCTTTCACTTGTTACTTCAAATGCTTTATTGTCCACTAGTTCAATCTCAGCTTTTTTAAATAATTCTATAGCTTTTTCCAGATTATAAAACTCATTTATGTCAGGTTTGAACTGATATACCATGGCTTCCTCTGTATACACCCTATGAATCTCAGGAAACGATTTGGGTATTTTATTCAATAAATCCAATGCTTTGTTGTAATTATCTCTGTTTCTTTCAAATCTTGCGTATCCCGTCATTAATACTACATAGTCCTTTTTAGACTGTTCAGAGACTTCATCACCACTAATAAGCCGTTCTTCTAATTTGCCGCACCAATTATCATAAATGGTGTATTGTTTTTCATTTAATTCTCTTATTCTATTTGAAGCATTATAATTAAATTTTTTACTTTTTTTAAATTTGCAAAGCAAAAGCTTAACTTCTTCTTCATAACAGGCCATAAGAGCAGTAATCCCATTAATAGGATCTGATGACTCTATTACTTTTCCATACCATTCTTCCGCTTTTCTATAATCTCCTCTTTTTTGACACAGTCTTCCGAGCGCCAAGCATGAAGGTATATCATCCCGTTTAATGTTTTCAATAATGTGAAGATATACCGCCTCTGTAAAATTTGTAATATTCTTGGTTATTTCGTTATCTTCTTCCCGGATCATCGAATGCCACAAATCAGAAAGACTCTTTGTTAAGTAAATATAATTGTCGCTATCAACATATTTTATCAATTGTACTACAGGTCTATTAACATTTCTGACCGCAAGTTTGACATATTTGGACCAAGTATACAGTGAATCCAGTTTTTCTTTCGAATGATTATCTGTTAACTTTATTATGGATTTCTCAATATTATCAATTAAATACTCTTCGGTTATTACACCTTTTTCTTTTTCTCTCGCAAGGTCGCAAAGTAAATCGAGTTCTTTATTTAATGAATATTCGACTATGCTTATATCTGTTTTTCTTTTCTTTTTTAATAATGAAGAAATAACATTTTGTATTAATCCAATCATTAATGTTGCTTTTAATACTCTCATACGCACTCCTTCCATCGGGTTTTCCCGATATTAAACATAAACAATTGTCTCTTTACGTTACCAAACCCTAAATACTGCCAATACCCTCCTTTCTATAATTTATAATCTCATTTTAATATAGCGATTATTTTTATCGGAAAACTAATGTCTGTTTTCTTCTTTATAATCCAAGTTTGCTTCTGTTATTCCATTAGCCAATAAACTTTTTCTTGATTTCTTTAGGTTGTTTAGTATCTCTTTTCTTTTTAAATCAATGATTTCATCATATTGAGGAATCATTGTCTCTAAATATTCTTGTATATAATGAGCTTTTAATCCAACAATTTTTTTGAATTCTTCAGATGACAATCGTTTTTTCATTTCGATTCCTATTTCTGTTGCAAACCTATCATTGATTGTTTGCAAAACCTTGATCTCTTCGTTTTGATCAAGAAAGAAATAACCTATTTCTTTCAATTCTTCATTCGTAATTAGATATGATTTATTCATAATGGTTTTTATTTAACTCCTTTATACAGTTATTTAATTAATTCCTGTGCGATTGTAGAATCGGCATCTATCAAAACTACTTTCCTATTTTGGGCTGCCAGTTCTCCCGAAGTGCCAACATTATATATGTGCCACGGATCTGTTCCGCCCATGCCAATGGTAATTATCCTATCCTCAGATACTCCGTTTTCTACCAATATTTGTTTTATCCTTTCAGCTCTTTTATTAGAAAGCGATATACTATAATCACTCAAACCATCACCTGCAGTTGTCCCTATCAATAAAAGATTAAAATCCGTTTTATTTAACATATATTCAACAATCGGATTTAATACCTCATTCGCTTCATCAGGATTAACCAATACATCAGAATCGGCAACAAAACGCACCTGTTCTTCACTCAATATACTCGGCTCAGAAAATCTATTGCTCTCTATATACAAACATGACGAATCAAAAGATATTGGCATTTCACTTTCAAAATCAATAGTTGAAACCGAGGGCAAATTCGTCATTAGATTTGCCCCGCCGGAAGGTACATCTTTGATGTCCGGAATTCCTCCCCCTTTTAAAATAATTGCCTTCCAGATGTTGACTAAACCGTCTTCGGAAGCATTAACATTCCAAGCATCGGAATGAGAGATACGACCGTTGCAACCGGAATGTAGAAAAGGAATGACAATGTTACATATAACCACAGTCTTTTAAAGTTTTTGTTATCGTTTCGATTGCGGAAATATAGAACTACGATCAATACTCCGATAGCCACAAACGGAACATTTCTCACTACTCCCCAGACTATGGATGACTCTCCCGTAAACCATCCGTTTCCCGAAGGTATGCAGAGCATTACACGGCAAGCAGTAAGAAACAAAAGGCTGACCATTACAATATTCTTTTCTTTATCACTTTCCCACTCATACAGTTTGGTATGAAGGAAGAATAAAAGTATGTAGAAAACCGTCATGGTAAGTGAAGTTACCAGTTTGCCGAACCCCAGCGCCACGGTAAAATCCTTGTCGATAAAATAATTGAGCACTCGCGGGATCAGATGGAATGCGTCTCCG
>JAEEGL013170650.1_pt1 | contig 10187 bp, 12 predicted proteins | sample 9134231 | NCBI WGS metagenome assembly JAEEGL01 (sample SAMN16246548, study PRJNA631951) | gut metagenome | biome: gut microbiome; feature: rumen; material: fiber-attached | host: Bos | place: Iran: Karaj | collected 2018-10
CGCTCCCACTGTAAATTTATTCATAAATCTAGTTTAGCACATCTCAAAAACCCAGATGCTATAATGAAAGTATGAAGGCATTTTTCGCTAGGATTATGGCCAAACTCGTCGCGTTTTTCGACCCGCGCGTTGACCGTTTTCGCAAAGTGCCAATCGCGAATGGCAAGGAAGCGCGCGAAAAGGCGCAAAAAAAGCTCGAGCACGACATCAAAAAGCGCCTCACAGACGCCATCAAAGCAGAGCACAAGAACTTTACTCCGCAGTCCGAAAAGGACCTCGTGGAAATTATTCGTCGCACGCCGCGCGAAGCGTTGAGTATTAAGGACCGCAATCTGATTTCTGGCGCAATGTCGTTCAAATCTCGGACGGCCGCCCTGATCATGATGCCGCGCGACGACATTACTTTTGTCAAAGAAAAGGATGCGCTGACGCCACTCGTGCTCGATAAGCTCTACAAGACTGGTGACACGGTTTTTCCAGTTCTAAACGGCGCCGATAAGGTTTGTGGCCTCATTCGCACTGACAAACTCGACCTTCTCCACATTGGCAAGAACGAGCCAGTCGCAAAACTCATGGAGCACAACGTCGCCTTCGCACGCGTCGACTACACACTCGAGGAATTGCTTGCAGTATTCTTGCGCAACCGCACCGATTACGTGCTAATTATTGATCAGAAAGAAAACCTCCTCGGCTATGCCGAACTCAGTACCCTGATTGCCGTCCTCTTCAATCGCGAAATCAAAGACGATTTCGATAACGACGCCTCCTCCTTCGCCGTCGCTCGCCGCGAGCGCGACTAATCTGTTATAATATGCTTATGCTGTGGGCAATCTTTCCGATTTTTGCGCAATTATTCTATACGAGTGGCGGGTATATTCAGAATTACCTCGCCGATATTGCGATGCCCAAAAAACGCGCTGGCGCCCTCATCATTGGGCGTTTGCCGGCCTTTCTCGTGACGATGATGGTGCTGTTTGCCGTCTTTGGCCGCGTCGTTTTCGTGATGCCGCTCGGCAATGCGCTTGGTCTCGTCCTTGCCGGCGCGATTAATATCATCGGCTCGATTTATTACTTCAAAGCTCTTCAGCTCGGCGACGCGGCGGATGTTCATATTTTTGGCCAGCTCAGTCCGCTCATCTCGCTCGCCCTCGGCGTGCTGATCCTCGGCGAGACTATTACGGCTATGCAAGGCCTCGGCCTCCTGTTCATTATGGTCGCAATCGTCCTAATTATCTTCGGCGACACGAGCAAAAAAGAACGCCAATCGCCAAATATTCGTGTCGCGACGCTCGTCATCATTTCGGCCTTTTTCTCGATTCTCTCGGACGTCGTTTTTGCGCTCTTCATCAAAGGTTTTACCGCCGATACGACCTTGCTCGGTCAGTCGCTCTTCTTCTTCGAAATCGGCTCCGCGCTCATGGTGATCGTCCTGGCTATTTGTTTCGAATCGTGGCGCCGCGCCTTTCGCACCGCCTTCATAAAAGGGAAAAACCATCGCCGCAACACCTTTGCGCTCCTTTGCGATAACGCCGCGTTTGGCCTCGCGGAAGTCATTTACAAGTACGGTCTGCTCGTCGTGCCGGTAATTGCAATGATGACGGCGGTCAGTAAAGCCTCGAGCCTCTTTATCTCGATTTTTATTACGATTTTCTTCGGTCGCATCTTCCCGAAGTTTATTCACGGCAAGCGCGTCACGCGTAAAGTGATTGCGCAATACATCGTTGCCGCGGTCCTCATCGTGACCGGCATCATTGTAATGAATTAGCACTCTTGCCTAGTAGAGTGCTAAGTGCTATACTTTTTAGGTATGAGCAAACGCGATTATTATGAAGTTTTGGGCGTCAAAAAAGACGCATCTGATGACGAAATTAAGAAGGCTTTTCGTAAGCTCGCCATTAAATACCATCCCGACAAAAACCCAGGCAACAAAGAGGCGGAAGAGAAGTTCAAAGAGGCGAATGAGGCCTATTCCGTTTTGAGCGACAAAACTAAGCGCAGCCGCTACGACCAGTTTGGCCATGCCGGCGTTGGTGGCGATGGCGGCGGCGACCCGTTTGCCGGCTTCCGCGGCGCCAACGGTCAATCCTTCAATTTTGACTTCGGCGGCTCTGGCTTCGAAGATATTCTCGGTAGTATTTTTGGCTTCGGCGGCGGCGGTTTCCGCGCAGCACGTCGTGGACGCGATTATCGCACGAGCATTACGATCGACTTCGAAGAGGCTATTTTCGGCACGACCAAGACCGTTTCGGTCGAGGGCGAACAGACCAAGCTCAAGATTCCGGCCGGTATTTACGATGGTCAGTCGATTCGTTTGAGCGGTAAGGGCGGGGCGGCGCCAACCGAAGACGGCCAGCGTGGCGATCTCTATGTTGAGGTTCGTGTGCGTGCCCACAAGACTTTGACGCGCGAGGGCGAACTCATTCTTTCCGAGGTCACCATTCCGATGGTCGATGCTGTGCTCGGCACTGAAATCGAGGTTGAAACGGTTGACGGCAAGATCACGATGAAGGTCCCAGCCGGCACTCAGCCAGGCACGAACTTCAAGCTCTCTGGCCACGGCGCCCCACGCCTCGGTACCGACCAGCGCGGCCCGCATATCGTGACGATTAACGTTGAAATCCCAAGGAATCTCAACAAGAAGCAAAAAGATCTTATTGAAGAGTTCAAAAAGACCAAAAAAGGCCTATTCCGCTAATTCTTGACAAAACAGAGTATCTGTGCTAAAATAAAGACAGACCTTGAGCAAAGGCCTGTCTTTTCAGTTGTCCAAACGGGCAATTATTTTTTTGCAGCTTTTTTGGCTGGAGCCTTCTTGGCAGCCGGCTTTTTTGCAGCGGCTTTGACGTCTTTTTCGACGACCTTTTTACCAGCCGCGACAGCCTTCTTGCCAGTGACCTTAGCCTTCTTGGCGACCTTTTTGGTGCCTTCGGCGACGTCCTTACGAGTCTCCTTGCCAGACTTTGGGGCGAACAATACGCCGGCGATTGCGCCGCCGATTGCGCCGAGTGCTGCGCCAAGGATAAATTTGCCGTTGCCGTTAGCCTTCTTGGCTTCTTTTTTCTTATCTGCCATATTATTTCTCCTTCTTTGTTCTTTTGGCTTTTTTATCTGCTTTGTTGAGATAGCTCTCGGTAAAATGCTTCACCAAGCCACCCACCGTCGTCATATCGCGTACATTATCGGCAATGTCGTCGGCCTTTTCAGCGATGTTTTGGCCTTGAATCACAATTTTCTTTGCCTCTTTTGCGACGCCAATCAACTTGACAATCAGAACGATGCCGACAATCAAGAAGATAAAGAGCGTAATCGATAGAATAAATACTAAAATCCAAGCTGGTGTTTCCATGTTATTCTCCTAATTTATTAAATCTTTCGTAAGCTGCAAAATAGTTCTTTGGATCGCCCGTGGTCAACCATTCTCCTTTGCTCTTAGTTACGATGACGTCGCCCGACTTGGCGAGTTTGGTAATAGCATCAACCGTCCAGAGCTCGTTGTCGAGACCGGTGTTGCTTGGGTCGAGATGGGCGAATACTTCTGGCGTGAGCAAGTAGCGGCCGTAAGAAGTAAGGTTGCTTGGGCTAAGCTCTGGCTTGGCCGGCTTCTCGACGATGTGGCTCAGTGTCATCTTTGCCTCGTCTTTGAGTGCAATCATACCGTACTTGTTCCAAACTTCCTTTGGCATCTCCTGAGCGGTGATAATCGCCTTGGCATCTGGATTCTTTTCGTAGGCCTCAATCAAAGTCTGGACGTCGCCCTGACCGAAAATCAAATCGTCGCTATAGAGCGCAAGGAAAGCCTCGTCATCATTGAGGTAAGGTTTGGCGCTCGCGATTGGGCTGCCGTTGCCATATGGTAGGCTCTGGTCTTGCTCAATAATTGTCACGTTTGCAATTTCGAGCACTTCGCGCACGGACTCGAAACGATCGAGCTTGCCCTGGGAAGCGAGTTGCTTGTAAATCTTCTCGCAAGGATTGTTGAAATAATCCTCATAAATGCGCTTGCCCTCAGGGGTGCAAACGATGATGACGTCGTTAATGCCGCCCGCGACGCACTCCTCGACCACATATTGCATGATCGGCTTTGGGCCAAGCGGTAGCATTGCTTTCGGAATCGTCTTCGTGATTGGCAAGAAGCGGCTAGCGAAGCCCGCGTCGGTAATTACTGCTTTAGTTGGTTTTTTGTATGCCATAGTTCTCCTATACTCCTATGATAGCTTATTTCGGATTAATTCGTTAACGCTTGCTGGGTTTGCTTTGCCTTGCGACTTCTTCATGACCTGACCAACGAGGAAGCCAATCGCTTTCATCTCGCCGTTGCGGACATCTTCCGCAGCCTTGGCGCATTCTGGCATTGCTAATACTTCATCGATAATCTGCGAAAGGGCATTCTCGTCATTTTCCTGGAGCAAATTCATTTCTTTGGCGAGCTGATGTGGCGTCTTGGAAGTGTTTTTCTTGTCGTACATTTCGAGCAAAACTTCCTTCGCGGCCGTCGAGGAAAGCTCTTTCTTTTCGACCATCTCGGAAAGCTCGGCGAGCTCGGCACCAGTGGCGAGCGAGAAATCCTTGTCGAGGTTTTCTTCGGCGAGCAAGACGCTAGCGAACCAGTTCGCGACACGCGGCGCGAGGTTGACGTTCTTGTCGCAAACATCAGCGAGACGACCAGCGAGCACCGGGTAATTAATAATCGCTTCAACGGCGCTATCATCGAGATTCAGGACGCCAAACTTCGAGCGGTAATCGGCCGGCATGAGTGGCATCTCGGCTGCAACCTTATCGACATAAGTCTGCTCGAGGACAATTGGCGGCACATCTGGTTCTGGCATGTAGCGGTAGTCCTGCGCTTCTTCCTTGCTGCGCTGGCTCGTGGTCTTGCCGGTGGCATCGTTCCAGCCACGGGTTTCCTGAACGACTTTTTCGCCTTTTTCGAGCAAGGCCTTTTGGCGTTTGTACTCGTATTCGACGGCGCGCTCGACGCTGCGGAAGGAGTTGAGGTTCTTAATCTCGGCGCGCGTGCCAAGTTTGTCGGTATTGGAAATCGAAATATTCACGTCAAAGCGCATGTTGCCCTGATAGAGATCGCCGTTCGTCACGTCGGCGTACATCATGAGGCGATGCAACTCTTCACAATAAGCGCGTGCCTGGGCGGCCGAATGAATATCTGGCATCGAGACAATCTCGATGAGCGGCGTGCCTGCGCGGTTCAAATCGACGAGGGAATAATTGCCAAAATGACTGAGTTTACCGGCATCTTCCTCGAGGTGAGCATGCTCAATCTTGACGTCGCTACCATCTGGGAGATGGATGACACCCGCGCCAATAATCGGCTGATACATCTGGGAAATCTGGTAACCCTTCGGCAAATCTGGGTAGTAGTAATGCTTGCGATCAAAGCGGCTGACGAGGTTAATCTTACAATTCATCGCGAGACCGGCGCGCACGGCTTTCTCGACAGCTGCCTTGTTGAGTACTGGCAACATGCCTGGAAGGGCATAGTCGACCGGGCTCACGCAGGAGTTTGGCTCTTTGTCGGTCGCGTCATTGTCGACGCCGCTGAATAATTTCGTCTTCGTATTTAACTGGACGTGGCATTCGATGCCGATAGTAATCTTGTATTCGCTCATCTAAATTGCTCCTAAATCCTTTAATGCCTGCTTATACGTTTCGAGCGCGTGTTGGGCTTGGCGGTATTCTGGTTTGAAATCATGTTCGTGCGCAATCTGGTTGCGGAGTTTGTGCGCGTGCCAAACGGCGTTGAGCTGAGTGAACTTCGCCTTGCCGACGCGCTTCAGGCGGTCGCCCATCGTGCGGCCTTGCACGCCCATTTCCATCAGAGCGCGATCGAGAATTTTGTCGCCTTCGATAATCGCCATCGCGTAACTCGACTCGTTGTCGCGCTGGAGGGAATTCTCGATGCGCAAGAAATCAACTTGGTAATCTTCCTTGTCGAAGGAATGACCGCGCTTGCTCGTCATCGAAATGGCGATAAACACCAAGATGCCGACAATGAAAATCGCGATTAAGAAAATTACTAGGGAAGGATCCATTATTTTTCCTCCACGCTTGCGGCGATATTGAGGAGCGTCTGGTCGCTCTGGCGTGGACCAACGAGCTGCGCGCCAATCGGCAAACCGGCCTTATTCTTGCCGGCTGGCACCGAAATTGCTGGAAGGCCAGCAAGGCTTGGTGGTACGGTCATGATATCTTCGAGATACATCTGAAGCGGATCGGCGGTATTCTCGCCAATCTTGAAGGCTGGGCGCGGCGCCACTGGGCAGAGCAAAGCATCGTACTTCTCGAATGCCTTATTGTAGGCATCAATCAAAAGCGTGCGGGCTTTTTGTGCCTTCAAATAGTAAGCGTCAAAGAAACCGGAACTGAGCACGAAGTTGCCAATCAAGATGCGGCGCTTGTTTTCTGGCATAAAGCCTTCGTCGCGCGTCATATTGTAGACCGAATCGAGGTCCTTGGCCTCGCTCGAACGGAGACCGTAGCGAATGCCGTCATAGCGGCTGAGGTTTGAAGAAACTTCGGCAGGCACCACGATGTAATAAATCGCCAAGGCATACTTAAGAATCGGCATACTGACTTCTTCGATCGCGTATCCGGCCTTTTTGAGCTTCGCGGCATAATCGTTGACGGCGGCTTTCACCTCCGGGTCAACGCCCTCGCCCATGAAATCCTTGATCAAGCCAATCTTCTTCTGCTTTGGTGCGGCTTCGGCCAAATCTTTCGTCCAGAAATCGGCTAGCGTGGTTGAATCCTTTGCGTCGCGACCGGCCATGATGCTCATGACGAGATTCGCGTCTTCGACGTTTTTCGTGAATACGCCCATCGAATCGGTCGAGGAAGCCATTGCGACCACGCCGTAGCGGCTAACCGTGCCAAATGTCGGTTTGACGCCGACGACGCCGTTGAAACTGGCTGGCTGGCGAATCGAACCGCCCGTATCTGAGCCGAGCGCAAATGGTACGATATCGAGTGCAACTGCTACCGCGCTACCACCAGACGAACCGCCAGCGACGCGTTCTTTGTCGTATGCGTTGGAAGTCGGGCCAAAATATGAGTTCTCGGTGCTACCGCCGTGCGCATAGGCATCAAGGTTGGTGCGACCAATCATAATGGCGCCCTCGGCCTCAATCTTGGCTACGGCCGTCGCAGTAATCGGTGCTGGGAAATCCTCAAGCATTTTTGCGGCCGCAGTCGTGTGGCCTTCTGGGCTGAGGTAGTTATCCTTGAGAGCAAACGGCACGCCAGCGAGGCGACCAACTGGCTCGCCGCGTTCGATTTTTGCATCGATCTCGCGGGCGCGTTCCAAAGCGCGCGCCTCGTTCATCGAGATGAAAGCGTGGTAATCTTCGTATTCTTTGGCCTTTTCAAGTGCGGCACGCACCAAATCTACGGCCTTGGTATTCTTATCGGCAATTTTCATAGAACTTTTGGCACCTTTATCTGATTATCTTCAGTTTCTTTGGTTAGGGCGAGGAGGTCTTCGCGCTTTGCTTCGAACTCCTCAATTTGATCCTCGCGCCAAACGTTTTGCATATCAAAACACTGGTAGGTCGGTTCAACGTTTTCGGTATTTAGCTCATCGAGCTGGGAAAAATAGTTAACGATATTATCAAGGTCCTTAATTAGGGGCTCAATCTGCGCCTCATCTAGAGAAATGCTGGATAGTTCGGCTAAATGAAGGACATCTTCTCTTGTAATTGACATACTTAAATTTTACCACATTTAATCTGTTTATATATCTGATAATTGCTCAATATCGGCCCCGAGCGAAACGAGGCGATGGGCGAAGTTTTCGTAGCCGCGCGCAATCGAGTACGTATTGCGCAAAATCGAGCGGCCAGGCGCGGCGAGCATCGCGAGCATCACGACCACGGCCGGACGTAGTGCCGGCGGCGCCATCATCTCGGCTGGACGCCAATTGGTCGGCCCGTTTACGAAGACGCGGTGCGCATCGAGCAGCTCGACCTTCGCGTTCAAATTTGAAAGCTCAGTCGTATAAACTGCGCGGTTTTCGAACACCCAGTCGTGAATCAGGGTGCGGCCTTCCGCGGTTGCTGCGATTACGGAGAAGAACGGCAAAGAATCAATATTGAGACCAGGGAATGGCATCGGATGAATTTTATCGACCGGTGCCGTAAGCTTCGACTTTTTGAGTTTAATGTCGACGAGACGGGTGCGGCTATTATTGGCGAGATATTCGTCCGAAATCTCCATTTTTTGGCCCATTTCGCGTAGCACTTCGAGCTCGATTTCGAGGAACTCGATCGGCACGCGCTTAATTTCGATTTCGGATTTCGTCACGATACCGGCGGCAATGAAGCTCATTGCCTCAATCGGGTCTTCACTCGGCTCATAAGAGATTTCCTTGGCGATTTTGCTAACGCCGCGCACGACGAGATTGGTCGTGCCGACGCCTTCAATTTCGACGCCGAGGCGCTGGAGATAGAAACAAACATCCTGAACCATGTAGTTCGGGCTGGCGCCAACAATCGTGGTTTTGCCAGGGCAGAGTGCTGCGGCCATGATGGCGTTTTCGGTTACCGTGTCGCCGCGTTCAGTAAGGACGATTTTGCGATCGATCGCCGGAGTTTTTGTAACTTTCGCTTCATAAAAACCCGAGTTGCTCTTCGCGTCGACTTCGAGGCCGAAACTCTGCAGTGCGTGCAAGTGCGGTTCGACGGTGCGACTGCCAAGCGAGCAGCCACCGGCGTACGGCAAGCGGAAACTCTTGAAATGGTGGAGCAGCGGACCCATCATCATGATGACTGTGCGCGTGCGGCGTGCCGCTTCGATGTTCATTTTTTCGAGATTCAACTTGCGCGGCGGAATAATTTCGAGGTCGCGGTCGTGATTAATCCAGTTCGTTTTTACGCCAATTGATTCGAGCACTTCGATAATACGATAGACCTCCTCGATATGCGCAAGGTGGACTAAAGTAGTTTTCTTTTTATTGAGCAGCGCCGCGCAGAGCAGACCAACGGCGGCGTTTTTGGAAGTATTTATTGTGATGCTGCCGTGCAAAGTTTTGCCGCCATTAATGCGGTAGCCTTGGGTTGCAGCTTCGTTAATCGATACAATTTGATAATCTAATGCGCGGCTAATCTTCGAGATCATCTCGAGAGAAGCGTTTTGTTTGCCATGCTCGATGCGGTTAATCGCGGATTGGCTGGTGCCAATTTTTGCGGCGAGTTCCGCCTGCGTCATGTCTTTACGCACGCGCGCCATCGCGATCACATTGCCGATTTCGACCATGTAGTCTGCTTGTTTCTTCATGTTTTAATTATATCATCCGGCGCATAAAAATACCCCTCTTTTTGAGGGGTATTTTTTTGATTATTCTGCGTTCGTATGAACCGCGACGACGTCGTCGAGATCGTCAATCGCATCGAGAATCTTCTCGACTTTTTCGCTTGTCTCGCCTTCGACTGGCACGGTGTTGTTTGGCACGTACTGAAGCTCGGCTGAATCGATTTCGTAACCGGCATCGATCAAGGCGCTACGTACTTTCATCAGGTCGGAAGCGGCCGTGTAAATTGTCGTACCATCTTCCTCGTCATTGATATCTTCGGCACCAGCATCGAGCGCAGCCATCATGATTTCGTCGCCCTTGGACTTCGTAAAGATTACGCCCTTGCGCGTGAACTGGAACATGACCGAGCCTGGATCGGCCATGCGGCCACCGTTCTTTTCGAGCGTATGGCGCACTTCTGGCATCGTGCGGTTTTTATTATCGGTCGCAACTTCAATGATGATGCCGACACCGCCTGGGCCATAAGCCTCGTAGGTTTCCTCGATGAGAGCCGCGGCATTCTTGTCTTCGACGCGCGCAATTGCACGCTCGATGTTTGCCTTTGGCATGTTCGCAAGGCGTGCTTTTTCAAGCACCATCGCGAGCGATGGGTTCATAGCAGGATCGGTACCACTACGTGCCGCAATGGCGATTTGGTTACCGATTTTTGTGAACAACGCACCGCGCTTGGCGTCGACGACGGCCTTCTGGCGTTTGGTGGTTGCCCATTTGCTGTGTCCGCTCATAAAAAATTCCTTAACTTTTACTATCTATTAATTTCTCTATATTTTACCACAATATTATGACACATTTTCAAAAAAGTGCCAAAAATAACGTAATTATGCTTTTTGTGATAATAATTTGGTGTTACTTTTTACGCATAAAA
>JAEEGL013360865.1_pt1 | contig 10187 bp, 8 predicted proteins | sample 9134231 | NCBI WGS metagenome assembly JAEEGL01 (sample SAMN16246548, study PRJNA631951) | gut metagenome | biome: gut microbiome; feature: rumen; material: fiber-attached | host: Bos | place: Iran: Karaj | collected 2018-10
AGCGCGCGGTGGAGGAAACCCTGGATAACTGGACCAGCTATCCCAGCCTGCGCGATCCCTCCGACAAGGTCCACCGCTCCCCCAACGGCGACGGCACCTACACCGAGATCGTGCAGCCCCAGGCGGCCGCGGTGGTGCTGGATTACCGCACGGGCGAGATCGTGGCCATCGTGGGCTCCCGCGACACGCCCACCGCCCGCAAGACCCTGAACCGCGCCACCGACATGCGCATGCCCGTGGGCTCCTCCATCAAGCCCCTGACGGTCTACGCGCCGGCCCTGGAGCGGGGGCTGTCTCCCGCCAGCGTGGTCTTCAACATGCCCCTGCCCATCTCCGGCTGGCGGAACGCGAAGGGGCAGGACTCCTGGCCCACCAACTACGGCGGCGGGGGCTACACCGGGCCCATCACCCTGCGGGAAGCCATCCGCCGGTCCTACAATACCGCCGCGGCCTACACCATGATGTCCGTCGTGGGCGTCTCCCGGGCAGTGGACTATCTGCACCAGATGGGGGTGGACGACGCCCACATCGACGCGACGCCCTTCGGCGTGACGCTGGGCTCCAGCGGCATCACTCCGCTGCAGATGGCGGTGGCCTACGGCACCCTGGCCAACGGCGGCGTGTATATCGAACCCATCTCCGTCATCGGCATCTCCGACAGCGATGGCAAGGTCATCTGGGACGGCAGGCAGCATCAGGAGCGCCGGATGGTCTTCTCCCGCTCCACCGCCTACATGATCGTGGACATGATGACCACCGTCGTGGAGAGCGGCACCGGCACCGGCGCCAAGATCAAGGGCCAGCATGTGGCCGGCAAGACCGGGACCAACTCGGACCAGCGCGGCGTGACCTTCGCCGGCTTCACCGGATACTACAGCTCCTGCGTGTGGGTCGGCCACGACAACTACAAGCCCCTCTCCAGCAAGACCACCGGCTCCGGCGCGGCGGCCCCCCTGTGGAAGGCCTACATGGAAAAGATCCACAAGGGCAAGAGCGACCGGGCCATCATGGAGGGCGATCCGAGCCAGTACGGCCTGGTATACGCGGAGACCTGCAAGGTCTCGGGCCAGCTGGCCACCGACGCCTGCCGGGCGGACAGCGATCACGGCGTCGTCCGGGACCTGTGGCGAAGCGGGACCCAGCCCACGACCTCCTGCCAGATGCACACCGCAGAGACGGTCTGCGCCGACAGCGGCATGATCGCCGGCCCCTACTGCCCCAATCCGGTGACCCGGGCGGTGGTGAGCATCCCCCACAACCACCCGCTGGAGCCCTTCCTCGGCACCGGCTACGAGAGCGATCTGCGCAAGTACCTGAACCTGTCCTCCTCGTCGGGCGGGCAGACCTGCACCCTCCACACCGGCTATGAGCAGCAGATGCCCGGATACGGCGACTACACCGACCCGGGCTACACAGACCCGGGCTACACGGATCCGGGCTACGCAGACCCGGGCTACATCCAGCCCTCCGGCGGCTCGGCCTACGAGGCCACCGCATGGGATCTGCTGGGGCAGGCCCAGGGCATGCTGAGCACCATGGATCCCAACAGCGCCTGGGCCATCGCCCTTTCCGGCGCCATCGCCAACCTGCAGGGGATCCTGAACAGCGGCTATTATGACGAAAGCACTCTGGTGAGCGCCATCGGCCTGCTGACCCAGGTCATGGCGGGGATCTATTGACAGACAGGAGAAAACGATGCCGACGATCTACCTGATCGGTGACTCCACCGTGGACACGGCCGCCGAGCCATTCCGGGGCTGGGGCTGGGCCTTCCCGCTCTATGTCAGGGAAGGGATCGCCGTGGAGAACCACGCCGCCTCCGGGCGTTCCAGCCGCTCCTTCCGGGAGGAAGGGCGCTTCGGGCCCGTCCGGGAGAAACTGCAGGCCGGCGACATGCTGCTCATCCAGTTCGGCCACAACGACGAGAAGGACGACGAGCGGCACACGGATCCGGAGACCACCTATACCGCGGAGCTGCGCGCCTACTGCGAGGCGGCGCTGGCCGCCGGCGCGCTGCCCGTGCTGATCACCTCCGTCTCCCGGCGGTTCTTCGTGGGCAAGCGCTCCCTCATGTACACCCACGGCGAATACCCCCGGGCCGTCCGGGTGCTGGCCCGCGAGCTGGACGTGCCCCTGTGCAACCTGGAGTTGGACAGCCGCCGCCTGTATCTGGCCCTGGGCGAGGAGGAGACCGCCACCCTCTTCGTCCGCACGGCGCCCGGCGAGCATCCCGACTATCCGGAGGGCCACGAGGACAGGACCCACTTCTGCGCCAAAGGCTCCCGGGCGATCGCGGGCGTGGTGGCGTCGGAGCTGGCCCGGGATCCGCGCTGCGCCGGATATCTCGCCGAAGACTGGAGAGAGACCGCCCTGGAGGCCGGAGTCCCCGGGTCGGTGCTGACCGCCGGATGAGGGTCCGCGCCGCCGGGATGAATCGGGCTTGCAAAAGCCGGCGGAATGGGGTATAATGAAGCCAGCAAATATCACAGAGGAGGGATCCCCCATGATACAGATCATTGCGGGAAACAAGGGCTCCGGCAAGACCAAGCGCCTCATCGACATGACCAACCAGACCGCGCACGAGACCGCCGGCGATGTGGTTTTCCTGGACGACGACAACCGCTACATGTTCGACATCGATCATCGGGTACGCTTCATCAACGCGGGCGAGTACCATGTCCATACAGCCGAAATGTTCCTGGGCTTCCTTTCCGGCATGCTCAGCCAGAACTTCGACATCAGCTATATCTTTATCGACGCCTTCACCAAGCTGTGCAAGACCGACCTGAACGAAGCGGCCTGGCTCTTCGAGGCCATGGAGGAGCTGAGCGGGAAGCACCACGTGAACTTCGTGCTCTCCATCTCCGCCGATCCCGCCGGCCTGCCGGACTTTGTGGGCAAATACATCATCTGACGGAACAAGACCTTGACCGGGGACGGCTTCGCCAGGCCGTCCCCTTTGCGTCAGGGGCAACTCACACAGACTGACCGGGAGGGATCCTTATGTCCTACTTCTCCACCCGCGGCGGCGCGGTCGTCACGGCGTCCCAGGCGATCCTGACCGGGCTGGCCCCGGGAGGCGGACTGTATGTGCCCGCCATGTTTCCGCAGGTCGACCGGCAGTGGATCGCTGCCCTGAACGCCATGCCCTACGCCAGGCGGGCCGAAGCGGTGCTGTCGCTGTATCTGGAGGACTACACCGCCCAGGAGATCGCCGGAGCCGTGGACGCCGCCTATTCCGCCGAGCGCTTCGACGACCCGGCCATCGCCCCCGTGCGCAGGCTGGACGGCAATACCTGGCTGCTGGAGCTCTTCCACGGCCCCACCCTGGCCTTCAAGGACATGGCCCTGCAGCTGCTGCCCCACCTGGTGCGCCAGGCGGCCCGGAAAGCGGGGGAGGAGCGGGAGATCAGCATCCTCGTGGCCACCAGCGGCGACACCGGCAAAGCCGCGCTGGAAGGCTTCCGCGACGTGCCCGGCACCTCCTGCACCGTGTTCTATCCCGAGGAGGGCGTCAGCGATATCCAGAAGCTGCAGATGACCACCACCGGCGGCGGCAATACCCGCGTCATCGCCGTGGAAGGCAACTTCGACGACGCCCAGACTGGCGTGAAGCAGCTCTTCGCCTCCCCGGACTTCGCGGCGCGGATGGGGGAGAAGGGCCGGGTGCTCTCCTCCGCCAACAGCATCAACTTCGGCCGTCTGGTCCCCCAGGTGGTCTACTACTTCAGCGCCTACGCCGACCTGTGCGCCGCCGGCGGGGTGGCCGCCGGGGAGCCGGTGAACTTCGTGGTGCCCACGGGCAATTTCGGCGACATCCTGGCGGGATGGTACGCGAAGAACATGGGTCTGCCGGTGAACAAGCTCATCTGCGCCAGCAACCGCAACAACGTGCTGACGGACTTCTTTGCCAGCGGCACCTACTCCACCCATCGCCTCTTCTACAAGACGACGTCCCCCTCCATGGACATCCTGGTCTCCTCCAACCTGGAGCGCCTCCTCTACGAGGCGGCGGACCGGGACGGCGAGCTGGTGAGCGTGTGGATGAAGCAGCTGCGGGAGGTGGGCAGCTACTCCGTCGGCGACCAGCGCCGGGAACAGCTGTCCAAAACCTTTGCCGCGGGCTGCGCCGACGACCGGCAGACTGCCGCGGAGATCCACGCGCTCTTCCGGCGCACGGGCTGCGTCATCGACACGCACACGGGCGTCGCGGCGAAGGTGCTGGCCGATTACCGCGCCGAGACCGGCGACAGCACCCCTGCCGTGATCGTGTCCACAGCCAGCCCCTACAAGTTCTGCGCGGACGTGCTGACCGCCCTGCAGGGGAAGGAAGCGGCCGCGGGCAAGGACGCCTTCGCCTGCGCGGCCGAGCTGGAAAAGCTCAGCGGCGTCCCCGTGCCGAAACAGGTCAGCGCCCTCCGGGAGCTCCCTGTGCTCCACGACCGCCGCTGCACCCGCGACGTGCAGTCCATGGCCGACGCCGTGCTGGCCGACTGACGGACCGAGCCTTCACAGGACCGCCTTTCCCCGGACGGTCCTTTTCGCTGGCATCCACTGTCCGCATTTCGGCAGCTTCTGTCGAATGCAGAATGCGTGTCTGAACACTGCGGGGGGATCTGCTGCCGATACTCTTGTCCTTGCGGCACCCGGACAGAAACAAGTGCCACCTATGATTCCACCCGAAAGGCATCTTGTGCTCAGGAGGCAAAAGCATGGCAAAAGGGATCGATCAGACGGTTATCGATGCACTAAAAGAGTACTGCAATGAGCGACACTATGATTATGACAAACTCATGGCAATGCCGAAGAGTTATGGTGAAGGCGTGTTTCTGATCTATCACTTTGACCCCAAACGCGGCGAAAACGGATTGTATGACGAGACGCTGATGCCGGTAGTTCTGAGACTAACCAGAAGGGACAGCGAATGGACGGTTTCCGAAACAGAATACGCAAGGATGTACCTTGCCAGACAGGCGGAGTGACAAATGCAACCGGCATACCGTGATCGCGCGCCGATCCGGAACAGAAAAACGGGCCGAAGCCCGTTTTTCAATCACGAATTGAGGATGATGGCCCGCAGGCACAGGGTCAATCCCTTCACGATGTCGTGTAGCGGCATGGAGGGCACGCCCTCCGGCGCCTGCTCCGGCAGGAAGGGCACGTGCACGAACCCCACGCGGGTAGCCGTCCCGCCGAAGCGCAGCAGCAGGCTGTACAGCAGGTCGTTGCAGACGTAGGTGCCGGCGGAATGGGAGAGGTATGCCGGGAGCCCGGTCTCCATCATGGCGCTGACCATGCGTTCGACCGGCAGGGTGGCGTACAGGCGCTCCGGCCCTTCCGGGGCGATGCGCTCTCCCCGCGGCTGCCGGCCATCGTTGTCGGGAATGCGGGCTTCCCGCAGGTTGACGCCGGTGGTTTCCGGCGTGATGGCGTCCCGCCCGCCGGCCAGACCGACGCAGAGGATGGCGTCCGGCGCCGGATCACAGGCGGCCAGCACGGTCTCAGCCGCGCGGCCGAAGGCTACGGGAAGGCGGAGGCGGCGGATCTCCCATCCTCCGAGCCGCTCCGGCAGGCGGCGGACCGCCTCCCAGGAGGGATTCAGCGATCCGCCGCCGAAGGGCTCGAAGCCCGTGACAAGAACGGTGCTCATTCGAAGAACGCGATTTCGGCGATGTTCACGTTGTAGCGGTTGGAGTCGCCGAGCCAGACGTGCTCCACGAAGATCTCGATCTTGGTGACGCCGGTGAACGTGCCGCCCAGGCTGTACGTCTTCATGGAGCCGTTGTAGCCCTTGGGGAGCTCGATCACGCAGTCGGTCACGCCGCCGCTGTGGTAGATCCGCAGGCGCATGGAGCTGGGGCGGGCGTTGGCGGTGTAGCGGTCATAGCTGCTGGCAATGCCGTTGGTCACGCCGATGGCAGAGACGGTGCTGCCGCCGAAGGTCACCGTGAACTCGGGGATGGGGTCCTTCACCTCACGGTCCCAATGGATGTGGGAGAGGACGGTGCTGGGGTCGTTGTCACAGATGCGGTGCAGGTTGCTGCGCCCCTCGGGGTTCTTCGACTCCGGACCGAACTGGGTGTCCCAGTTGGTGGGATAGACCACGTTGCCGGCGGGGACGGGCGCCTGCGTCACGGGGGGATTGGTGACAGGGGTCTGCCGCTTGTACTCAAAGGTGATCAGCCCGCGGGAGACGGTGCCGTCCGCGTACACGGTGACGGTGGCGCTGGTCTCGGAGTAGGCGCGGTAGCCGCTGGGCGTGGAGCCCGCGTAGATGGTATGGGTGCCGACCCCCAGAGTCTCGTACCGGGTGGAGAGCGTGCTCATGGTGTCCACGTCGATCAGCCGCACCGTCACCGTCGCGGTCACGTTGTTGACCCGGCTGTAATAGAAGGTCACGGAGCTGGCGGACAGGGAACCGTTGCTGTACAGGGTCACGGACTGGCTGGCGCCGGAGATCAGCGTATAGCTGCCGTTGTCCAGCGTGGACGGGGCGGTGATGGTGTTGGTGCCCCGGGAGACCGTCACCTGGCGGGTCTGGAGGGTGCTGCCGTTCGCGTCGCAGTAGTAGACCGTCACCGTGGCCGTGGAGGGCGGCACGGGCGTGGGCGTCGCGGACCGCTGGTAGTAGAAGACCAGCGAGCTGACGGACAGGGTGCCGTTGCTGTAGAGGGTCACGGACTGGCTGGAACCGGAGATCAGGGTATAGCGTCCGCTGTCGATGGTGGCCGGGGCGCTGACGGTGTTGGTGCCCCGGGAGACGGTCACCTGGCGGGTCTGCAGCACGCTGCCGCCCGCATCGCAGTAATAGACCGTCACGGTGGCCGTGGAGGGCGGCGTGGGGGTGGGGGTCGCCGTCCGGTCATAGTAGAATGTGACGGAGGACAGCGACAGGGAGCCGTTGGCGTACAGCGTCACGTTCTGCGTGGCGGAAGAGACCAGCGAGTATGTCCCGTTCTGCAGGGTGGCCGGCGCGGTGATGGTATTGTTGCCCTGCGTGACGGTCACCTGGTGCGACTGGAGCAGGCTGCCGGCGTAGGTGCGGTAATACACCGTGACCGTCGCCGTCGTGGGCCGCGGCGTGGCGGTGGATGCCTTGGCGTAATAGAAGACGACCGACTTCGGGGACACCGTGCCGTTGGAGTAGCCCGTCACGGTCTGCGAGGACGCGGAGATCAGCGTGTAGGCGCCGCCCTGCAGGGTGGCCGGCGCGGTGACCGTGTTGGTGCCCACGGTGCAGTAGCGGTTGAAGCTCTGCAGCGTGTTGCCGTAGGCGTCCCTGTAGTAGACCGTGCAGACGCGCGACGTGGCCGTCGGCGCGGCGGTGACGGTGCCCTGGTTGGAGACGGAGCAGTTGCTGGCCCCGGTCACGCTCCAGGTGGGCAGCTGCGTCCACGCGGAGAAGCCGGAGATCTGCGCGTTGATCTCGGAGGCCGTCCAGGGGGTGACGGTCACGCGGTAGGTGCCGGAGCTGTTCAGGGTCAGGATGAGCGTTTCACCGACGGTGTTGTCCCATTCCAGACGCTGGGTGCCCCCGTTGCGCACCACGTCCACGTGGAAACGCCCCCAGGCACGGCCGGTGCTGCCGCTGGTATAGCGGAAGAAGCCGTAGTCCTGCCGGAGGGTGACGGTGGCGCTTCCCCAGGCCTGCACCGTGAAGCTGGTGGCCCGGGTTGCGTCGCCCGAAACATTGTAGATGGTGTCGGCCTCGGCGGTGCGGCCGCCGCTGAGCAGGATCAGGCAGAACATGGCGACGACGGCCATCACGGCCCAGGCCACGCTGTGGGTCTTCTTCATGATATCTCCTCCCTGTCCGGCGCCTCTGCGCCGCTTTCACCTCTATTGACGAAACCTGCGGGTCATTTGTTCCCGATTGTAAAAATTCTTTTCAGAAGTTCTGTCCGTTCCAGCCCCAGTCGCTGACGGGATGGTAGGTGACGTACACGGCGTCTCCCGGGATGCCCAGCCTGCGGGACAGCAGCTCGCAGATGCCGCCGGTCATGCGGTCGTACGCGTCGGCCGGTGCGTTCCCGTACAGGCTGACCGCCACATAGGCGCCCCTGTCCAGCTTGCTTCCGCCCAGCCACAGGTCGCACCGGTCCTCGATCTGCACCATCAGGTAGGTCTCGGTCTTGTTGAGGGTGCGGATCAGCCGGCCCAGTTCGCGCTTCAGTTCCTCTTTCTCTTCCGGAGAGACGGACACGGTGACACGGGAATCGATGAAGGGCATAACGGCACTCCTTTCAGTTCTTGCGGGGAAACGGACGTCACTTGTAGCTGTGCAGGCCGGGGAGCAGCAGGTTGACGCCCGCGAAGGTGAACAGCACCAGCGCCAGGGCGACGATGGCCAGGATGGCCGTGCGCTTGCCGTGCCACTTCAGCCGCAGCCGCTGGTGGAGATAGATCGCGTAGAAGATCCAAGTGATGAGGGCCCAGGTCTCCTTGGGATCCCAGCTCCACCAGCTGCTCCAGGCCTGCTCCGCCCAGATGGCGCCGGAGAAGATGACCACCGTCAGCAGCAGGAAGCCCAGACAGATCATCCGGTAGCCGAGGCTGTCCAGCTGCCGCAGCCGGGGATCCTCCTCGGGCGGCTTCTCATCCGTCCCGCCGGCCTTGCGGAGCCGCACGAGATACGCGATGCCCAGGCCGCCCGCGATGGCGAAGGCGGCGTAGGAGAAGGCCGCGGAGCCGATGTGGATGGCGAACCAGGCGGAGCGCAGGGCGGGCATCAGCTCCCTGATGTCCTGGGGCTGCAGGGCCGCATAGCTGAGGATCAGGAAGGCGGCGGGCATGGTCACCGTCAGCACCGGCTGGGAACGCAGCCGGAGATACAGCAGGAAGCCCATGAGCGCCGCGGCCCAGGCAAACCCGGAGGCGAACTCGAACTGGTTGGACAGGGGGAGACGGCCCGCCGCGATGCCGCGCCACACGGTATAGGCGGTGTGCAGGACGAAGGCGGCGATCAGCGCCGCGCGGGCGGCGGGGCACAGCGGCCCCTGCCCCTTCCGCACGGCCACGCCCGTGAACTGCAGGGCGGTGGCGATGAAATACAGGATCAGAGCGGCAAAGAGAAGAATGGTCACGGCGCGTCTCCCTTCTTGTCGGTCCCGTCCAGGGCGATGGCGATCTCATCCAGGAGGGCATCCTGGGGCTTGGCGGAGCGGATCACAAAGCCGTTTTCCTCCACCCGGGCGCACGCGGGCACCATGAAGAAGCAGAGGAACAGCGCCGCGATCATCAGCCCGAAGCCGAAGTACAGGCCGGCGTACAGCACCGGCGCGGTCTGCTTGATGCGCAGGCCGGGGTACTCGACGGGATCCGCCATGGTGTAGCCGATGTCGCCGATGGTGATGGTCTCGCCGGGAAAGGCCAGCACGGAGGTGATGGACCCGTCCGAGACGGTGCGCACATCGTACACCGGGTCGGCGTAGCTCATGGCGCTGCTGGTGATCAGGGTGTAGGTCCCGTCCTCGTTGAGGATGTAGCCGGGGTGCAGCGCGTCGAAGATCAGCCCGTTCCGCCCGTCGATGGAGAGAAAGTCCCCCGCGTCCACATAAAAGGATTCTTCCGCGCCGCTGGCCGTGTTGGTGACCCGGATCACGGGCTTCGTCCCGTAGGTATACTGGTAGACCTTTGTGCCGCCGTGGCGCAGGGGCTCGTTCACGCGGATCTCCGCCTCGGCGCCCGTCTCCTCCCCGGGGGAGGCCACGCGGATGCGGCTGGCGTAGTCCAGGCGGCCGGTCTCGTCCTGGATGCGGAAGGAGAGACAGGTGACCGTCGTGCCGTCCGCCAGGGTGAAGGTCTCGCCGGGCATGACGGTCACGTCCTGCGTGACGGGCGTGGTCAGGGTCAGGGTGCCGAAGAGCAGGATCACCAGGATGGACAGGTGCACCAGGAACGACCCGCAGGCGCCGATGCCGTTCCGGGTCAGGATCCTGTCATTCCCCCGGAACCGGGCGCGCTTCAGCGCGGCCAGCACGGTCTCCGCCCCGCCGGGCTCCAGGGGATGCTCCTGCGCCGGGTCGGCGTGCTCCGCCTGCTCTTTCAGCCCGGCCATGGTTTTCCGCGCGGCGGGGAAGCGCAGGATGGAGCAGAGGATCAGATTGCCGCACAGCAGCGCCTCCAGCACCGTGAAGTACCAGGTGTGGAAGATGTCCGTGAAGCCCAGCGAGAGGAACAGCATGGCC
>JAEEGL013370140.1_pt1 | contig 10187 bp, 8 predicted proteins | sample 9134231 | NCBI WGS metagenome assembly JAEEGL01 (sample SAMN16246548, study PRJNA631951) | gut metagenome | biome: gut microbiome; feature: rumen; material: fiber-attached | host: Bos | place: Iran: Karaj | collected 2018-10
CAGCGTGTCAAGAAAGTCTGTTCAGCGGCGCTTACGCGCTGTCTTTCCAGACGGGACAAGGGCTACGCGCCCTTGACTGGCGGCAGCGTTCCGCTGCACCAAATGACCGTAACACGGTAATTGAATGGAAAGCATCTTTTTGGACAGACTGGTGTCCGCCTCCGGCGGACATATTTAAATCGTGACGAAAGGATAGGTTTATTATCTTAATTCTGTTATTTTGTACAAGAAGCACAGGATTTTTTTGCAAAAAGGGTTGAAAAAGTTTAAAATATATGTTATGATAATAGTGTGTATGTTTACATAACGTCAAATCCGTATTTTCGTTAAAGTATTTATTCAAAAAGAAGCAGAAGCTTTCCGCTTCGTCAGGATTTAGATACGTCCGCCGGAGGCGGACACCACAATTATCAATTATCAATTATCAATTGTCAATTAAAAAAGGGGGGGTTGGTATGAAGCGTACCGATTACATATCTTGGGACGAATACTTTATGGGTATCGCCCTGCTGTCCGCGCAGAGAAGCAAGGACAGCAACACACAGGTGGGCGCCTGTATAGTGAACTCCGACAATAAGATAGTCTCTGTAGGCTATAACGGTATGCCGACCGGCTGTGATGACGACGATATGCCGTGGGGAAGAGACGGCAGCAGCGCACTCGATACCAAATACCCGTTCGTCTGCCACGCTGAGCTCAACGCCATACTCAACAGCAACATCCCCTCGCTAAGCGGCTCGACACTGTATGTCACGCTGTTTCCGTGCAACGAATGTGCCAAAGCTATCATACAATGCGGCATAAAGCGCGTTGTCTATCTCGACAACAAGTACGCCGATACTGACGGAGTAAAAGCGTCAGCGATGATGTTCGAGAAGTGCGGCATAAAGGCCGACAGATACTATATTACCGGAAGAAGCCTAACAATAGAACTGTAAAGTGAGTAAATAATGAAGAAGAGAAAAACGATCGCGGTCATTGTCGGAACATCCGACGGGTTTTTCCGTAGCAAATGTCTGACAGGTATAGTGCGAATGGCTGAAAAGCTAGACTACAACGTCGCGGTATTTTCGGCATTCACCCTCACCGATGACCACTCAAAACACCAGCACGGCGAAGAGAACATCTATGAACTCATCAGGTCGTCCGAGATCGCCGGCTGCATTGTTGTTGACTATTCGCTGTGGGTATCACGGGTGAAAAACCGTATTTACAATATGCTGAAATCCCTGCCTGATACCAAGTGTGTCGTTTTCGACAACGAGGACGTTGAGAACTTTACCGGCATTGTTGCCCGCGATGATATCGGTTTTGCGAAAGTCTTGGATCATCTTATCGAGGTGCACGACTGCAAAAAGATATTTTGCCTCACGGGTGCCGAGGAATTTCCCGTATCGCATATGCGTATGAAGGGATACCGCGACTCAATGAAGCGCCACGGGCTGAAAATAGAACCGCATTACGAGATCTTCGGCGACTTCTGGACTATGGCGGCAACCGAGCTTGCAAGAAAGATCGCGGAGGGTGAGATAGAAAAGCCCGACGCTGTTGCCTGCGCGAACGACAAATCGGCGGTAACGTTCACAAACGAGTTGGTACGCCGCGGCATAAGAGTGCCCGAGGAAGTGCGCGTTGTAGGCTATGACCTCGGCAAGGATTCCATAACCAACGACCCGTCGGTAACTTCCTGCACCCGCCCCGATATAAACACGGGCGAGCGCTGCGTATGCGAACTCCACAAGCAGATAACCGGTGAGGAAATCCTCCCGGACGATATCGGCGGAGGTTTCTTCGTAAGCGGCGAGAGCTGCGGCTGCCACCGCGATGTGGACTTTGCCCGCCAATTCAACGAGGCCGAACGCCTTGAATCCGATTCGCTGATAAACTTCCGCGTCAGCAGTATGCAGGAATCCCTTATGGCGCAGGAGAATTTCGAGGATTTCATAAACACGATAATCACAAGACTTTTCCTGCTGAGAAACGCGGAAGTCTTCGTGCTTTGCCTCAACAAAGACTGGAACCTGTTCCGCGAGGACGACAAGCAGTACATAAGAGACGGCTATCAGGACGAAATGACCGTGGCGCTGCTCTGGGAGCGCGACAAAGACGAAAAGCGCAATATCCCGTTCAGCTCGCGCGACCTTTTCCCGCCCGGAATACTGCTCGAAGACCGCCCCGTGACCTGCTATTTCAACTCCGTGCATTTCGAGGACAGGTGCTTCGGCTATCAGGTAGTGCGCTTCAAAAACGACGAAACCGATACCCCCGAGGATATCTACCACACATGGTCGTCCAGTGTCAGCGTTTCGCTGGAATATATCCGTATGCAGGAGCGTATGCGCCTGATGTACAACCGCGCATTCTCCAACTCCATACGCGACGGTATGACCGGTCTTTACAACCGTCAGGGCTACGAACTCTACAGCGAGGAAGTCTTCAATGTCGCAAAGGAGCGTCATATCAGACTGCTCGTCATTGTTGCCGATCTCGACGACTTAAAGAAGATAAACGATAGTTACGGACACGTCGAGGGCGATAACGCTATCACAGTTGCGGCGCGTGCGCTCCAGACCTGCTGCGGAAACGGTGAATACTGCGTCCGCTCGGGCGGTGACGAATTCATCATCTTCGGTGCGTATGACTACGACAACGCTATCCCGATATTCTACAGAAGCCGTATAGACGGCTACCTCGCAAGATATAACGCAAGCGCCGAAAAGCCCTACTCCGTAGGTATGAGCGCAGGCTTCTTCATCGATTACGTCGATGAGTATGAAAATATCGACCAGTGCCTCAAAATAGCCGACGAGCGTATGTACGCCAACAAGGTCTCAAGAAAGAAAGGCAGAATGTGAGAGACACAGACGGGGGCTCTGCCCCCGGACCCCCGCAAGGGCCTCACGTCGGCCCTTGACCCGGCGGTGGCGCGGCCACTCCGAATCCGCGTAGAGAGATTGAGCAGACCTGTCAGCTTTCGTCCGCGTCACAAGATACTGCTATTGACGTACAGGTTCGCTGCAAAATCCCGCAATATTCTTTTCCTTTCTTCGGCTAATTGCCAGTAAAAACATCAAATCTCCCCCGCCGTAGGCGGGGGAGATTTATAATTCCAATATACGAGTTCTCAAAGCCCGAGCTTTACAATATCGTCAAACCCGGCATTCTTGGTGCGGGAATAGATTTTATCGACCTTCTTGGGATTCGGCACGAGCACGAGCGTGACATCCGCACTGTCCTCAAGCTCGGCGGACCTGGCTATTGCCGCTAAAATGTCCTCTTCTTTATAGAGTATAGCGGTCTTGGGGCGCTTCCCGGCAAGGTCGATCTTATTCTCGGACACTATCGAGAAAATGCGCTCAAAGCCGATAGAGAAGCCTACCGCGGGGATATTCTCACCGGTGAAACGTCCGATCAGCCCGTCATAACGGCCGCCGCCCGCTATCGTTCCGCCGAACTTCTCGCTTGCCACCTCGAACACGGTGCCGGTGTAATATCCCTGCCCACGCACGAGCGACGGGTCATAAACAACGTCGTACTCGTCGGAAAGCTTGTTTGCGGTGTCAATGACAGTTCGAAGCTGAGCGAGCGTGTCCTTAGCGTTCTCGGAGCAGTATTTCTCCATATCATCGAGGGTGAGCGTTCCCTTGTCGAGAAGGCCGCGCAGCGCTGTAACAGCATTCTCGGGCATTTCTTTCTCGCGAAGTTCCGCGCACACGCCGTCGGCACCTATCTTATCAAGTTTGTCGAACGACACAGACACCGTATCGAGCGCGTCCTCGGGAAAACCCATAGTTTTCAGCGAATCGCGCAGTATGCGGCGGTCATTCACGCGGACGAAGAATTTCCCGATCCCGAGCCTGCCGAGAGCCTTTGCGGTCACGGAGATAAGCTCGATCTCGGAGCATATCGAATCCGACCCGAGAATGTCTATATCGCACTGCACGAACTCACGCAGTCTGCCGCGTTGGGGACGTTCCGCACGATAGACTTTGTCGATCTGTATGCACTTGAACGGCGTGGGGAGGCTGCTGCGGTTATTGGCGTAATATCTCGACAGCGGCAGAGTCAAATCATACCGCAGACCGAGGTCGCAAAGCTCCTTCTCGTCAACGGGGCTCTGCGCGAGCGCCGCGTCCAGCTTTTCCCCGCGCTTTAATATTTTGAATATCAGATTGAGGTTGTCGCCGCCGTCGCTCTTGTCGAGGTTTTCCGCGCTTTCCACCGCAGGTGTGTATATGCGGGTAAATCCGCATTTCGTGTATGTTTCAAGTATCAGCGACATCAGCTTGTCGCGCTGCGCCGCCGCTTCCGGCAGGTATTCCTGCATACCTTTCTGAGGCTTTATGTTCATAGTTAGCCGTCCTTTCAAAAAGAAGTCGCTCCCGCTCGAGAGAAGTGTCTCGCCTTTGGGCGAGACACACGAGGATAGGGCTCTGCCCTATACTCGTGCTCCTGACCCGGTTCCTTTGTGCGACAAAGGAACCGAAAGCGTAGTGTTATTATATCACAAACTTTCTGCAATGTCAAGAAAAGACCGCCCCGATATCGCCGAGGCGGCTATAATGCACAAATGTTGTAAATACATTATCATACGGTCCAGCGGAACGCCGGCGCCGGGTCCTCAGGGCCGACGTGAGGTCCTGAGCGGGTGCGGGCAGGGCCCGCAGTCTGTGCCCTTCTCACCGATCCTCCTCGTGGTGCTGCTTTTTGACTTCATACATCTTCTGGTCGCCGAGGTGCATAAATTCATCGACGTCGGTATCTGAGCCATCGTGAGTGACTACGCCGATACTCATGGTAACGGGGAGGGCATCCGAAGTGAAGATACGCTGGACAGTGTTTTCGATATTGCTGCAATAACCCTTGATATCCTCTTCGCTGAGTATGCCGTCCACAACAAGCGCGAATTCATCGCCGCCGAGTCTTGCGGAAACGGCTTTCGGTAAGCGGGTCTTGATGATCTGTGATGTTCTTATCAGCACCTCGTCGCCTTTTGCGTGGCCGTAATGGTCGTTGACATATTTGAAGCGGTCGAGATCCATATAAAACAGCGTCATCGGCTTGGCGGAATTCTCGCTGAGGTAGTTATAGAAATAGCGGCGGTTGAACATACCCGTGAGCATATCGGTGTTTGCGGCCTTGAACATGGATTCCTCATACTCGCGCTCTACGGTGACATTCTTCATCAGCAGGAAGTAACCGGAAACATTGTCAAAAAAGTCGCGTATCTCCTGTATTGTGACCACATAGATGCGGTCGCTCTTGTCATTCCTGTCATATATCTTGTATTCGCGGGATGTGTAGTGCTTCTCATTGTTTATCTCACCGTCGTTCGCGGGCGTTAGAGTCTGTGTCTTCCAGCTCTCATAGTCGAAATCCGCTGCTTCGTCCGCTTTGAGCTCGGCTATCTTCATAAACGCTTCGTTCATTTTCACGACCTTCATATCCGCGGTGAAAATGACCATAGGAAACGGGAGGTTTTCGACAAGTATCGACAGCTCGATGCCGAGATTGGAGAAGTTGGTGACATCGTGGCCGACTCCGACCGTACCGAAGACATTGCCGAACATATCAAATACCGGGGTCTTGTAGGTCGTGAACTGCTTCATACCCTCGCGGGTCTTGACGGGCTCATCGCACACATACATTTTCCCAGTTCTTATAGCGGACTCCTCGGATTCCGCACAGGCGAACTTGTTGCCTTCTGCGGGTCTGGGAGCATCCCAGATATAAAAATGGTCGCGGCCTATGATGTCCTCGCGCTTCTTGTGGACTATCTCGGTGAAGGCCTGATTGACCATCATGTGCATTCCGTCAAGGCGCTTGTACCACAGCATATCGGGTACCGTGTCTATCGTTGTGTAGAGCGTATGCTCGTAGAACCACGCGTTGAAGCTCGCGGAGACGTTTTTCAGCATTCTCTCGAAGCGTGTCGTTATCTCCTCGGGGTCGTCGGTATCCCACACATCCTCGAGCTCGTCGGTGAGCTTTGCCTTTCCGATGAAGATGAAACGGAGATTGTGTCTCGCAAGCCCCACAAGCCGATCTATCCTGTCGATATTGTCGGTTATCACGAGATGCGCGTGATCCTCCGAAAACTCGGTAACGGAGCCGTCGGTCTTATCCGAAAAGTCGAGGATTATATTGCTCGGCTCAAAGGCCTGCTTCAGCGCTTTCACGAATTTCTCGTTCTTCAGTTCGGCATAGACCGTGATAGTATAGTTCATCATATCTTTTTATTTCTCGCCTCCCATTATATCATTGGGTATACATTGTTTATTATATCACGGAATGCAGTCTTTGTCAAGTTTTGGGAGTCTTTAAGTTTCCCCGGATAAATGCAGCTCCGACCCGTATTATAACGCGGATCGGAGCTGTTTAGTGTATTCTGAATTAATGTCTGCTCATCAAGGAATATGTCCGCCTTAAAAAGGCGCTGAAAGCGTATTTTTAAGGCTTTCCAAAGTTCTCTTTGAGGACACATGAATTATGAACGTATTTGCATGATCGGGATCTTAAGCGGCAGACTTTTCTTTCGCGCCTTTGTATGTCACTCCGTCACCGTAGATCGTCTTCCAGTCATTCTTCATGGAGACTGCGATCCAGCCGTTTTCATCACAAAGCGAGTACATCTTGTCTGCCTTTTCGACGTTGCCGTTTTCGCGCTCGGTATCGTCACAGCAGAGCATGAACGCCAAGCTCTTGTACTTGTTGTTTGTGATCGTGTAGTTAGCCATGCTGGTGTCACCGGTGCTGTTGCCGAAAGAAAGTACGGGCTGCTCACCGATCTCCTGTGCTATCACAGACACCTTGTTCATTTTAAGATTCTTGATGATGAACTCGCCGCCGAGCACGAGCTCGTCAGAATGTGTGTACTGGTAATCCAGACCGTCCTTGCCATTCTGTCCGGTCGCAACAGTAAGTTCGTCGGAGCCGATGATCTGACTGTTAGGGAGATCGACCACATTGTTGTCAAATATTCCGCGAACGATAAATCTGTCGGTGCCGCTGATAATATATACCGTGAAACAATTAGCTTTGAGATAGTCGATAATCTGGAGCATGGGAAGATAGAATCCGTCGCCGCGGAGCATTCCGTCATAGCTCGGCATGGGCTGCTTCTTGAACTCCTGAATGTAGTCGTTGAACTCGGCGAGCGTCATTCCCTTGAACGCGGAAGCTACAGCCTTACCGTGGTCAACAGGTAAACCTTCAAAAGACTTACCTGTCTCGTTCTGCTCCTTGATCTTGTTCGCGACCTCTTTCTCGAAATCGGAAGCCTTGTCCTTGTAGTCGGGGTCTTCGAGAACGCGGTATTTGAGCAGCATATAATCGAAGTAGTTCGGGTCGGTCTCACAGAACAGCGTGCCGTCGAAGTCGAACACGGCTATACGATCCTCAACAGGTATGTAATCCTTGCTGCCCTCATCGGTTATCGCCTTTATATAGGATATGAGCTGTTTCTTCGTTTCCGCTGTATCAGTCCAGAGGGAAAGCATCTTCTTAGCGTCAATGGCTGCCGCAGCAGCAGTAACTATATCTTTTTTGGTAAGCTTAGTCCATTTTCCGTCAACATAAGCTCTGACAGCAATTGAATACTTCGCACCGGGTGAAGTGTTGACAACAACAAATGTGCGGTCTTTCGTATCCGCCATTTTGGTCAGCTTCTTGTTTTCATACTTGTACACTCTGTACTTTGTTGCTCCGGGGACTTTTTTCCACGTGAAATCGATCCGTCCCTCCGATACTTTCGCCTTTACAACGGGCTTGTTGTCTGTAGCAGATGCGCTTACGGAGGTGTCCGCTGTCGCTGTGACCGCCGAGCCGAGCGCGGAGGTGCTCATCATACACGCCGCGAGTAATGCCGCTAAAATCTTTCTTGCTTTTTTCATCTTTTCTGAGTTCCTTTCATTTTTTATAATTTACGCCGCAGGCTGCAGCTGCAATTCTTTATCGCCGTATTACGCCGCAAGCTCGTCGTAAACGTTAACTGATTTATTATACACAATACAGTGAAGAATGTCAATTGCCGATCCGGTTCCCGGACGCTATCTGTCTTCTGCCCGTCTGTGCAGCTTTCCTCCGGCGGAAAGCACTGCCTTCTTGAGCGCGGATTTATCGCTGTACATGGCTTTATCTGCTTCGACTATTGCTTTTTCAATATGTATTCCTTCGCCGATCATACAATAACCGAAGGCGCAGACATACTCTGTTTTACCGAGCGCCTCACGCATAAGAGCGATATCCTGTCGGACTTCATCCTCACTCTTTCCGACGTACAACAGCACGAATTCATCTCCACCCACGCGGTACGCTTTCTTACCAGAGCCCGCATTTATCATAAGGCATTCTGCGACCGTTTTCAGCGCAGTATCTCCCGCCTTATGCCCGCGGCTGTCATTGATCCATTTCAGCTCGTTCATATCGACCGAGCATACCGCCGAAATTATTCCGCGCCCGGCATCGATATCGTGATAGAATGTCTGGCGATTTTGCATTCCCGTGAGCGGATCGGATTTCGACATATACATATACAGAAACAGATAGTACAGTACGATAACAGACGAAAACACCGTTGCGTAGTCTGTGGAGTTGTCCCGCACCAGATTGAGCACTAAACCGATTATTCCGGCTGCGATGATATAGATCACCGCGGAGAGCGTTCTTCGGTCGCTGCTCCTGTACCTCTTTATGAACAGGATCATAAACATCACCGTGTATGCCAGAAATACCGCATAAGGCGTATAACGCAGAATATCTCCGTCGGATCTCCATTTGTTGCTTTCATCTATATAGAAGATGATGTGCGTCCACTGTGAGGTGAACACAAAAGGCGCATATACAATAAGCGGCGCGATCAGCAGCAATCTGAACAGCCGCCTCCTTATCGGTGCGACCATAGCGATTATTGCCACAACTATTACAGGCTGCAGACAGTAAACGCACGCTGTCAGCATAGCACGTAGGATCTCGTTACCCGGGTTATAATGTGTCCATCCCTCTATACTCCAGAGTATGGATTCAAAGACGATCAGAATAATGGCTACACAGGTCGCTTTAGTCGTTTCTCTCCTGAGATGCACTCCGAGACTCACCATTGCCGTTAACCCTATAAGCTCTGTGAGCATTACATAATGATCAATAAAATACTTTACTATATCCACTTGTGTACCTTATACAACTTTATGTTTTCGCCGCAGCATATTGTGTTACTTGTTTTGGCGGGTCTTCATCGAAATGAAAGCAGCAGCGCCGCATACGCCGGCGATCACAAGCGGAAACGTCAGATCCGCAGCGCCGGTAGCAGGGTTGGCATCATTCCCGGAATCGGAGATCGGAGTGCCCGCGGTGGTAACGATACCTGTCATATACTCTATTTTCATTATCGAGGCAGCCGATCTTCCCGTGAAGGTGACCGATGTGAGCTGCTGACCGCCGAGACCGAGCTTGTCGTATATGTCTCTTATCGGGATGCAGGTGTAATTCGTCTTCATGGGTATCACCTGTGACTGTGCTGTAAATGTCTTGGTAATACCGCTCTCGGTGGTGAAATTGATATCCACCTCAAATCCTTCGGGGATCGGTTCGGTAAATGTGATCATAAGCTTCATACCGCCGCCGGCCGTTGCATTTGCATCGGAAATAGAGTTAGGATCTATAAGCTCCCATTCCTGTGCGTCCACTTCTCTCGCAATGGTATTGGGCTCGGTCACAGCATCGCCGCGTCCGAGCTCAGCAGACTCAGCCGATACCGATACAGCCGTTATGCTCATCATCATGACCGCTGCCGCTATGATACCTGCCATCTTTTTGCCTATACCTGTGTTTCTCATTGTTATTTCCTCCGTAAAATTTATTATGAACCGTCTTCCGGACGGATCAGTTTTTTATTTCTGTGGTCACATCTTTGTTTTTTGCATTTTTCTTAGATGTTTTGTCCTGTCGGAATCATTCAGGATGTCTATAGCATCATCGGTTATCAGATCGATCATACATTCTGCTATCAATTCAAAAAGAAGACCCATAATACTTTCCTCAATTCTTTAAAGGGCTCCTCTAAAAACCTATTGTCGTTCAGGCGTGCCGGCATTTAGTCGGCAGATTGTACAGAAATTTTGCAGGAATACTGGCGTATTTCAAGAAATTTCTGTGCAATATGACGGCTAAAGGGCGGTGCGAATGGGCGG
>JAEEGL013776205.1_pt1 | contig 10187 bp, 13 predicted proteins | sample 9134231 | NCBI WGS metagenome assembly JAEEGL01 (sample SAMN16246548, study PRJNA631951) | gut metagenome | biome: gut microbiome; feature: rumen; material: fiber-attached | host: Bos | place: Iran: Karaj | collected 2018-10
AATAGATCCTGCAATAGAGTTTGATCCTGGTTATAAGGCAATCATATCAGGCAATGGATCTGCGGATCAGAGAGCCGCAATGCTTGCACCTTTTAAAGCAATTATTGAAAAGCGAAACAGAGAGCGCAAGCAGGCAGAGTATAGAGCTAAGCATCACATGATCAAGCGCAGCGATATCACGCACAAGCGCCCTGTGAGGATGCAGCCGATCCGCCCGGATGATATCAAGAGATGAGGAGGCATTGATCAATGGCAGATAAGATAAAAGCTGTGAGCAATGAGGAGATTATCGCATCAATCTTGACACATAAAACCTTAGCAGAGGCAGCTGCAGCAGTTGGCATATCTCTGCGCACGATTTATGACAGGATGCACGATATTGATTTTAGGATTGCTTATAACGATGCTAAGAGTGAAGTTATCAGAGGAGCTGTGCAATCAGTTAACTGCCATCTAACAGAGGCATTTGAAACTGTGGCAGCCATTATGAACAATACAGATAACAATCCTGCTGTGAGATTGCAGGCAGCGCAAACAATTATCAGCCAATCAAGCAAGATCTTTGAGCGCTTAACTATCAGTGAGATCAATTTTCACAATGGGCATTGATGCAAACAAAAAGCGCCCACTATGAGGCGCTTAATGTATTAGAGCATGTGCAGTTAGAGCAATAACTGCATTGCTAATATATCACTTTTGAGGAGGTAAACACAATGGAAAAGCGCAACGGCAGTATTTATAAAGATCCGTTAACAGGCAAGGTGATTGCTAAGCCTGATCCTGATAATTGGCATCTTACTGAGGATGAGGATGGCAAGATCAACAATGTGCCTGTTTATGTGTTTCCAATCCGTGATGATAAGTGAGGTTAGAGCATGAGAAGTAAAAGAAACATTTTTTGCAAGATAGCTGAGCTTGAGAGCAAGAGAGCAATTGAGCAGGATCGCATCAATGGCATGATTGCCGGGTGCAGAAAAGCTATGCAGGATGCCTCCGCTGTAATGGAGGTTACAGATGAGCCTGATGAGTATGAGGCAGCTAAAGAGGCAGTTGCTAAGAATAAGACAGCAATTGAATTGTATAATCGCAAGCTGAGCAGGATATGCTTGCTTGATGCTGATGCTTATAAAGAACTCAAGAGAGATATCATGGATGAATATAACAGAGATACAGAGGCAACCGCGCAGGCTGCGTTTGATGCTCTGATGAGCTTGATTGATATCCTTGATGAGTATGGCAAGAGATCTGCTGATATAAGAGGTGCATTAGATACAATTGGTGAGTTTGCAGGCATTGGATCAATTGCGCAGCGCGGTCTATTAGCAATATCCGATAACAATATCAATATAGCAAAGGATGATAGATATACCTGGTATAGAGCCTTTATGCAGTTTTATCATCAGCACAAGGGCAAAGTCGATGTTATGAATAGATACGATGTAAAATTGTGATCTCCTGATTAGTCAATCTCCATAGTTTTGCAATAAATCCCTGCAATCTGCCTGCAGGGGTTTATTGTTAAGGAGGTCAATGCTTTATAAAGCATGAGCCTGCATAGAAGAACCACAGGCATTATCATTATATCTGCAATGCACCGCATGCACAAGAAGTGCAAGAGGCTTGCAATTGTCCTGCAGTTAGGTTATCATCAAGAAAACGGAAAAGGAAAAGGACAGCAGGAGGCAGATGCAGATGGCACAGATGCAAGTTATCAGTGAGCATCAGATCAGATCCTTTGATATTGCTCTGTTTGATGATTTCATTACATGGATAGATAGATCAGAGAAAACTGCAAAAACCTATCTAACGAACTTGAGGCAGTTTGCGGCATGGCTGAGCTATGAGCAGATAACTGAGCCTAACAGGGGGGATGTTATCCGATACAGAGATTATCTCCTGCATGAGCATCAATGCATCCAATATGATCCTGATAGCATAACCGGGTGGAGATATCGCACAGATGCTCAAGGATCTCCTGTGATGATTACCTGCAAGCCAAATACAGCTGCATTGTATCTGCGCTCTGTTAGTCAATTTTTCTCATGGCTTGAGGCTAATGGTATCTATCCGAATATAGCAGCAAATATACATGCACCGAAAATATCACAGGGCAGGAGGCATAGCAGGGATGCTCTGCAGGCATCTGAGGTTTATGAGATAGAGCAATCTATCCTGCGCAATGCTACAGAGAGCGCACAGGCAGCCTATACAGAGGAGCTGAGGCACAGAGCAATTGAGCAGGGCAAGAGATTGCATGCAATGTATCTGTTAGCAGTTACAGCCGGATTGAGAACAATTGAGCTGAGCAGAGCCAATGTAAAAGATCTTGTTACAGTAAGAGGGCAATCATGGCTTTATGTTTGGGGTAAAGGTCATACAGAGCCGGATGCTAAAAAAGCAATTGCGCCTGAGGTGGCACAGATTATCAATGATTATCTGCACAGCAGAGCCGATAAGGTCAAGGGCAATGCGCCTCTGTTTGTAGCTACAGGAAACAGGAGCAAGGGCAAAAGGCTTGCATCAACAACGATTAGCACGATGCTCAAGAGGGCAATGCAAGAGGCAGGATATAACTCTGAGAGATTAACCGCGCACAGCTTGAGGCATACAGCAGGCACAGCTGCAATGGATATCACAGGGGATCTATACCAGGTGCAGCGATACATGAGGCACAGCAATCCTGCTACAACGGAGATATATCTGCACAATGATACAGATCAGCAGGAGGCAGGGATCGCATCTGATCTATACCGATATTATCAGGAGGCAGGCAAGCCTAATTAAACTAATATCGAATAGCTTAATTAGAAAATTGCACAAGAGGTGCAAAAAGTCATAACAGGAGGTAAGAGCATGAGCAGTTATACAGTGATGCCTGAGGGCGCTGATTGGTTTGAGTATGAGCATGCCGGAGGTGATGAGCAGACTATCTACAGCCTTAATGCGCATTGGTACTATCCACAAACAAGGATAGCAATCCGCAATAACGATACAGGCACAGTGAGGATCTTTACACGGCAGCAGGATGCTGATGGCAATCTGATCAAAGTGATAGAGCATAAATAACAGGAGGTATTAGAGCATGAGAGATTTACAGAGAGCAGCAGAGCAGGGCAAGGCTAAGATGCATCATCAGAGGGATCTGAGCAGTGAGGAGATGCACAGCCTATTAGCTGAGGTCAATGAGAGAGGGATATCAGGCGCATTTGATGCAATAGCAAAGGCATATTATGCAGGCTTTACTCAAGGATATGAGCAGAGAGCTGCCGATGATAAAAAACGCATGTTACAGGAGGCAATGCATGGCTAAGAAAAAGATTATTGCTACAGCAGCGATCAAGGGCGGCACAGGTAAGACAACAACGGCAGCCGCAATTGCTCAGTTAGCAGCTCAGGAGGGCAAAAAGGTACTATGTATAGATTTAGATCCGCAGGCTAACCTAACCGATTTTTTAGGTGGCGATCCTGAGCAAGATGGCAGCTATGATGCCTTAGAGGGTGAGATTGCCTCTGATTGCATACAAACGACAGAGCAGGGCATTGATCTCATGGCAGGCAGATCTGATCTGCAATCTGAGAGATCGCGCCCCGGCAGTGCTATGAGGTTACAGGAGGCCATCAAGCCATTGCGCAAAAAGTATGATCTGATAATCATAGATACACCTCCGCAAATGGGCGAACTTACTTTCAATGCTCTGCAGGCATCTGATGGCTTGCTTATTCCATTGGAAACAGACAGGAGCAGCCTGCAGGGATTGTATCAAATTACCGATATTGCAAAACAGATCAAGGAAACTAACAGCAAACTATCTGTTATTGGCTGCCTGTTAACAAGGTATGACAGCAGGTCAAAGCTTAATAGATATCTACATGATGTTATATCTGATGCCTGTGATGAGATAGGCACAGATCTCATTGGTACTATTAGACCAGGTATAGCAATCAGAGAGGCACAGAGCATGCAGCAATCATTGTATGACTATGCGCCTAAGAGCAAGCCTGCAGATGATTATCGGTTATTATATGAGCAATACATTGAGGAGGCATGAGAGCATGGCAAAATCGTTTGATGGTATGAAAACAGGCAGGGTTAACAATTCACTTGCACAAGCCACATCACGAAAAGGGCAGCAGGGTAAAGCATCTCCTGAGGAGGCTAAAGAGAGAGCCGATCAGATGAAAACTCAAGGGCGCAAGGGATGCAAGGCTGTGAGGATCAACATGGCATTTACTCCTGATAATTATGAGTTTATCCGGGTGATGAGCAAGCTGAGAGGCGAAACACAAACAGCCTTTGTTAACTATATGATTGAGAGGTTTGCATCTGAGCATGGTGCAGTTTTTGAGGATGCTAAAAAGCTGATTGACAGCATGTGAGCATCGGAGGTTAGAGCATGAGCAAGAGCAATAACAATAAGTTACCAACAGCAGATGAGATCAATGAGCTGATAGATCCATCTGTGCGCAGGTATGGCGATGAGGTTATCAAGGATCTAACACCTGCTGAGCTTGATAATCTGAGGCAGGATCTGCGCGAAGTATTAGCGCCTGTATTAAAGCTGTGGATAGAGGTTGATACCAATGCAGCTGCGCTGATAGATAAGATCAAAAATGATGAGGATGATATCAAGGATCTTTCACCTTATATACAAAAGGCAATCAAAAAAATAAAGAAAGATCCGGCATATCAAAATCTTACTTTTGAGGATGTTATGAGCGCATCCGATCCTCAAAACAAGTTTGCATATATCTTGGATCTTGCAAGGCGATTGCAGGAGGAGGATCGCAAAATCAAACAATATCCGCTGCAGCCGCGCTATGATCTCACCAGGTACTCTGTGAACAATAACAACCTCATAAACTATCTGCAGGATAGTGAGGCTATAGGCACAGGCGCATTTGATCTGCCTGCACTCAAGGGGGATATCACAGCCTATACATCCTGTGAGTTTAGAGAGGATAGCGGCATATATCAGAGCATAAAGAGCCTAACAGAATATGAGCGCAGCATCCTTGATACCATTGGATCATTAAAGAAGTATGCCGATGATAAAAAAATGCCTTGCCTGATAGATGGCTATATTGTGGGCAGTAATATGCCCGGAGGTGGCACAAAGATACTTGATGCTAAGGCACAAGAGATCAATGGCATCATAGAAAAGCTGCAGCATCTGTGGATTGACATAGATATTACAAGTGAGATGAGAGCAAGGGGCGCAGATATCCCGGAGGGGGATAAGGTTAACCTGAGAGATTACTGCATCAGCGCAAGAGAGATGCAGTATAGAACGCGCACAGGGCAAGTTAGATCTGCATTTTTTCTCAAGGATCTACCTCTGCCATCACAGTATGCAGAGATGACAAAAGAGGTTATATCTATCCCTGCTAAGTGTTTCAACATATCAAAGGTAAAGTTGAGCCAATCGACAGGCAAGCCAATGATAACTAATGAGCTGATTAAGATGAGCAAAGAGAGGCAAACCTGCGCAAGCTATATACTGAGGCGCATCTGCATCATGCAGAATGATTGGAAAAAGGCAAAAGATGCCTATCGAAAGTATGAGAAAAAGCGCAGAGAGCAAGAGGGCAAGGGATTGATGCCTGATGAGTACAAGTCTATCAATGAGTTTTGCAAGCAAAGGCATGTTATTGCTATAGATACTCTGCTAAGTAAAATCTATCCTGGTAAAGAGATCAGCAGGAAAAATGCCTCTGATATCAATCAGTTTGTTAGGCTGCTATTAGATTATGAGCAGGCAATTGAGTTTATCTCAGGGTATGAGATGCAGAGCAACGGCAAGGCAGCTGCTAAAGGTCAAAAGATAACCGGCATCAAGATCATCCTGTTAGATGAGTAATGCACAAGAGGTGCATGAGGTCATAACAAATAGTTAACGGAATTAAAGGTTACACTTAACGGAATTAAGGGTTACACTTAACGGAATTAAGGGTTACACTCTTAACGGAATTAAAGGTTACACTTTTGCAGCTTATGACCATCTGAGCCGATTACCGAAAAGGGCGCAAAGCATTGATATTATTGAGTTTGTGGCATTTATGGCACAGGCACTCTATCTGCAGATTTTCCGCAATTTCAAAAAACCTATAAGCTTTATATAAGCTATTTATAGCAGCTTGGCAGGCGCTCATTGACAATGCGCCTGCACAAGCTTTAGATAACATCAGAGGTTAACGATACCGCATAAAATTGCACGATAGAGGAGGGGGACAGATGAGCAGATCCATTGATAATAGTTTTTACAGCTCTAAGCAATGGATAGCTTGCAGGGATGCATATCTATCAAAGGCAAATCATCTGTGCGAACGATGCAGGGCAAAGGGTATATATGAGCCTGCAAGAGTTGTGCATCACAAGATAGCACTAACAGAGGCTAACTACAAAGATCCTGCAATCAGCTTGAACTTTGATAACTTGCAAGCACTCTGCCAATCTTGCCATAACGAAATACATCACAGGCAGGAGCGCAGATACAAAATCGATAGTGATGGCAATCTGATATTTTAACTATACCGCCCCCCTTGTTGTACCAATAATGAGCCTCTTGGGTAAACGATGTTTGGGGAAACAAAAAACTCCACAAGTAATACAAAGTTTTTTTGAATAGGGGGTATCTTTTGAGGAGATGGCAGGAGATGAGGCAAGTTGAGCAGAGTTATCAAGCAATACCAGGAGCAGATCTGTGAACGCTCATTTGATGTGTCTAATGGTGGGGCAAGCAACGCATTTGAACGCTCAAATGCAAAATGAGGCAGGGCAATCCCTGCAACCCTTGCGGCATTATACCGCATAGAGCAGAGCAAAAACCTTTTATATTAGTGAGGGCAATTAGAGCATGATTACATTAAACATGGACAATGTGAAACTAACAGGCAAGCCGGATAATTATGGAGCGCTGAGCAACAGGCTGCGTTGTGCCAATGCTATCTGTGCAATAGATCCTGCTGATCTGATCGATGCTGTATCACAGGGAATATCATTTACTCCTGCGCAGATTGGAGGAGATCCGGCAGAGTATAGAGGCAAAAAAGATGCGCAGGGCAAGCCTATCAGATGCTCTGATTATTGGATATCTCAGCAGGTTATTGCTATTGATATCGATAATCAAACAGAGATGGAGATCAATGGCACTAAGAGAAAAGTGCAGATTGATGCGCCTATATCTCCTGAGGATGCTATTGGCATACTTGCATATTATGATATCAAGCCTTTTTGTGTTTACAGCTCATTTTCGGATAGAGCTGATTGGCGCAGGTTTAGGATTGTCCTGGTATTAGATGAGCCTATCACTGATATTGCTCAAGCTCAGGATCTCATTGATCGCTGTGCAGGTATATTCAATCATCCTATTGATAGTGAGGGTTATTTCAAGATTGAGAACAATAGACAAGCTGCAGATGAGAGCATTGAGCCGGTAAAGCTATTTTTAGGTGGCAAGCCTGATTGCATTATCGACAGCAGCAGAGCTATCACATCCCTTGAGGTATTAGATCTATTGCCTAAATATCGCGCAGAAATGCCTCAAATTGAGCCTGCTGATAATCAGAGGCAAACTGATGCCAATATCAAGCACAGGCGCTTAGGGGGCAATCTGAGCGCTTTAGAGGCTATCTATGAGCATGATAAAGCATCGTTTGATCTTGCCGGATGGATAGAGAGAAACACGGCAGCAACCTTGAACAATGGTTATTATGATCCTTGCCCTATCTGCAAGCACAGAGGATGCCTTGAGGTTACAGGCAATTTATATCATTGTTTCTCAGCCAATCATCCCGAAAACAAAAAGGGGGTTAAAGGTGGCGCAGGGGATATCATAGATTTTTTGATGCAGCTTGATAACTGTGATTACTCAGCTGCCATTGATCGCTTTAAGTTTGACATATTAGGTTATGACCGCAACGAATGGCGGCAGGCATGGATCGATGAGCAGAGAGCAGCTGCAGGGATATCTGATGAGGAGATGAGCAAGATGATAGATGATTACAATGAGCAGCAGGCACAGGAGGTGCAAGAGGTCAAGGATAGCAAGATAACCTCTGCTGATATGTTTGATGAGTTTATGGAGGAGATCATCTCTGATAGATTTAAGCCTATCCCTACAGGTATCTATGAGCTTGATAGAGCATTATCAGGAGGTTTTGAGCGCAAGAGCCTTGTTACACTTGCAGCAGCGCCCGGCATGGGTAAAACTGCCATTGCTCAATTCTTACTTGAAAACATGGCAGAGCAAGGGCATAGAGTTATCTATTGCAATCTTGAGATGGATCGCAGCCAATTGCTCAGCAGATCTATATCAAGGGTATCTCACAAGCTTAAATTGAACGGCAGACTAAAAAAGGATGTTACTGCATTGGATGTTAGGCGCGGATATAAATGGAATGAGGAAACAAGGCAGATTGTGCAAGCCTCTGCAGAGTATTACCGCAAATACATTGTTAACAATTTTCTATATGTTACAGCCAATCCTGAGAATAGCGGCAGCATCACTAATAAGCTATCAGCTATCCTCAATAAGTTAACTGCCATTGCAGAGGGATTGAGAGCTGCAGGACAGCCTGCGCCTCTGATCTGCATCGATTACCTGCAGTTTATTGAGTATGACCAGGCAGGCAATCAGCGCATTGATCTTGCCGATCAGATCAAGGAAATACTGAGAGCCTTTAAGTTGTTTGCTATGCAATACAATACAGTTGTATTGATGATCATGGCTAACAATAGAACGGCAAACAAAGAGGGCATTGCATCAATGGAAAGCGGCAGAGATACATCTAATATCGAATACTCCGGGGATGTGATGTTAGGCTTAACCTATACAGCAGTTGAGGATCACGAAACAGACCGCAACAATAAGGAATATACACCTGAGCGCATCAATCAGATTATTGATCAGGCTGAGAGGTTAGGGCAGGATATCCCTCCAATTGCAAAACAGGTATCATTGAAAGTCGTAAAGAATAGAGGAGCTGCACCAAGAGGATCAGCGCGCTTTGAATTTGAGGGCGCATACAGTTATTACAGGTCAATTGATTTCTTTGAATATCAGCAGGCAAGAGAGCAGAGAGCTGCGCAGATCGCTGATGCTAAAGCACAGCAGGAGCAGGCAGATTATGCTGAGCGGGTGGCACTGCTGCAGGAGGCAATTGCATCCTGTGCTAAAGGAAACACTGCAAGCCTGCAAGCTGTAAGTGATTATATGAGCATCAGTAAAAGAGAGGTGATGCAGATAGTGCAGATCAGCGGCATTGCATCAATCAATAATAATAAGATCTACATCCCACAAGATGAGCAGGCAGATGCAGATAAGCATCTCCAATTAGATCCTTACTTTGATAAAACTACACCGAAAGCCGGGCGCAAGCCTCAATTAAAATGAGGGTTATCATACCGATAATACAGGAGGCATGAGGCACAGGATCTCATGCCTTTTTTTATGCGGAAAATGTAACAAAAAATATAGTAAATATATGCCCTTGCTTATTCTTTTGCTTAACCTTATATGATACAATAGGTGCAAGAAGTTAAAATTACACAAGAAGTGCAGGAGGTGTATAAAATGAGTAATTTATCTGAGCAGGCTAAAGAGATGCGCAGAGCCTACAAGCGCAATTGGTGTAAGAGAAACCCGGATAAGGTTAGAGCGCAGCAGGAGCGCTATTGGAATAAGAAAGCCGAACAGGCAGAGGCAGCAGGATGATCAGTGAGCATTTAGAGCATGGTGCAGATAGAGCAATCACAGGCAGAGAGTTATGCAAGATCTTAGCGATCGACAGCAGGAGGCTGAGGCTTGAGATTGAGAGAGAGCGCAGGCAGGGCATCCCTATCTGTGCCAATACATGCGCAGAGAGCAATCCCGGTTATTATCTTGCAGCCAATCAGGCAGAGCTTGATGAGTATGCAAGAAAGTTATGGAAAAGAGCCGGAGAGATCCACAAAACAAGGCGCATGATGTTAGAGGCATATCCTGCACTAAGAGCAACATCGGAGGCAATGACAATATGAGCAATAGAGATGAGAGCAGCATCAGAGCAATAGATCCTGCAATAGAGTTTGATCCTGGTTATAAGGCAATCATATCAGGCAATGGATCTGCGGATCAGAGAGCCGCAATGCTTGCACCTTTTAAAGCAATTATTGAAAAGCGAAACAGAGAGCGCAAGCAGGCAGAGTA
>JAEEGL014490859.1_pt1 | contig 10187 bp, 9 predicted proteins | sample 9134231 | NCBI WGS metagenome assembly JAEEGL01 (sample SAMN16246548, study PRJNA631951) | gut metagenome | biome: gut microbiome; feature: rumen; material: fiber-attached | host: Bos | place: Iran: Karaj | collected 2018-10
ATCCAGAACGTGAAGGAGCTGTGCTCCACGCCCTACCAGACCCTGCGCAACGCCGACTTCTTCAAGAGCATGAAGGGCTTCGACGTCCACACCCGGACCCGCGTCACGAAGATCGACCGCCAGGCCAAGACCGTGACCGCCCGCAGCCTGGACACCGGCGAGGAGAAGACCTACCCCTACGACAAGCTCGTGCTTGCCACTGGTGCCAAGCCCCGCATGCCCAACGTGCCCGGCGGCGATCTCGAGAACGTCTTCACCCTGACCAAGCTCGAGGCCGCGGACGCCGTCAAGTCCATGATGGAGAAGGGCAAGATAGGCTCTGCCGTCGTTGTCGGCGGCGGCTTCATCGGCCTCGAGGCCGCTGTCGCCATGGCCGACATGTGGGGCGTGAAGGTCGCCGTCGTCGAGATGATGGACCACATCCTGCCCGGCGTCCTGGACAGCGAGTACGCCCACATGGCGGCCCACGACCTCGCGGCCCACGGCGTCGAGGTCTACCCCGGCGAGCAGGTCGTGCGCATGGAAGGCGACAAGGCCGTGTCCAAGGTCGTCACCGACAAGCGCGAGCTCGACGCGGACCTTGTCATCTTCTCCGCAGGCTTCCTGCCCAACGGCCAGCTCGCCAAGGACTGCGGCCTCGACGTCGACGGCCGCGGCGCCATTGTCGTCAACGAGCACATGCAGACCTCCGACCCCGACATCTACGCCGGCGGCGACTGCTGCTCCATCAAGAACCTCATCACCGGCAAGCCCGGCTACCTGCCCCTGGGCAGCATGGCGAACCGCCAGGGCCGCGTCATCGGATCCAACCTGGCCGGCCTCGATCAGACCTTCCCCGGCTACGTGGGCTCCTGGGCCGTCAAGCTCTTCGACCTCTCCTTCGTGGGCGCCGGCCTCACCGTCGAGACCGCCAAGCGCATGGGCTACGATGCCGTGGGCACCATGGTCGAGCAGCTCGACAGGGCCCACTTCTATCCCGTCAAGGAGATGTGCGGCCTGCAGCTGGTCGCCGACCGCAAGGACGGCCGCGTGCTGGGCATCCAGGGCGTGAGCAAGGATCCTCAGGCCGTCAAGGCCAGGGTCGATGCCGTGGCAGCCGTGCTCCAGAACAAGACCTTCGTCTCCGTGGCCGACATCTCCAACCTCGAGGCCTCCTACGCTCCGCCCTTCGCGGCCGCCATGGACGTGGTCAACGCCGTGGGCAACGCCATGGAGAACGTCCTCGCCGGCCGCACCAAGGTGATCACCTCCGACGAGTTCATGGATCTCTGGGAGCATCGCGACGAGAACAACTTCTTCTTCATCGACTGCCGTCCCCAGAAGGCCGGCGACGCCGTCCAGGCCAGGCATCCCGAATGGCACGCCATCTCCCTTGAGGGCATCCACACCCGCTGGAACGAAGTTCCCGCCGACAGGCCGGTGGCCATCATCTGCAATACGGGCCTGCGCGCCTACGACGCCGTGCTCGTCCTTGCCAAGCACGGCATCAAGGACGTCTATCTGAGCATGGGCGGCATGCAGTCCGTCATCAAGACCGGCAGAGAGGTCTAGTCCGCTTCCCTGCCTTTCCCCTGCCTTTTCCCTTGCCCTCTGCCCCCTTCCGGTCCCGGCCTGCCGCCGCTCCGGGAGGGGGCTCTGTCTTCGCCGCCGGGCGCAGGGCAGATCTTTCGCGGATCGCCTTCTGCCGAAGGCCGAAGGGCGCCGCCATCGACGCGCCTGCCGAAAAAATGCAAGTGAAAAAAGTCGCAAGCGCAGTCTCCCTGCCGTGAAGAGGGACTGGCCGGACGCCCCTGGCGCAGTCTGGGCTCGCCCCATGGGGCGTGGCTTCCACCCCCGGCCATGCCAACGAGGCCCGGGGCCCGATGCCAGACTGCTCGCCCCTTCGCCCCTTCGCCTGTGCAGCTTCCCGCATTGCTGGGGGACTTCATGGCAACTCACCCCGGAGACGGGGAAAGGAGGGGGGGCGCTTCCCGTCATGCCAGCCGGAAGGCCAGCAGAGGCTGCCAGGCGAGGCGTTGACGTCCGCAGGACTGCGTGCCTGCGCTGCTGGCCGGCTGGCAGGTCGTTCAGAGTGTCCCCAGACCCTGCGGGAGAAGCGCCGAGGCGTGGGGCAAAGCTTTCCGCCGTGGAGCAGAGCTCTCGGCCATGGGGGAGCTCCCCGCTGTGGGACAACGCTTTCCGCCAAGGGGCAGAGCTTTCCACCGTGGAGCAGAGCTCTTCACAGGCGCATTGCCAAGGTGGCGCAGAAGAAATGGCAACTTCTTTCATAAAAACTCTTGACGGCAAGAAATTTGTTGCTATATAGTTTTTCGCAAGCGCGCGGAAGGTCGTGTTCTGCGCCGGAAGAGCCGAGAGGAAAAGGAGGGGCCCTGGACGGGCCTTGGCATTGCGCACCGGCGCGCTCAGCTCCGCAGGGAGCAGGACTGGGCTTCAGCGTCGGCATGTCCTGGATCGGCTTCCCTGCAGGCTCTGCCTGCCGGGCTTTCGGCGTGGCGGCGCTTGGCGCGAAGGCTCCCGGCATGGCATCGCGCTGTTTGCGATGCAGGTCTTTCTCAAGGTGGTTGAACAAAAAACTTTCAACGGGTCGGTCTGTAGTACCAAGGTACGAGAACGGCGCGACAGGCCGGCCCGTTGCCTCGGAGGCAAGACATGAAGAAGCGGAACAGGAGCGGGGAGATGGCCGAGTCTGGCGGCAGGTCCCAGCCGGCGCAGGGGAGCAGATCCTTCGCCTCGGGCTGGAGGGACATCGGCAGGACTGTTCTTCGCGGGGCGCCCGCGCTGGCACTGGTCCTGCAGATGGCGGGCTCAAGCGCCCTGGCCAACATCGTCAGCCAGGGCAACGTCCTGCCCGAGACGGGGCTCGAGCAGCTGGCCGGAGGGGCCATTTCCATGCCTGCGGCCGCGGCGGCCCAGGCCATGGGCGCCACCATCAGCGGCGATGCCTGGGGCGGCAACCTGGCCTCGGCAAGCAACCAGACCCTGATCATGGAACGCATCGATCAGGCCAGCCTGCTGCTTGGCTCCCGCCTCGATGCCTGCGCCAACGCCGTCACCGTCAAGCTGGAAGGGCACGGCGCAGGCCTTGGCCAGGAGCTCAAGGGCGTGCTCCAGGATCTGCAGCGTTCGCTGCAGGCCTCGACGGCCGCCATCCTGGCCGGCATGGTGCACCAGGACCACGACTTCACCCAGACCCAGGCTGCCTGCACCGAGGCGGCCGTCGGCACCGCCGGTACCCACAGGAACGCCTTTGCCAAGGCCTCCCGAACCCAGCGCCAGGCCCTCATCGCCGACTCCCTCGGCCACCGCGACGGTGCCTCGGCAAGCTTTGCCGAGGGCGCAGGCAGGGCGGCCAGCACGCTGCTCAACTCCCAGGCCCTGCAGGGCGCGGGGCGCTTCCAGGCGGACTGGCTCCTGCCGGCATCGGACCTGACGCCGGCATCCCTTGAGCCCGGCGCCACCGTCATGGCCGCCTTTCTTGCCAACCCCCATCCCCTGCCAAGGGTTGCGGAAGCCATGAAGAAGACGGCCGCCGGCCAGCGCGCCCAGGTCGAGAGCGTCATCAAGAGCGCCCAGTCCGCCGTGGCCGAAGCCTGCCTCCTTGAAGCCCACGGGCCGTTCGAGGCATCGGGCTGGAGCGGAGCCGTGCCTGTGCTCGAGCAGGAGAGCGGCGTGGCGGAGCAGGACCGCATGCCTTCGGACGGCGGGCTCTATTCGAGGATGCAGTACCTTCAGGCAAGGGCAGGGTGGTTTACCTCCCTGCCCATGAAGCAGAACGTTGAGCGCATGGGCCGGGCTCAGCTTCTGCGCGAGCTGGTCCATCTGCTCGGCGAGATCTACAGCCTCGAGGTCGATCGCTACCGGGCCGAGCTTCACCGCACGGCGGCCCTTGGCGCCATGCTCGGCATCATGACCGAAGGCCAGAACCAGAAGGCCAGCGAGTGCTTCACCCAGCTGCGCCAGGAGCGGCAGGAGTAGCGGGCGTGCGGGGCCTGACGGCAGGATCGTCGCTCAGACTGCGGCGTCGCTGCCAGCGGTCCCGCTGCGCGTGCAGGGCAGGGCCTGCGGGCTCTGCGTGAGGCGAGGAGGGCGGCAGGCAAAAGCGCAGGTGTCTTCCGCAAGCCGCTGGCCGTCTTTCCGCCATCTTTCCGCCGACTGACCCCGGTGCACCGGCATGTCCATGCCTGTCTGCTTACGCCTTGTGCTCTGGACGGGGCGAAGCCAAGCTCAGCGGCCGTGGCCAGGCGAACTGCGTTCGTGTCGGCCAGCCGATCTCGGAAGAGACGCTCCGCCAGCGGCCAGACAAAGATGGGCCAGCATCCCGGAAAGGACGTCAGGAGTGGTGTATTTTTAACCTGTCGCCAACGGTATCTTCGTCTTGTCGCTGTACACGCAGGAAGAAGCGCCCTGCGTGCTGACCGTCGCTCAGATGCGTTCACCTTCCTTCTGAACGTTTGAACGCTGAACGGATGGGGCGTTGCGTTTCAGGAAGCTTTGCCATATTGCCTGTGGTGGAGGCGCTCCTGCCAGGGAGCGGCAGGCATGGCAGACAGCACAGTCGACTATTACGAAATCTATGCGGAGCGCTACGTGGACGGCACGGTCAGCGTTGACATGTCGGACTCCCTCCTTCGCTTCGTGCGTCACGTCAGGCCAGGGGGGCGCATCGTTGATCTTGGCTGCGGCAGCGGCAGGGATCTGCGCTGGCTCAGGGAGCAGGGCTTTCAGGCAGAAGGCATCGATGCCTCGGCTGCCCTGTGCCGGCTGGCCGAAGCGCACGCCGGCGTTCCTGTCAGGCAGGTCCGCATCGAGACCTGGACGCCCGGCGCACGCGTTGACGGCATCTGGGCCAATGCCTCGCTGCTCCACCTTGGCATGCAGGCGATAGCGGCCTTCTTCGGCAGGCTTTCCAGCCTCCTCGCGCCCGGCGGTGCGGCCTTCTTCGCCTTCAAGTCGGGCATCGCGACAGGCTGGGACGGCAGCGGCCGCTTCTTCACCAATTTCACAAAGGCCGACTTGCGCCGGGTGCTGGACGGGCATCCGGATCTTGTCCTGCTCGACTGCTGGGAGAGCGCAGACAAGCTTGAGCGGACGGGCTACGTCTGGCTGAGCTTCATTCTCGGCCTGAAGCCGGGAGCATAGGCCATGGACCGCAAGGCGCTGGAACGCGAGCTGGGCGGCAGGTACGGCAACCAGCTGGACATGGCAGGCTTTTTCCAGATGCTCAAGGATCCGTCGGCCAGCTACAAGTTCTATTGGCTGGAAGCCCTGGTGAAGCTTGTCACGGAAGGCAGGGAGCAGGCGACTTTCAGCGAGATAGCCGACGAGATGGTAGCAAGCGCCTGGTATTCGGTGGTGGAGTGCCGCATCCATCTCAGCGGCTATGTCAAAGGCGAGGTGCGCGATGCGCTTGAGCGGATTGTGGGGCGCCTCAGGGAAGTCAGCGGGCTTTCCAGCCGCGCCTCGAGTCCTGCGATCAAGCAGGCTTTGCTGGAGCACGCCGACGCCGTTCGCGACGACAAGATCCAGCTGACCACCATGGTTCCCTACAGGGCGCTGGCCGGCTTTCTCGGCAAGGGCGGCGCCGTGCCCTGGGATGCTCCGCGCAGGTTTGCGGCCTTCACGCGACGGCTCAGCCGCGAGCAGGGGCCCTTGCCGTATCTGTTCGGCGAAGGCTCCCGCCTGGAGCGGGAGGTGCTCTTTCATCCCGAGTGGGCAGAAATGATCCGGGACAACGCAGCAGCCATCCTTGGCTGGATTCAGTTCGAAAAGCTGCGCTGGCTGCAGGGCATCAATATCGACGTGCCGAATCTCGTGCTCAAGCTGGCGCCGCCCGACGAGGGCATGCGCAAGCTGGTCCGGGTGCGGAAGCTCTGGGACGGCATCCTGGCGCGGTGCCAGGTGCAGGACGTCTTCAAGGGGGGACCTGTGAGCCGGGAGGCGTACGAGGTCGATCATTTCGTGCCCTGGTCGTTCGTCATGCACGACGAGATCTGGAACCTCATGCCTATGGATGCGTCGCTCAATTCGGCCAAGAGCAACAAGCTGCCCGCATGGGAGCCCTTCTTCAGGCGCTTTGCCGCAAACCAGCACCTCCTCTACAGCCAGATTCATGCCAGCCCGGCACTCGGAGCTCTGTTCAGTCACTGCAGGAAGGACAACCTGCATGCCATATGGGCCATTGAGGATCTGTACCGGTCTGGCAATTCCCGCGAAGCCTTCCTTGGCATTCTGGAGAACCACCTGAAGCCCGTCTACGAGGCGGCCAGGCGCCAGGGCTACGAGGAGTGGTCGCTGCCGTGCGCTCCGCGCGCCTGACGCCGCAGGTTCAGCCTGCTCTTCTTCCCCGCGCTCTTCGTTTTCGTCTTCCTGAGATCGACAATTAGGGGGGCGCAAGAAAACCGGATTTCGCATCCGTCTGACAAGACACATTTTTTCTAGACATTTTTTTGGGCTCTGTCCCGAACCTTGGGGGGGCCGGTCTCCGGCGTCGCCACAACTGTCACAATGAGCTGTCAGAAAAGCGTCCCCGAACGGGCTTTGAACCTGCCTCCGCGTCGCCTTGTCCCTCCCCGTGAAAGACGCCTGCAAGTCACCATGATGAACACACTTCGCCTTGCCACAGCCGCTCCATGGGGCTCCGTCCGCCGCGGGCACGAGGCGGAGACAGGCTGGTCCGCAAGGACTGGCGCACACACTAAAACATCCCCCAACGACTGCACCTCTCTCCATCGGAGAGAGGGGGTGAATTCTATGTCGTTTTTGTGGTGAGATTCTGTGTCGCGTAACAGCCTGGGAGAGGGCGGGGCGACAAGGCTTCTTTGGATGGAGGGCTAGGAGTGGAACCTGAGCTGGGCGATGACGAGCGTGTCGCCGTCAATCCTGTAAACCATGCGGTTGACGCTGTCGATGCGCTTGGAGCGCCAGCCGGCGAGGTTCCCCTTCAGGTTTTCGGCCTTGCCGCTGCCTCTGCCGGCGGGCTCCCGCCGAATGGATGCGATAAGTTCGTTGATCCTATTGAGCGTCTTGGCGTCCTGCGTCTGCCAGTGCTGGTAGTCTTCCCAGGCGAAGGTGGTGAAGGCGATCTTGAGAAGCTCCATGGAGCTACTCGGAATTGGCGAGTTCGCGTTCCTGGGCGAGCCCGGCGTCAGCCTCCCGGACCGATGCCATGAGGCGCTCGGCGTTGGCGGGAGTGCTCAGCAGATAGGCCGTCTCGACCATCGAGTTGTAGTCCTCAAGCGACATGAGCACGACGGGGCGGGACTTCTGGCGGGTTACGATGACCGGCTCGTGGTCGTCGCAGACCCTGTCCATGACGCTGGCAAAGTTCTGCCTGGCTTCGGTGTAGGTAATAGCTTCGGGCATGGCGTCCTCCTTCGGCTAAACAAGTACAAATATAGGTACATGTCTGCCTGGCCTCAAGAGGGGGGGAAGATGAAAAGCCCCCGCGCTCGGAGATGGCGGGGGGGATTGGTGTCGGAATGCGTGCCGAAGCTTCAGCTGCGTTCGCAATAGCGTTCAGTAGAGCTTTTCGTTGTGCCAAAGCTCCTCGAAGGACTTGGAGTACTGGCTGAAATCTTCTCTGCCCCGCTTGTACCTGTAAGCCAGTGTCGTCTGGCTGGGCTTGCCGTAACGTGGCTCACTTGGCAAGACAAAAATTCGAGACTTTTTTAAGGCGCTCAGCTGCCACGGACAGGGGCAGGCGGGCGCTGCAGGCGCAGGAGACATGATGGCCTCTCCGGTTCCGGCAGCCTTCGCTGCCGTGCGCTCCGCGCGCCTGACGCCGCAGGTGCTGCCTACTCCTCTTCCCCGCGCTCTTCGTCTTCTTCGTCTTCGTCCTCGTCGTCACTGCCGCGCCAGTCCCTGTCTTCAGAGGGCTCTGGCTGAGGCGAGGCAAAGGGGTCAGACAGGCCGGGGGAGAGGGGATCCGTGCCGTCTCCCCGGCTTTCCTGCTCCCTGGCTTCCCGCGCGAGCCGCTCCTCCTCCAGCCGCTCCTCTTCCAGCCTTGCGGCCTCCTCGCGCTCCCGGCGCTCCCTGTTGAGGCGCTCCTGCTTCCGACGCTCCTGCTCTCGGGCAGCCTCCTCCCGCTCCCTGGCCTGGCGGTGCCGGCGCAGGCACTCGTAATACAGCGCCCAATGGCCTGTGGTGAACCAGTACTCGCACTTGGCAACGAGCATTGCCTGCCAGGGGCCGGCCTGGCCGGCAGGAAGCGGATCCTGGCCTGGCGCGAAGAGCAGGAGCAGGACGAGCAGGCCGTAGAAGGCGTTTTTGAAGGCTGAAGGCATGGCAGGCCGGCCCCTGGTGCAGGAGAGGGAGCCTTCCCTGCAGGACCGTCGTCCTGCAGGGAGTGGGCTAGAACTTGGCGAGATCGCCGATGGCAGCGATGGCTATCCGGCAGTCCGGCTGGACGAGGGTCAGGAAGCGCTTCATGTCGGCTTCGGGAATGGCGACGCAGCCGCCGGTGTAGGGCTTGGTGCCGTAGCAGTGGAGGAAGATGGCGGAGCCGAGGCCGGGCTTGCCCTCCTCGTTGTAGCTGATGTTCATGCAGTATTGGTAGGGCTGCACGTATTCGACGATGTGCTCGCTTTCCTTGGTGTCGAAGTCTGCGGCGTCGCGCGTGCTGACAAACTGGTTGTAGCGCGCAGAGGCCGAGTCGCCCACCCAGTAGTGGCTGTCGTCCACCTGGGTGTAGGGCAGCCTGCAGCCGGGATCGGGAGCGATGCCGAAGGCCTTGGTGAAGTGGAAGACGCCAATGGGCGTCTTGGCGTCGCCTTCCTTGGTCTTGCCAAGGCCGTTCTTGCCGATGAGCGCCTTGCCTTCCAGCACCTTCTGCCAGGAGCCTCCAGTCTTGGCGTAGACGGCGAAAAGGGCATCCGAGCCGCCGGTGCCGCCGACGAGGACGAGCTGGCTGGCGTCGCGGGCGCAGGCAAGCCCTGCGACCTGGTCGGCCGACGGCAAGGAGGGACGCGTGGCCAGCCAGATGCCGATGCCGCAGGCGGCGATGGCAAGGACGAGGAGCAGTTTCTTGAGCATGGGGTTACCTCCGTGCGGTGTCTTGTGCAGGGGAGGATAAGCGCAGGGGCATGCCGGGTCAACGCGGGGCTCTGCCGCCCATCTGCGGCGCAGGCCGGCGCGGCGCCTGCAGGGCCCTTCCCGGGGAGCCGGGAAGGGGCTGGAGCGGGGAAGCTACTGTGCGCCGTCTCTGGCTTCGCAGACCGTGATCTTGCCGTCGCGCACGTAGTAGCGCATGCTGCCCAGGAGAGCCAGCTCCTCCAGCATGGCGTTGGTCTGGGCCGTGGAGACGGTCTCCTTGCAGCGGATGTCGATAAGCCTGCGCTTGCCGTCTATCTTCGAGAGCACGGTAATGACGCTCATGCCGTACTTTTTGACAAGGGCCAGCAGTCTGGCCAGAGAGCCCGGCTCGTTGGGGACGGCAAAGGCGAGCTGGAGGCAGGGCTCGTCCGCGCCGATGGCGTTGACCATGGCCTGGAAAACGTCCCACTCGGTCAGCATGCCGACGAGCCTGTTCTCTTCGTCCACCACCGGAAGGGTGCTGACGCGCTTGCGCATCATGAAGACGGCCGCGTCTTCAACAGTGTTGCTGATGCCGATGGTCACCGGCGGCTTGGTCATGATGTCCCTGACCTTCATCTCGTCGAGCATGTCGATGGCTTCAAGATACTCCATGCCGGTGGAGCGGGTGGGCTGGAACTGCTTGATGTCCGTGGTCGAAATGAGGCCGACGACGTTGTTGTCCCTGTTGACGACGGGGAGCCGGCGCAGGCCCTTCTCCTTGAGCAGGGCGACGCATTTGAGCAGGCTCGCCGAAGGGGCGATGGAAACGATGTTGGTGGACATCCAGTCTTGGATAAGCATGGGAGGACTCCGGGAGTGCGGCGCGGCTGTGGCGCGCTCGGAAGGGGGTGCTGGTTCGTGCCGCCGGCGGGCGGGCTAGGGATGGAAGGGCCAGATCAGGGGGATGAGGAGCCAGCACATGAGGATGGCGATAAGCTGGAGAGGCCAGCCGCACTTGACGTAGTCCGCGAAGTTGTAGCGGCCGGGGCCGAAGACGATGGTGTTCGGCGGTGTGGCGATGGGCGTGAGGAAGCAGGCCGAGGCGGAGATGGCGATGCCCATGACGATGGGCAGGGGGGAGATGCCCGTGGCCTGGGCGATGGGCATGGCCAGGG
>JAEEGL014694141.1_pt1 | contig 10187 bp, 6 predicted proteins | sample 9134231 | NCBI WGS metagenome assembly JAEEGL01 (sample SAMN16246548, study PRJNA631951) | gut metagenome | biome: gut microbiome; feature: rumen; material: fiber-attached | host: Bos | place: Iran: Karaj | collected 2018-10
GGCACTTACCAGATATATTCCGCTTGATGAGATCACCCACATGTTGTCATCTTCTTCAAAGAACACATCATAGTTATTGTTGTACGGAAAAGATGTTACACTGGTAATCTCTCCGTCCTTAAGATACTGGATTGAATTGGAAGTAACAATCCAGTATACGCCTCTTGTTTCATCCCTTTTAATCTTCATGACAACATCACTTGAAAGGCCTTCATCCCTTCCAATCCGTGAAATTCTGCTGCCATTTATAGTATAAATGCCATCTCCGTCAGTACCGACCAAAATCTCAGCGTTATCTTTCTCACAAACGGTAAGAAATACAGTGTTCTTTATCTCGGGGTCTGAATTTACAACCCTTACAACCTTTCCTTTTCGTATAACTGCCATCCCTATGTTAGTTCCGGCAAGAATTGACCCGTCGGTGGCCTCAACAGTGCATCTTATTTCGTTACTTGGCATACCATTTGAAGTGGTAAATTTCGTGATTTTCTTATCTTTTGAGTAGCATACAAGGCCAGTCTCATTGCCAAAAGTTGATATCCAAAGGTTTCCCCCACTATCTTTCATAAGGCAGCGTATTCTGGCAGAGCCCAAAAGGCTTGTAAGTTCATTTTTCACAAGCCTTTTATTGCTTCCAAGAATATAAAGTCCGGCATCGGTTCCCATGTAGAGTTCGCCGCCAAAAAGGCAAGTGGTGTTGGTCACCTCGTCTGGCAGCTCAGTTACCTGGGCCAGATCAACAAAATTGCTGGTCACAAGCTTCATTACGCCCTGAGTAGAAGATGCAACCCAGATATTTCCCTGATAATCAGAGGTAACCATCTCAATACCACTGGTCACAGGAAGGTTTTCAAGCAGGTGTAAGCTGTAATCTTTATCAAGATATCCAATCTGAGTGGTGGAAGAAATCCATACTCTTCCGCAATCGTAGTTTAGCCAGTGAACTGTGTTTATAGGAGCTATCGAAATACACTTCATGTCTGAAGCTGCATTGCCAAATCTGCCATAGTATATCTCGCTTCCTTCGGTGCCTATATACACATATCCTTCTTTATCAGGATCACATAGTACATTTGTTATTCTGTCACTAATTCCAAGGCTTAAGCAGTTGTGGACGCCTAAAACCTTCTGATCTTTCAGCGAAAACAGCAGTCCGCTCTTTGTCTGTCCGTAGATCATGCCACTTGAATCGCTGCTCAGTCCAAGGACTCTTTCCTCATTTATTCTGCTGTCGTCGATCCTATGGACTTCAAACGCCGAATCCACATAGCAAACTCCTGCGGTGGTTCCTATATAAATATTTCCTTCATTGTCCTCAGCAAAAACCCTTATGGAGGAAGACGGAAGTCCGTCTTTATATGTCAGCCAGGTAGCATGCTCCCCGTCCAAAACAACTACGCCATTATCATTTGTTCCAACCCATATTCTTCCGTTGCTGTCTTCAAAAAGGCCTCTGCCGCTTGTAAGGCCTTGTGAGGATTCAATCTTCTCAAATACTGTACCGTCATATCGGATAATTCCGCTGTAGCTTCCAATCCATACATAACCATCACTTGAACCCAAAATGAAGTTCGCATCAGCAGTAGGAAGCCCATTTGTGGCATCGTAAACCATAGTGGCAAAACCAACAGAGCCCATCTGCCCAGTCACGGCATATCCGCCACCAATCTTTGCAGCACTTTCAGACACGTTAGTCTTTTGTGATAAACTGTCTGAAGCTGTTACCGTTATCAAACAGCTGATCACTGCCACGCAAAAGACTACCGTGCAAAGAATAGCACTTATGAAGTTGGAAAAATGTCTTTTCCTCATCATGCCAACTCTTTATAAATCTCTGTTATATTTCTTTAAAATAACTTTTACTTCCGGAAGGTTGTCCATCAGAACCTCAACACACTTTGGATCAAACTGGGTTCCCGAGCCTTCATTTATGATTGACAGTGCCTTTTCCAATGGAAATGCAGGTTTATATACTCTTGGAGATGTGAGAGCGTCAAAAACATCCGCAACAGCCATGATTCTCGCGGACAATGGGATGACCTCACCATGCAGGCCTTCAGGATATCCCTTGCCATCCCATCTCTCGTGATGGTAAGCTGCCATGTTTCTTGCTTCCTTCAGGTAGTTCTCACCCTCGACTGTACTTATGGCATCTTCCATGATCTTCTTACCCATCACAGCGTGTGTCTTGATAATCTCATACTCTTCGTCAGTAAGCTTACCCGGTTTGTTCAGAACAGCATCAGGTATGCTGATCTTTCCTATGTCGTGAAGCGGCGCAGAACGCACCACATCAGAGATGAATTTTGCGTTGATCTTCTCTGCGTAGTATCCCTTCTTCTGCAATCCCTCTACAATTATCTTTACATAAGCAGCGGTCTTCTGAATGTGTGCTCCGGTGTCAGAATCCCTGTTCTCAACCATATCCGCCATGGTTACGATAAGTCCGTCCTGCATCTTTGCGGTTGTATCGGAAAGTCTTCTAAGGTCGCGCATCTGCTCCGCTATGTTTAGCGTCATTTTGCAAATAGCATCAAACAGCTTTTCAACCTCATCTCCGGTATTTATATCCAGGGAACGGATTCTTTTAACGTATTTATCCAGCTGCTCCTGCTCGTTGCCATAACTCGAAAAATCATCCACGCGCTTAGCTATACTTCTTATCGGGTATACCATGTTTGCATTGGTGACAAGCAAACTGAAAGAAAGCACAAGAATAAAGAAACCGGAAAGTATAAAGAGCGCTTTTACAAAAAAGCTCTTCATATACGACTGCAGATTGCTGATGGAGACGTCGGCAACCGCATAGCATGCCACACGACCGTTTGAGTCTTTTATTGGATAAAATACAGAGCGCACCAAACCATGAACACTGTCATGTTCAATGGGGCTGATGTTATCACCATTTAAAAACTCAGAGACATGGGGAAGGAGGTCTTCGTTGTACTCAATTTTTCTTGGTATAGACTGGGCCTGATTCTCATCAAGATCGAATATACGCCGGCCCGCATCCCTGGAAAACTTAATAAAATACAAGTCCTCTACATCCTGGCATGACACTTTTATCCTGCTAAGAAGCTCCTGGGTTTCCAGGTAACCTTCAACGCTGGGTCCCCCCGCCATATAGTCATCAATTTTCTCGTGGTCGATCACCTCATCGCAGAGTTTTAGCATATTCAGAGCATCAATGGTTCTCTCCTGTTTAACATTGGAATAATACATGCTAAAGCCTATCAAGCCGGTAACAAACACAAGCAAAAGAGCCGTGGAAACAATAGTCAGGATAGTTCTGGTACGCATGCCAAATCTGATATCTTTGCCCCAGATCTTAAGTCCGGCAACATCCTCAGGTGTAAGGGGCCTTTGCTTCCAGTTACTTCTTTCAATGCCTTCAAGCGTCTCTTTCGGAATTATTGCCATTAAAATCCATGTGGCAATTGCTGATATTCCTTTATCAATTATGTTCAGGAGAAGAAGATAGATATAATATGCCCAAAAAAGAGGAATCCCCATAGATGCAGCTAACAGCTCCGTGGTCTCAGAGTTTCTTGCAATCTGCGCACCATCAAGAAGGTTCCAGTTAATTGCCGCGCTTACGCTGGTTGAAACAAAAGCCACTACGAGGACATAGATTATAAAACCTGAAATCTTTTTATGGGAGTCTTTTTTCAGAAACCATACCGTGAAAATTGCCACGAGAGAATTAAGGAAGCTAAAATACGCAGCATTGGGATTAAAAAGAGTGCATATTGCATTAGTGACAACAGCAGTCAGAATGCCCGGAAAAAAGCCAGCCAAAGCCGACACCACAATAGTACCTATGGTGTCAAGAAAGAGAAACAGCCCAAATTTGTTCATCAAAAAAGCAAGCAAGACATTTACCACTATTCCGGTAAATGCAAGCCATTCACGCTGTCGTCCCTTAAAAATATTCAGCCCGGAAATCCTATTACCACTCATAGTACAATAATATCACAACAAATTTGTCAATAAAACGTTTATAGATTATATTTAATAGTAAGATAATAAATACAACAAGGGTAGCAGGAGATCACAAAATGAAGCTTTGGCAAACTTCTCTTGACGGGAATTTCATGCAGACTATACAGCAGTGGGCGGATGAAATCAAAAGTTCAAAAGCCACAGCTCTTTTCCACATCTATGTCCCGTATGATCAGGATGACATACGAAAAAAAGTTGATAAGCTCAGAGATGTTCTGAAATGGAAGGTGCCGGGAATTCCTGTAGTTGGTTGTACAGCTACCGGCGAAATTCTTAATGGTCATATCCGTGACCGGGATCTGGTGGTTACAGCAATGATCTTTGAGGATCCGACTACACAGATCAAGGTATTTCCGCACTATGAAGAAAAAGACAAAATGGATGCCACTGCTCTCCTTGATTATCTAAGCTCTGTTCCGGATCTTAAGGGCATTGAAATACTGACCTCAGCTCCATATCAGAATTTAGAATCTGTTGGCAGCGTTATTGATGCGCTTCCGGATGATATTGAAATCTTTGGCGGTGTCGCAGTCGGGGATGAAATCAGCCCTCCCTTTGTATTTGCCAATGACTGTGGCTACAGCACAGATGGCTCGGTTTTTGTCACTTACCAAGGACCCGAATTTCATATTCAGACAAACAGAATGTTTGGCTGGAAGTCCATAGGTTACCCTCTTAAGGTAACCCGTGTGGAAGGGCCTGTAGTTTACGAGCTGGATGGCAAACCGGCTTATGATGTATATAATCATTATCTCCACATTAAAAAGGGTCCGAATTTCTTTTACGATGCTCTTGAATTTCCCTGGGAAGTCCAGGTTGACGAGCACACCAAATATATCCGCCATGCAAAATCCGTTGACGAAGACGGCTCAATTGTAATGTCCTCAAATATTCCTCTGGGAAGCGATATTCGCCTTACATACGGCGATCCCCGAAGGATAATGAACCACACAAGGCAGACAGGGCTTCAGGTAATCGATTTTGCTCCCCAGGTTGTTAACATTATTAACTGCATGGGCCGAAAGCTCTTTTGGGCTGACAGGGAAAACGTTGAGATTTCTGAGATATCAACCCATTTGCAGACCACAGGTTTTAGCGCGCTTGGTGAAATAATGCGCCACAAAGGCACGACAATCCTTAACAATCTCTCAATTGTAACAGTTGCCATGAGAGAAGGACCCAAATCAGAAATGATTTCCATCGACATGGACAAGATTGCTCAGTCAGGTAATATTCCAATAACTGCACGTCTTGCGATTTTCATCAATACCATTACCGATGAGCTGATGGAAAAGAATGCACAGCTCAACGAAATGCTTTATAAGGCATCCCACGATGCCCTTACAGGACTTTTGAACCGAGGATCGATCGAGAACAATATTTACGATACCTATGGTACCCCTGACAAACTTAGTGACACCGGCTGGTATCTGATCATGTTTGACATTGATGATTTCAAGCAGATAAACGACCAGTACGGACATGCACAGGGCGATGTAACTCTTAAGAGGATGGCAGAATATCTTTCGGATAATGTAAGCACTCTGGAGGGTGTTCAGGCCGGTCGATGGGGCGGCGAGGAATTCATGATCCTTTTGTCCGACTACTCTGTTTCTGAAGCCAAGGCTCTTGCCGAAGACATCAGATCAAAGGTCAAGACCAGCCTTGATCTGGAGCGCCCCATATCAATAAGCGTAGGCGTCACAAGGCATATTGAAGGTGAAAACGTTCAGGACACCATAACCCGTGTTGATGAACTGCTATATCAGGCCAAGAACAAGGGTAAGGATATGGTTTGCAGCGATATTTAAAAAAATGACCACTGAGCAGGTTTGAATCTTGCCCAGTGGTCATTTTACATTTCAGAATATTCTATTATCTTCCAAGAGCTGCCTGTCCGCCATCCATGGTTACAAGTGAGCCAGTGATGTGACTACTCTTATCAGAAGCAAGGAAAAGTGCAAGATCAGCAACCTCTTCAGGTCTGCAGTAGCGCTTGTTTGGATATGAAGCTGCAAATATCTTCATAGCCTCTTCCTTGGATACGTTTTCTCCAAGTGCCTGTTTCTCAAGCTTGGTCATCATAGGTGTGTCAATAGGGCCAGGTCCGATACAGTTAATGTGAATACCCAGCTCTGCAACCTCAAGGGCAGCACACTTAGAAATTCCAAATACTGCATGCTTTGATGAAACATATGCAGACATTGTAGCAGCACCTGTTACAGAACCCTGTGATGAAATGTTGACGATTGCACCACTGCCCTGTTCCTTCATATGCTTAAGTGCATATTTCATTCCGAAAAGCGGGCCAAAAACATTAACATTATAAACGTTCATCATGTTTTCAAATGTCTGCTCATCAACAGGAATGCTCTTTCCCTCATATCCTGCATTGTTGACCTGGACATCAATCCTGCCAAACTTTGCAACTGTTTCCTCAATCATGTTCTTGATTTCTTCTTCCTTTGTAACATCAACAACAAATGTAAGGAGGTTCTCAGGTGCTATATCTAATGTAGGAAGAAGCTTATCAAGCTTTTCCTGCTTAGTTGATGAAATAGCGAGCTTGCAGCCCTCTGCTGCAAATGCCTTTACCACTGCTTCACCTACCCCTCCGGTGGAGCCTGTTACCATAACCACTTTGTCCTTCAAATTAAGATCCATTAAAATACTCCTTTCAATATTTTTTTCTATACCCGCGCATTGGTTTTTGTAATGCGCAACTCCATTTTCCATTATACGAAAAACTGCGAAAAATAGCCATACACATTCGTAACTGTCACAATGATACCTGAGAGCAGTATTCCTCCCAGATTGAGTTAATGTATTCCTTGTTCAGATTCTCCCCGATGACTATCAAAACATTTCTGCTGCTCTTTACAGGCTCTGTCTTTATCTCTTTTTCCGTGGCATTGATCTGTACCTGCTCCGATATGCCTGTCTTGACAAAACCTTTTACTCTTATGACATTACCGGCCTTCGGGTCCTCAAAAAGCTCTTTTACCGTGCTCATTAAAAGAGCTTTAGGCATCTCTACATCGAAATAGAAAAGTGGAAGGTACTGTTTGTCCTCTATGTCAATTTTTGGATATGAAGATTTCCTGTAACCGGCATTTTGGATTGCATATAAATCTTCATCGGTAAGCTTGTCAAAGGGCTTTGCAATTATGTCTTTTGCAGCATCAAAGGTGGCACTGCAATCATAGGCCTTCATTGTTTCATTTATAAATCCTGCAAATGCAGAAACATCTGTGTTATCCGTTATCTTGCTAAGCACCAGCTTCCCTGCCCAGGCAATCTCTGACATAAAAAGATATCTGGAAGAATCTTCAAGTAATAGCGTATTCTGCGCATCCACAACGCCTATTACGCTTCCAATCTCATACCACCTGTCTAAGGGCTCGTCATAGAGCGCATCGAAGAATTCATCCGCATCATATATTCCCGAGGGCTCTATTATGACTCTTGTGTAACCACTCATTCCCATAGAAATAAGCTTGGTTCGAAATCTTCGCCTATGGGCTTCTTTGCCGTCGCCCCCTACTATCATTTCCAGGTTGCAGTTATCTCCAAGAAGATCCTGAAGCAAAACCATGTCTATGTTCACAGCGCCATAGTCATTCTCTATAATAGCGATCTTCTCGCCCTTATCTATAAGATATTTTGCATACTCTTTTATAAAAGTTGTCTTACCTGAACCCAGGAAACCTGTAATAAGATCTATTTTTACCATAATCCTGCTCCGTAAAATTGTAGCTATATTTATAGTTATACCTTTTTTATAAGCAGAATGCATTATTTTTTATCAACAACAAAAACCGGAAGTCACTTTACTAGATGGCTTCCGGTTCGTTATTGCGTAGCTATATTATTGTTTAGCTATATCTGTTATGCCATAAGCATGCGGAACATCTCAATAACCTGCTCCTTTGTAGCCTCTCTTGGATTTCCTGGGTAGCAAGCATCGTTGAGTGCATCTGTTGCCAGAACATCAAGATCTTCCTCTTTGATCTTATCAAGAGTCTTCGGAATACCAACATCCTCAGAGAGCTTCTTAACAGCTGCGATAGCTGCATCGCGGTACTCATCCTGGCTCATGTTGTCTACGCCTTCAACACCCATTGCTCTTGCAACTTCACGAAGTCTCTCACCGGTGTATTCACGGTTGAACTCCATGGAAATCGGAAGGAACATAGCACATGCAACACCATGAGGTGTGTCATAATGAGCTGAAAGAGTGTGTGCCATAGCGTGGTCGATTCCAAGACCAACGTTTGAGAATCCCATTCCTGCGATGTACTGACCAAGTGCCATTCCCTCTCTGCCTTCCTTGGTGTTCTCAACAGCGCCTCTAAGGTTCTTGGAAATGAGCCTTATTGCCTCGAGATGGAACATATCTGTCATCTCCCATGCAGCTCTAGTTGTGTATCCTTCAATGGCATGTGTAAGAGCATCCATACCTGTTGCAGCTGTAAGGCCCTTAGGCATTGATGACATCATCTCAGGATCAACAACAGCAACGATTGGCATATCGTGTGTATCTACACATACGAATTTTCTCTCTTTTTCTACATCTGTGATAACGTAGTTAATTGTAACCTCAGCAGCTGTTCCTGCTGTAGTAGGTACAGCGATAATAGGAACGCAAGGGTTCTTTGTAGGTGCAACGCCTTCAAGTGAGCGCACATCAGCAAACTCAGGATTTGTGATGATGATACCGATAGCCTTTGAAGTATCCATTGAGGATCCGCCACCGATTGCAATGATGCAGTCAGCGCCTGATTTCTTGAACGCTTCTACGCCATTTTTAACATTCTCTATTGTAGGATTGGGCTTAATATCTGAGTAAATCTCGTAAGGAATCTTAGCTTCATCGAGAAGATCTGTGACCTTAGCAGTTACCCCAAACTTGATAAGGTCAGGATCAGAAGCAACAAATGCCTTTTTGAAGCCGTAATTATTGAACTCATTTACAACTTCCTTGATAGCACCTGCGCCGTGGTAGGATGTTCCGTTTAAAGAAATTCTGTTTGCCATAATACTATTCCCTCCAAAAAAATTTTATGTTACATGGGTTTACAAAACCCATAACAAGAATAGCATTTTAGCATATTTGATGTAAGTTACACTTCAGGCAAAGTGTTCCATGATCACAAAATATTTATGTCAGTAAAGAGCTTTTCCAAATGTGAAGGCATTGCCTCTATCATGAGCTCAGCCAGTTCCTCTTCTGACTCCTGCATCCCTTTAAGCACCCACTGAACAGTCATATAAATTGATGACTGGCAGTACATCTCAAGGAGCTTCCTGGTCTTCTTATCCGGCAGTTCACCTGTCTTTACCCTTATGAGTCTGCAGTAAAACTCATAGATCATGAAAAAATCATGTTCCTTCAAATTGTTCTGTTCATCAACCTTAAAAGCCGCCTGGAAAAAGACCCTTTCCTGCTTTATATATTTGAATTTCTTGACGAGTCCCGCTTTAATAGTCTCTCCGCTTCCCAACTCATCAAAGGACTCTTCCAGAAGTCTGTCAAAATACCAGTTGATCAGATCATACTTATCTATAAAATTGCGGTAGAAGGTCTGCCTTGAAATTCCGCACTCTTCCACTATCTGCTTGACGGTAATGCTCTCAACCGGAGTAGATTTCATGCATCTTTTTACTGCTTCTGCAAGTTTATATTTGCATTCGCTATCTCTTTGTACTTCACAACTTTTTCTCACAAGTCGTACTCTCTTTCAGCAAAACTTATCATTCTTCATTCTATCAGAGCGTCATAATTTAATCCAATAGGTAAATATTGCAATCCATCAAGACAAGCAAAGCCATAATCAAGACCCGCTTTATAGATTGTAACCATCCCCAGATATCTATCAATGGACTTTCGCGGCATAAATCCTCCCGCCCTCATTGGGATTATGCAAAACATTCCGTTATTATACCCGGGCGGTCCGGTTTATTCCACGGTTCCATTGACAGATATCTGGGGATAGTTATTCGGTAGCTAAGCGGGCTTTGATTATGGTGCGCCGACCACAAATTGGCAACTGATCTGAAGCCCCAAATAGAGATGCAGCCTGTCATTGATAACTCTTAGTCAGTATATAGTATTTTTTTACCCCTATGTTTTAATGTTCTGTATTTAATTGGTACACGAATTTTTTTCTTACCCCCCAAACCCA
>JAEEGL015273263.1_pt1 | contig 10187 bp, 10 predicted proteins | sample 9134231 | NCBI WGS metagenome assembly JAEEGL01 (sample SAMN16246548, study PRJNA631951) | gut metagenome | biome: gut microbiome; feature: rumen; material: fiber-attached | host: Bos | place: Iran: Karaj | collected 2018-10
GAAGAAGCCTGGAAATGGGAAAGCTCCGGCACGGAGGGCTATCAGATCACGGCAGGGGAACGAGAGGGCATCGGCACGGACGTCATTCTGCATCTTCTGGAAGATACGGAAACGGACCGCTATTCGGATTACCTGAACGAATGGCGTATCGAAGAACTGATCCGGCGCTACAGCGATTACGTGCGTTACCCCATCCGCATGCTGAGGCACAGGAGCCGTGTGCTGCCCAAGGAAGAAGATGCGCCGGCGGATGCGGCACCGCAGATCGAGGAATACGCGGAAGAAGAAACGCTGAACAGCATGGTCCCGCTCTGGAAAAAAGGGAAGAACGAGATCACGGAAGAGCTCTGCAACGCTTTTTATCAGGAAAAATATCATGATCAGAGCGCGCCGCTGAAGCACATCTTCAGCCGTGTGGAAGGGCGTGTCAGCTATTCGGCGCTGCTCTTCATCCCGGCGCATGCCGCCTGGGATTATTACAGCAGTGAATTTGAAAAGGGGCTCTCCCTGTATGCTTCCGGCGTGCTGATTATGGAAAAATGCGCCGATCTTCTGCCGGACCACTTCGGTTTTGTGCAGGGCGTGGTGGACAGCGAAGACGTCAGCCTGAATCTTTCCCGCGAGATGCTGCAGCAGGACCATCAGATGAAGATGATCGCTTCCTCGCTGGAAAAGAAGATCCGCAACGAGCTGCTTGCCATGCTGCAGAATGACCGGGAAAGCTATGAGAGCTTCTTCCGTGAATTCGGCCGCCGGCTGAAGTACGGTGTTTATGCGGATTACGGCATCCATCGGGAGCAGCTGCAGGATCTGCTGCTTTTCTGGTCGGCGCGGGAAATGCAGCCCGTGACGCTGGCCGAATATGTGGAAGCCATGCGGGAGGGCAGAAATACATTTATTTTGCAGCCGGGGACAGCATAGACCGTCTGGCCAATCTGCCGGCGGTGCGCGCCGTCATCGGCAAGGATTGCGACGTTCTGCTTTGCTCCGAGGACGTGGACGAGTTTGCCCTGCAGACAATCGGCAAATATCAGGAAAAAGAATTCAAGAACGTCAACACCGGTGATCTGGAACTGGAAACGGAAGCAGAAAAGAAAGCTGCCGCCGAGCTTGCCGAGGAAAACAAGGAGCTTTTTGCTGCGCTTAAGGAAGCCCTGGACGGCCGTGTGACGAGAGTGATCGCGTCTACATTGCTCAAGGAGCACCCGGTCTCGCTTTCTGCTGACGGACCGGTCTCCCTGGAAATGGAAAAAGTGCTCTCCCGCATCCCCGGTCGTGATGAGGTGAAGAGCGAGCAGGTGCTGGAGCTGAATCCGGAGCACCCGGTCTTCCAGGCGCTGCAGCAGGCGCAGGCGGCAGGGGATGGCGAAAAAGTGAAGCGCTATGCGGAACTGCTCTATGATCAGGCCCGCTTGATCGAAGGGCTGGATCTGGAAGACCCGGTGGCTTTTTCGCTGAGCATCTGTGAACTGATGCGCTAGGCTGATGATCTCCCCGGACTTTGGTGAGGGGGCAATGGGAATAAAAAAAAGAAGTCCGGACATTTTGTCCGGACTTCTTTGTGGATATCGTTTGTGTTGCTTTAGCGGCGCTTCTTTTCGTAGGGGTTGGGGTTTTTCTTTGGGCGGCTGCTCGGCAGGGCGCCGAATTCCGTGATGACGCGGCTTTTGAGGATGAAATATACGGAAGCGATGAAGAGCAGCAGAAGGAAAATGTAATTAAAAAGGCTGAGTCCGTCGGCATAACCCAAGCAAACGCGGACTCTGTTGAAGGTCATGAAGGCAAGGCCGCAGACCAGAATGAGGTTGAACACATAAGCATTGCGGACGCTGAAATGCCGCAGGGCTTCCACCTGTTCCGTACTGATTTCTTTCACGCTTTTTTTGGAAAGATTCAGGACGCGCCGGGGATCCTTTGCGTTGATGAGCAGGAAGATGTTCAGGCACTGGATGAGCAGGCAGAGGAAGCTGGTCACGATACAGTAGCCATAGACGGAAAAGAAGTTCTTGGCCGCCCAGCGGTCCGGCATGCCGTTCAGCCCAAAGTGGCTGGGCAAGAGATCCGGCAGACTGCCTGCCGAAGAGGCCACATAGACCCAGAGCAGGGCAACGATCAAGAGCGGGATTAGTTCGATCCAGGGCGGATAGAATTTGCGGATGTTTTTCATGAGTCACCTCTCAAGTTACGCCTAGCAAAAAGTATTTTACCAAAACGGAACAGATTTGGCAATGAGAAAATCCGAAAAGAAGGGACTCTGCCTCGGAATTATTGCGGGGATTAGATTGCGCAAAGATTTTTGCTATGTTATAATAACTCTTAAGTGCATAAACGGAAGTCAGAGAAAGAGGTCTGTTTATGGAAAAGCGATATTCAAGGCGGCAGAGCACAAAGCGCCGTATGCGGCCCTTGGGCTACATCATCCTGCTGCTCGTGCTCCTGCTGCTGGTCTCTCTTGGCAGCAGCCTTGTCCATCAGATAAAAAAGAACCAGGTGGAGTTCGGTTCTGCCACTTACGGCAGATTGGAGGATGTTTATGAAACAGAGGCCATTCTGCTGCGGCACGAATACGTGGTGACGGCGCCGGCGGGCGGGATATTTGCGCTTTCTGTCGCGGAAGGTGAGCGTGTTTCCGCCAATGCTCTGCTGGGCTACATGGATACGAACCCGTATTCCGATTCCGGAACGGGAAAGATCGCGGTCTACGCACCGCAGGCTGGCATCGCCAGCACACAGCTGGACGGTCTGGAGCAGGCTCTGCAGCCGAAACACTTGAAGGATATGGATATCCGCACGATCCCGGACATCGTGGAGAACTTTGACGCTTCACAGCCGGACGAAGATGAGACTGCGGAAGCTTCTCCGGCAGAGGCGGAGGGCGAAGATCCCGTTGCGGCGGCGGCAGAGGGTGAGACTGAATCAGGCGCCGAGCCTGTGCAGAACGGCGCGGAAGATGGGCTGCAGGGCTCCGGCGAACCGATCTGCAAACTGATCGATAACCTTGCCGGCGTCTATGTCTATTTTCTCCTTCCGACGGGGACGCTGGAAGGCGGGGAAGAGGAGATCCTCGGCAGCCGTCTTTCGCTCGGTTTTGGGGAGGAAAAGCAGGAAAGCGGCCGTGTGCAGGGTTTTGTTGAGGATGAAGCGGGGCAGCATGTGTTGCTTTCCATCCTGGGCAGCGATGTCGCTTTGGGCGAGCGTGTGCAGACGGTGCGTTATGTCGTTGCCAGCTATTCCGGTTACGTCATCCCGGCTTCGGCGCTGGTGACGAATGATGCCGGCGAGACCGGTGTGCTGATCGGACAAAAGCAGTTAGCGACTTTCTTCCCGGTGGAGTTGGTGGCGCAGGTGGGAGACCTTTGCGCGGTCGAGGGCATCGAGGCGACAAACCGCCTGATCCTGAATCCAAACCGGGTGAAGATCGGGCAGAGAGTCTATTATTAAGCAAGCTGGGAAGGTGTTTGAGTTGACGGATAATCTCCTGGATAATTATGCCAGAGTAAAGCGTAATATCGAAGCGGCAAAAGCGCGAGGAAATTTTTCCGCGGCGCAGGTAAAACTAATTTCCGTAACGAAAACAATAAAGTCAGAACGCATCCGTGAGATCGTGGAAGCCGGCGCCGTCGCGCTGGGGGAAAACCGGGTGCAGGAACTCTTGGAAAAGTATCCGCAGTTTGCGCCGGAAAAGGTGGAATGGCATCTGATCGGCCATCTGCAGACCAATAAAGTGAAGTATATCATCGACAAGGTGGCGATGATCCATTCTCTGGACAGCATCGCGCTGGCAGAGGAGATCGAAAAACGTGCTGCTGCGGCAGGGCGCAAAATGCCGGTCCTGGTGCAGGTGAACGTGGCTGAGGAAGACAGCAAATTCGGCCTTTCAGTGGAAGACACGCCGGATTTCGTGCGGGCGCTCCAGGCATATCCGCATCTTTCCGTGCGCGGCCTGATGACGGTGGGGCCGTATTGGGAAGCAGAAGCGCTGCGGCCGGTCTTTCGCAGCCTGCGGGAGCTGCGGGATAAGATCGCGGCTCTGGCTTTGCCGGGGATCTGCATGGACGAGCTCTCCATGGGCATGAGCAACGACTATGAGATCGCCGTGGAAGAAGGCGCCACCATGCTGCGTGTGGGCAGCGCCATTTTCGGCGCCCGCAGATGATGCACTTCCTGTTGAAAAACAACACAAATGATGATAAAACGAACTAAGTGCTTGGGGAGGGATTTCTTGTGGGTAAAGTTTGGGATAAGATGATGAGCGCCGTTTTCCAGGAAGTGGATGACGGGGAACAGGAAGCGGAAGCGCCGGAACTGCATGAAGAGCGGCCGGAACGCGCGAAAGTGGAGCGCCGTCCCCGGCAGATCAACGAACAGCAGCGGGATGTTTGGACGGAGACCACGCCCGGCGCCGTTGGCGCCAGCCACAGCAAGAAAGGCAACCTGGTCTCTATTCCCAGCCAGCCGAAAGGAATGGAAATGGTGCTGGTGCGTGCCACTTCTTATGACGATATGCAGGCCATCGCGCAGCACATCAAGGAATGCCGCGCTGTCATCGTAAACTTTGAAGAACTGGACAAATCTGTGGTACAGCGCATGGTGGACTTCCTTTCCGGTGCGGTCTACGCCCTGGATGGCGTGCCGAAGAAAGTTTCCGGCGGCACTTTCCTTTTTTCCAGCAGCAATGTGGACCTTTCCGGGCAGATCATGGACGCCGAAGGCGATCTTCTGAACGGTGCTGCGGATGGAGAAGGCGGCTTCAAGCCGTATCGGTGGGTAAAAAAATAAACGACAGGCGGAGAAGCTATGTATATTGTTTTGGCGATTGTCAATATTGCGATTGAGGTCCTCTTTTGGTTGATCATCATTCGTGTGATCCTCTCCTGGATCAAATATAACCCATTGAATCCGATCATTCGTTTTATTGTTGAAACGACAGAATTTGTGTTGGCGCCGCTGCGGCGGATCCTGCCGGCCAGCTTTTCCACGCCGGTGGACTGGTCGCCGCTTTTGGCGATCATCCTCCTGCAGGTGATCCAATTTTTCCTTGGAAGACTCTTGACTTAGATTGACAAAAACAAGGCTTTTGGTATAATAAACGATGTGTCAAATCGATGATCGGGATTGACAGGCGAGGGTAGGACAAAGCGAGCCCGGGATGGTGAGAGCCGGGTTCTGAAGCGCCGGTCTGATCACCCGGGAGTGGCGGTCTGAACGTCCCCGTGCGGGGCTTTTAAGATCGTCCGGTTCGCGCCGTTATCCGCGATGAAGTGCCGTTTCTGTTTTTAGCGGCAATAGGGTGGTACCACGGAGAACTTCGTCCCTAATCGGACGAAGTTTTTATTTTGCATAAACGGAAGGAGAAAACCGATGGATTACAGTGAAAGCTTGAATTTGCCACAGACTGATTTTCCCATGCGCGGCAATCTGCCGGAGCGGGAGCCGGAGCTGCTGAAATTCTGGCAGGATATCGATATCTACAAAAAGGTGCAGGAAAAGAACGAAGGCCGCCCGACCTTCATCCTGCATGACGGTCCGCCTTATGCTAACGGCGATATCCACATCGGCCATGTGCTGAACAAGGTGTTGAAGGACATCATCATCAAATTCAAAAGCATGGACGGCTATTCCTCGCCTTACGTGCCTGGCTGGGATACGCACGGTCTGCCGATCGAGCTGCGCGCCATCAAGGATTTCCACATCAACAAGCAGCAGGTGAGCAAGGCCGAGCTGCGGAAAAAATGCTCGGAATACGCGGATAAATTCGTTGATATCCAGCGCGAGGAATTCAAACGTCTCGGCGTGCGCGGCGATTGGGAACATCCGTATATCACCAAACTGCCGGAATACGAAGCCGTGCAGGTCGGCGCTTTCGGTGAGATGGCCAAAAAAGGCTACATCTACAAAGGGAAGAAGCCGGTGCATTGGTGCACGGACTGTGAAACGGCGCTGGCGGAAGCCGAAGTGGAATATCAGGAAGACAAATCTGCTTCTATTTACATCCGCTTTGCGGTGCGGGACGGCAAAGGTGTCTTACCGGAAGATGCTTATGTGGTCATCTGGACGACGACGCCCTGGACCATTCCGGCCAACCTGGCCATCTGCCTGCATCCGGACTATCGTTATGTGCTCTTCCAGAGCGAACGCGGCAAGCTCCTGGTTGCTAAAGAGCTGCTGGAGGGCTTCAAAACTGAGCTGGGGCTGGAAGAATGTGATGTGCTGGCGGAATTTGCCGGCAAGGAACTGGAAGGCATCTGTTGCCGTCATCCGCTCTTCGATCGTGATTCCGTGCTCATCCTGGGCGACCATGTTACCCTGGACGCCGGCACGGGCTGCGTGCATACCGCGCCCGGCCATGGCGTCGAAGACTTTGAAGCCGGCCGCAAGTATGGCCTGGAAGTGCTTTCCCCGGTGGACAGCCGCGGCGTTTTCACGGAAGAAGCCGGTCCTTATGCCGGCCTGAGCACAGAAGCCGGCAATAAAGTGATCGTCAAGGATCTGGAGGCCTGCGGCGCTCTGCTGAAGTTCTCCATGTTCAAGCATCAGTATCCGCATTGCTGGCGCTGCCACAAACCAATCCTTTTCCGTGCCACCGAGCAGTGGTTCTGCTCCATCGACGGCTTCCGTGAGCAGATCCTGGAAGAGATCGACAAAGTAAAATGGATCCCCTCCTGGGGGCATGACCGCATCTATAACATGGTGCGCGACCGCAGCGACTGGTGCATTTCCCGCCAGCGTACCTGGGGTGTGCCTATCCCCATCTTCTATTGCAAGGAATGCGGCAAAGAGATCATTACCGATGAGACCATTGCCCGCATCCAGGAACTTTTCCGTGAGCACGGCTCGCAGATCTGGTTCGAAAAGGAAGCAGAAGAACTGATCCCGGAAGGGCTGCGCTGCAGCTGCGGATGCACGGAATTCCGCAAGGAAACGGACACCATGGACGTCTGGTTCGATTCCGGCAGCAGCCATATGGCGGTGCTGGACGAACGGCCTTATCTCAGCTGGCCGGCGGACCTTTATCTGGAAGGCAGCGACCAGCATCGCGGCTGGTTCAATTCCTCCCTTTCCATCGCGGTGGCGGTGAAGGGGCATGCGCCTTATCGTCAGGTGCTCACGCACGGTTTCCTGGTGGATGAAAAAGGCCACAAGATGTCCAAATCTCAGGGCAATGCGGTGGACCCGGCCAAGATCATCCAGCAGATGGGCGCGGACGTGCTGCGCCTCTGGGTATCTTCCGCTGATTATCGTGCTGATCTGGCGATCTCGAACGGCATCCTGAAACAGGTGAGCGAGGCATACCGCAAGATCCGCAACACCGCCCGCTTCCTGCTGGGCAACCTCAGTGATTTTGACCCGAGCAAGGACGCGTTGGCTTATGAAGAACTGGACGAGCTGGACCAGTGGGCGTTGCATCAGCTGAATCTCCTGATCGAGCAGGTGCTGGCCAGCTATCGGGAATACGAATTCCATACGGTCTATCATGCTATCCACAAGTTCTGCGTGGTGGATATGAGCGCTTTTTATCTGGATATCGTCAAGGACCGCCTTTACACCAGTGCGCCAGACGACCGCAAGCGCCGTGCAACGCAGACAGTGCTGAATGAGATCATCAACGCGTTGATGCGACTGATCGCACCGGTGCTTACCTTCACCTCGGAAGAGATCTATCGTTATCTGCCGAAGGCCGCGGATGCGCCCGTCAGCGTACAGCTCCTGGATATGCCGCCGGTACGTCCGGAATGGACGAACAAAATGCTGGCGGAAAAATGGACGCGGATCTTTGCCGTCCGCGAACGCATCAGCAAGGCCCTGGAGGAAGCGCGCAAGAGCAAGGCGATCGGCCACTCGCTGGACGCCTGCGTGGAACTCTATGCCGATGCGGAGCGCTTTGCGGAGATCGAAGCGATGGGGCAGGACTGGGCACAGCTTTGCATCGTTTCCGCTTTCCGGCTCTATGGCCCGGGAACTGCGCTTCCGGCTGGGCTGACGCAGGAAGATGGGCTGGCCGTGCGCGTTACGGCGGCGGAAGGAGAAAAATGCGAACGCTGCTGGATCTACAGCGAGACCGTTGGTTCCGATCCGGAGCATCCCACGCTCTGTGCCCGCTGCGCGGCGGTGATGAAGAGCCGCTGAGTCGGACCGATTATCGGAAAACAGATAAGAACGGAGCAGGAAAGGCCTGCTCCGTTCTTTTTTGCCAAGCATGTTTTGTTTGGGCTGCTTTCCTCGTTTTTCCCGGGAAAACACGTTTGTATAAAAATTTTTGTTTGCCATAGCGAATATTTTCCCTGCTTAAGCTTGTCGTTTTTGGTGCAAACTGAGAAAAACGATTGCAAGAAGGAGCAGGATAGGCTAAAATAAAATGAGAAAAAACAACTTGGGGACTGACATGAAGAAGAAAAGTGAAATACCTGTTTCCGCTTCGCTTGCAGCGGAGGAAACTGCCGCTTTCTCCGAAACAGACGAGCTGAAACTGCAGCGTCTGGAAAACGCGGTGCGTATCCTGGAGCGTCTGAATCTGGGCGGCCCGGGCGCGAATTTCCTGGACAGCAAGAAAAAGGTCTTTTTCCTGAATTTTGTTTATGGGCTTTCCCGCGGCTTCGGCTTTGCCATCGGTTTCTCCATCTTGAGTGCGGTGCTCTTCGTGCTTTTGCGCAATATCGTACAGCTGCATCTGCCGGTGGTGGGTGATTTCATCGCCCAGATCCTGTATTATGTGGAAATGAGCATGAGCTCCGGTATCCATTAAAAAGAGGTTTCTATGCGTTTTCTGATCACGGTCATCCTGGCTGTGGCGGCGGATCAGCTCAGCAAGCTGTGGATCGTCAGCCACATGCAGCTGCATGAAAGCATCCCCGTCTGGGGGATATTCCATATCACATACATCCAGAACACTGGCGCCGCCTTCAGCATGATGTCGGGAAGACAGCAGATCCTTTTGTTGATCGCTGTCCTGGTTTTGCTGGCCCTCTTTTATCTTTGCTGGAAGACGCCCAAGGAACGCTGCTGGGAACGTTTTTGTTATGCGCTGATCTCCGCCGGTGCCATCGGCAATGTGATTGACCGTCTGCGCCTGGGCTATGTGGTGGATTTCTTTGATTTCACCTTTTTCCCGGTTTTCAATATCGCGGATATCTGCATCAACGTCGGCGTCTTTCTCCTTTTGGGCATTTTGCTCGTGCGGGAGTTTCGGCAGCGGCGGGAAAAGAAGGATCAGGCATGAGTGAGAAAAATACGATGGAAAACGGAGAGCCGATCTGCCTGAGTGCAGAACGGTCCGGCGTGCGCCTGGACGCCTACCTGGCGGAGCAGCTGCCGGAGCTTTCCCGCGCCCGCCTGCAGAAGCTGATCAAAGACGGGCAGGTGCTCGTGGAAGGGGAAAAGACAAAAGCCAGCCGTGCGCTTTCTGCCGGTGAAGAGATCGAGCTCGTTTTGCCGGCGGCAGAGGTGCCGACGGTGGAACCGGAAAACATACCGCTGGATATCGTTTATGAAGATGCGGACATTGTTGTCGTCAACAAGGCGGCGGGGATGGTGGTGCACCCGGCGGTGGGGAACTGGAGCGGCACTTTGGTCAACGCGCTCCTTTACCATTGCCGCGATCTTTCCGGCATCAACGGTGTATTGCGGCCGGGCATCGTTCATCGCATCGACAAAGACACAACGGGGCTGATCGTTGCCGCCAAAAACGATGCGGCGCACGCGGGCTTGGCGGCACAGCTGCTCGACCACTCCATGTATCGCCTTTATCTGGCTCTGGTGCACGGCTGTGTGACGGAGCCCGGCGGCAGCATCGAGGCGCCCATCGGCAGGCACCCGCGGCAGCGGCAGAAAATGGCGGTGGAGCCGGAGCATGGCAAATGGGCACTCACGCATTATCAGGTGAAAAAGCGTTTCGCGCGTTACAGTCTTCTGGAATACCGGCTGGAGACGGGGCGTACGCATCAGATACGCGTCCACTCGGCATATTTGGGATACCCCATCGTCGGCGATACACTGTATGGCCGACGGAAAGAGGAGTTTGCTGTTCCCGGACAGCTTTTGCACGCGCATAAGCTGATCCTGCAGCATCCCAAGCGAGGGGAACGCATGGAATTTTCCGCGCCGCTGCCGGCGCGCTTTGCTGAGATATTGGATAGTTTGGAACAGGGGGGCAATTGATTTGATCCTGGAAGAAGAACGCTTTGCCCGCA
>JAEEGL016416547.1_pt1 | contig 10187 bp, 7 predicted proteins | sample 9134231 | NCBI WGS metagenome assembly JAEEGL01 (sample SAMN16246548, study PRJNA631951) | gut metagenome | biome: gut microbiome; feature: rumen; material: fiber-attached | host: Bos | place: Iran: Karaj | collected 2018-10
TAATTCAGTCTTTGATGTTCTAGTCGTAGGCGGCGGACACGCCGGATGCGAGGCGGCGCTGGCATCGGCGCGGCTGGGATGTCGCACGCTCCTGGTGTCGCAGTCGCTCGCACATTTGGGCTGCATGCCTTGCAACCCCTCGATAGGGGGGCTCGCCAAGTCACACCTAGTTTTCGAATTGGATGCCCTAGGCGGCGAGATGGCCGCCAACACTGATTTTACCGGTATCCAGTACCGGGTCCTCAACACCAGTCGCGGACCGGCCGTAAGGGCCAACAGGGTGCAGTGCGATAAGTTCGCCTACACCCGCCGGATTCAAACGGTTGTCGCCAACCAGACCAACCTTTCAGTTCTTGAAGACGAATGCGTGGCGATCAGGACCGATCATGCCGGAAAACACGCCACGGGCATTGAAACAGCTTCATCCGGGGCCATCGGGGCGAAAAACGTCGTTATCACGGCGGGAACAGCCCTAAAAGGCGTCATTTTCATAGGCGACGAGGCACAGGCCAGCGGTGGGGCCGGACGGCCAGGCGGAGCGCCTCTCTCCGATTGCCTAAAAGAACTCGGCTTTGAGCTTATCCGGCTCAAGACCGGGACACCACCAAGGCTGCACGTGGCGTCAATCGACTGGTCACGGACAACCGATCAGGACAGTGATTGCCCTTTGCCTCTTTTCTCGTTTGAAGGGAGAAAGGCCGCGGCGAGTGAGGATTGTTCCACGTGGAACAATCCACCACCTCTTTGGCCGGTCACGGACAACGGAGACCGCATTGACGCCGAGAATCACCCGATCTTCATTGAGAACGACCCGTCATCTTTCGATTGTTCCACGTGGAACAATAAACAGGACTGTTCCTCACGCCTCGCCGTAAGGAGCGATTGTTCCACGTGGAACAATCTTCCCTTGCACGAGACAAGAAAGGAATATCTCCCCTGGTCAATCGGGTCGCGTCTTTTGTCCGTGGCCTTTACCCATACCACGGGGGAGACGGCGTCAATTGTCCGTGACAATCTAAAACGAAGCGCGCTTTATGGCGGGGCAATCAAGGGAACGGGCGTCCGATACTGTCCTTCGTTCGAGGATAAAATCGTCAAGTTCACTTCCCAGACGGAACATCACGTGATTTTGGAACCCGAAAGCCCTGACAGCCCGTCCGTCTATCCGAACGGTCTTTCAAACAGCCTTCCGCGCGATGTGCAGGTCAAGATGGTCCATTCCGTCCCCGGACTTGAACACGCGGCGTTTCTCGCCTGGGGCTACGCCATCGAGTACGACGCCATCGACGCGAGAGAACTTGACGCGACGCTCGCGTCAAAGCGCATCAAAGGCCTGTATTTCGCAGGTCAGACGAACGGCACGACAGGTTACGAGGAAGCCGCGGCCCAAGGCCTGGTCGCGGGCGTCAACGCCGCCCTGCGCGCGCTTGATAGAGAGCCTCTCGTTCTTTCGCGCGCGGAGGCGTACATTGGCGTCATGATCGACGACCTCATCACAAAAGGCGCGGACGAACCCTACCGCATGTTCACTTCGCGCGCGGAGCGCCGTCTGATCTTGCGCCAGGACAACGCGCGGTTTCGACTTTTAGCGCATGCGCGGCGCATTGGTCTCGCATCCGCCTCGTTCATCGCGGACTCGGCGCGCATCGCGCAAGAGGTCGACGACGAAATCGCGCGCCTCGATCATTCCCCTGGCGACAGCGGCGGACCTGGATCATGGGCCCGTGCGCTTTCGCATCCCGGCGCGCGTTACCGTGACATGCCGTTTGCCAATCTTGCGCTCTCCGCCGAGGCCGTCGAACAAATCGAGATCCACTACCGCTACTGCGGCTACTTGCGCCAGGAGGATGAAATGGCGCGGCGATTGGAGTCTGAGGAAGCGAAGCGTCTCCCTGAGGACGTCGATTACTTTTCAATCGCCGCATTACGGTACGAAAGCCGCGAACGTCTTCAAAAGGTTCGTCCCTCAACGCTTGCGCAAGCGGCCAGAATTCCAGGTGTCACGCCTGCGGACTTGGCCGTTCTCTCGATCTGGTTGCATCGCGAACATCACACCGCTGAGCGGTAGGGCATAAAAAAGCCCCGCGCTTCTGCGCGGGGCTTTTTTTCTACTTCGTGGCTTCCTGAGCCGGCATTCCCTCTTTGGGCTGCGGCGGGGGAGGTGGTGGTGCATCTTTTTCCCCGACGGCGGCCCCGTTGTTGCCGAAGCCGCCCCGCGGTCCACGACCTCTAGGACCTTCGCCTTCCGGACCCCGGCCACGGCGACGCATCATTTCCTCGCGACGGGACTCAAATCTTTTTTTGACGAGTTCGCTCGCCTGCTTGATCTGCTCATCCGTCAGATTGTCCCGGACAACGAGCATTCTGTCAACTCTGAGCCCGAAGAGTTTCAACTGAACAGCCTCAAGTTCGGCGGCAACCTTGCGGACTTCCTCGCCGTCCTTTGTACGGTCAGACATGAGAGCCGCCATGGCGTCAGTCTGCTCCTTCATCAACTTTTGCCTCTCTTCAAAAAGGGCCTGTTCCTGTTCCGAAAACTTTTTGAGCGCCTCCATAATCTTTTCGGCAACATCCTCTGGAAGCCCCATCTCCTTCAGGAACTCCGGACGGGACAGCATCGCCGGGAAAATGGCCGCTGCAGACGGACCACCTCCCTGCATCATTCGGTCACGTCCGCCCATAAACATTCTTTCGGGACGGGCAGGCCGATGCGCTCCTTCAGGACCCTTTTGTTTTTCCCCGGCCATGGCATCGGGTGAACCTCCGTCGGGCGCGGCGACGGCTGTGCAGGCAACGAAGGGAACCACAAGCGCAAGGCCTGTGATTTTCTTCATTAAATTCTTGGTAATCAACATACAAACTCCTTTCAACTGACAATAAGGCAAGGATCCGCATCGCTTGCCAAAGACTATAACGAATGTTTTAAGATGAATATTGTATCACGAAAAAAAGAAGTGTCATTTCAGGAGATTTCAATTTCCATTATACGATGTTCCAGAATATTAATTCCATGTCAACAACTTGTCAATAACCTTATAATTCTTTTCCCTTTCAAGACTTTCTTCAATAGGGTAAACTCATTAACGTTCGATTTGGAAACGCGATGTCTCCCTATGGCGCGGCCGCGTTTCCGTTTGCATCTTTCCGCCGCGCCGACAATGGATTTTATCAACAATGACCGCAGAAGAGCTTTGGAACGAACTGTCGCAAAAAATCAAGCGGATTGTAGATGCCGACTCGTATTCTATCTGGATTTCCCAGATAAAGCCGGTCGAAGCGTCGCGTGACACGCTTGTTCTGGCAGTTGACACCGAGTTTGCCCAAACTTGGATACAGGAAAACTACGTTCCTCTCTTGTCTCAAATTCTCTCGGCAACTCTTCCTCAGGAAAAGAGGAGAATCGAAATCAAAGTCGAACCTGGGGATTCCCTCCCTCTTCCTCCTCCCGCGCCGCCAAAACCGCAACAAAACGACGTTGAAAAGTTCCAGCACCGCAAGAAGGCGCAGTCACGCAGCATCGGAACGCTTAACGAAAACTTCACTTTCGACGAGTTCGTCGTCGGTCCATCGAACAGCTGGGCCCATGCGGCGGCCCTGGCGGTGGCGCAAAAGCCCGGCCGCGCCTACAATCCGCTTTTCATCTATGGCGACACCGGCATTGGAAAAACGCACCTCATGCAGGCCGTCGGGAACCGCATCCTTGAAAAACCTGGCGCAATCGTCGCCTATGTTTCGACGGAATCCCTGCTCAACGAATACGTCAACGCGATCAAGAACAACACGGCTATCGAATTCAGAAAAAAATACCGCGGCGTGGACGCGCTTCTGATAGACGACATCCAATTCATGGCTTCAAAATCAGGACTTCAGGAGGAGTTTTTCTGGACTTTCAGCGCGCTCTACAATGACCGCAAGCAGATTATCATCACCAGCGACCGCCCGGCTTCAGAAATAGCGGGACTTGAGCAGCGCCTGGTCTCACGCTTCAATGCGGGCATGACAACGCAGATGGAATGCCCAAACTTCGAGACCCGCCTCGCCATTCTCAGGTACAAGCAGTCGGCAATGCCCGTTCCGCTCAGCGATGAAATCCAGACGTTCATCGCGGAAAACGTCACGTCAAACGTCAGGGCGCTTGAAGGCGCGATGAACCGCGCGATGGCCCTTCGGGACTTCGACACAGACGGGCCGCTCACAATCGAAAGACTCCGCTATGTGCTCCGCGACCTTCTTGAGAAGGAAAAAGAAGGCGATTTGACGTTGGACGCCATCAAAAAAACGGTGGCGGAGTTCTTCAATGTCAAACTAACCGATCTTCTTGCCGCAGACAGAATGCGTTCTGTCGCGATTCCAAGGCAAATCGCGATGTACCTGTCAAGAAGGCTCACACATGCGTCGCTTCACGAAATCGGCGCGACTTTTGAAAAGACAAATGGCACTGTCGTCCACGCCTGCAAGCAAATTCAGGGCAGGCTCTCCGTCGAATCCGATCTCCGCTCCAACATACGCGCCCTTGTCTCGAAGCTCGGACAGGACCCCGCAATCATCGATGCGGTGGACAGTAAATAACGCCCTTGACGGAAAGTGACGACTTATCGACAGGGGCCTGTCAAAAGTTTGTCAAATTCCACTTGATAAATCGAAGTTATTGTCACCGGACCGCGAATGAAAGCATGGAAATGTCAATCAACCATTCTCTTTTCACACTTTCATTGACGCCTCTCGCCAAGCGCAAATCGCGGATTGTCAAGTAAAAGACCGACTTATTGATAAAATTGACATCAGATAATGATAGTGTTTTCTTTCTTCTTATTTTTTCCTATAATATTATCTGCAAAAAGCGGCCTTTCGAAAAGCCCGCTAAAGGAGAAGAGCCATGAAATTCACAATTGAACGCGCGAGCTTCCTTGAAGCTCTCCAGAAGGTCAAGAACGTCGTGCCCAGCCGCAGTACGCTTCAGATTCTTTCCAACGCGCTGCTTGTCGCCGAAGACGGCGGCCTTACCCTTACGACGACGGACCTTGACATCAGCGTTCGCTGCAAAGTTCCGGCGGTTGTTGACGAGCCTGGATCGACGACGCTTCCGATCCGCCGCCTCGTGAGCATTGTCTCCGAACTTTCCGATGCCGCGATAGAAGTCGCCGTCGACGACACCGATACGGCTACCGTGCAGTGCGGTTCTTCTTACTTCAAGATCGTCGGCCTTCCGCAGCGCGACTTCCCGCCGGTTCCAGAACCTGATGGCACGGTGTTCTTCCGCATAGACAGCGGCGTTCTTCGCGAAATGCTCCGCAAGACGTCCTACGCGGTCTCCCTTGACGAGACGCGGCGCGTCCTGACAGGCGTCCTTCTCTCGTTCCGCGACGGAAAGCTCACGACCGTCGCAACGGACGGACGGCGCCTCGCCCTCGTCGAGCACGAGATTGAATTTCCACCGGAAACCGAGCGCGACATTGTCCTGCCCTCGAAGAGCGTGGGAGAACTCATGCATGTCCTCAACGACGAGGGAGACCTGCGCATCTTCACGCAGAAAACCCAGGCGGTCTTCCAGCAGGGCGACACCATGCTCAGCACGAAGCTGATCGACGGCGCGTATCCGAACTACCGCCAGGTCATTCCCACGAAGTTCGACGAGCGCGTCGTCATCGCCCGCGAGGAGCTTTTGACCGCCCTTCGCCGCGTTTCCGTCGTGACAACGGACAAGTCCAATGCCACGAAGCTGACTTTCGCGGACAACATGCTGACAATCGTGACGCATACGCCAGAGGTCGGTGAGGCGCGCGAAACGATTCCGGTCAAATACAGCGGCGGTGAAATCGGCGTCACGTTCAATCCCGAATACGTCATGGATCCGCTCCGGAATCTCGACACGGACGAGGTGTACTTCGACCTTTCAAATGGTCACAGCCCCGCCATGATAAAGTGCGAGCTGCCTTTCCTCTACGTGCTGATGCCGCTGCGCGTCGGCGCGTAACGCATCCCCCTTGAAAAAGGAACAAAAATGACCGAACCTTCAAATATGCTCGTACCGATCGTGGTCGAGCAGACTGGCCGCGGCGAACGGTCGTACGACATCTATTCCCGGCTTCTGCAGGACCGCATCATCATTCTCGGAAGTCCCATCGACGACAATGTCGCCAGCGTAGTCGTGGCCCAGCTTCTCTTCCTTCAGGCCCAGGACGCGCAGAAGGACATCTCAATCTACATCAACTCGCCGGGCGGCGTCGTCACAGCCGGTCTCGCGATCTACGACACGATGCAGTTCATCTCCTGCGACGTGGCGACGTACTGCATCGGCCAGGCCGCCAGCATGGCAGCCGTGCTTCTCGCCGCGGGCGCCAAGGGAAAGCGGTTTTCGCTCCCCAACTCCCGCATCATGATCCACCAGCCACTTGGCGGCGCCGAGGGGCAGGCCACCGACATCAGCATCCAGGCGCAGGAAATCCTCCGCATCAAGGCGAACCTGAACTCCATGCTCGCCTCCCACTGCGGGCGCTCCGTCGAGGAAGTCACTCGGGACACGGACCGCGACAACTTCATGTCCGCCGAGGAGGCGAAGGCATACGGGTTGATCGACGAAGTGCTGACGCGTAAAAAGTAGTTTTTCATTTTGCATTGCGCTTTCTGCGTGTTGCGTTAGGAAAGAGTTATGGCTAAGCGCAGGAACTACGACCCTTTGAGGGCGCTTGACGACGAGAACATGGACGACATGTGCGGCTTTTGCGGCGCAACGTCAGAGGATGGCGTTAGAATTGTGCACGGTCCCGTGTACAATATCTGCGAGGTCTGCGTTGGCAAATGCGCGGATGCCCTAGGCTACAAGCTGGCGAGGAAACCGTCCGGTGAAAAAGGGGAAAAGGAAGCGGATCCCTTCATCAGCAAACTGAAGGTCCCCTACCCGCGCGACATCAAGAAGTTTCTCGACGCCTATGTCATCGGGCAGGAAAACGCGAAGAAAGCGCTGTCCGTCGCCGTCCACAACCATTACCGGCGCATCACGAGCGTCCAGCAGAAGTCCGAGAAGTCCGAGTACGCAGATGTCGAGCTGGAAAAGAGCAACATCCTTCTCATCGGCCCGACGGGAAGCGGCAAGACGCTTTTCGCCCGCACAATCGCCCGTTTTCTCGACGTGCCGTTCGCAATAGCGGACGCGACGACGCTGACGGAGGCGGGGTATGTCGGCGACGACGTCGAGAACATCCTTCTGTCGCTCATTCAGGCGGCCGACGGCGACGTGTCCCGCGCCGAGCGCGGCATCATCTACATCGACGAAATCGACAAAATCGCGCGAAAGACGGAAAACGTGTCCATTACACGCGACGTTTCCGGCGAAGGCGTGCAGCAGGCGCTTCTCAAGATCATCGAGGGAACAGTTTCCCGCGTACCGCCAAACGGCGGACGCAAGCACCCGAACCAGGAGTGCATCAAGATCAACACCCAGAACATCCTCTTCATCCTTGGCGGGGCGTTCGTGGGGCTCGACACGATCGTCGGACAGCGGACAGGCCGGAAGATGGTCGGGTTCGGAGGCGACAAGAACGACGAAACGACGACGGCGACGCCGGCCGCAAAGGCGAAGGTGGAACCGGAGGATCTTGTCCGCTACGGTCTCATTCCCGAGTTCACCGGCCGCATCCCGGTCATCTGCAACCTTGACGAGCTCACTGAAGACGACATGGTGCGCATCCTCACCGAGCCGAAGAACTGCCTTGTCAAACAATATCAGAAGCTCTTCGAGCTGGATGGCCTCAAGATCTCGTTCGACGAGGGCGCCGTCCGTGAAATGGCCCGCGAGGCGCTAAAGCGCAAGACCGGGGCGCGCGGCCTCCGCGCGATCATGGAGCAGCTGATGACGGATTTGATGTTCGAGGCGCCAGGCCGCAAGAACCTGTCGGAAATCGCCGTGACAGCTGACCTTGTCAAGGCGCAGCTGAAGGACCCCGCGACCCTTCTTGGACTTCTCGTCAGCGCGCCGGCCCGCCGCGCGATCGCGGCGGAACAGGCGGCGCAATAGTCGGGGGACTATTTCTCCCCCGCGGCCTTTCGTCTTGCGGCCGCAAAGTCGCAAATAAGCTGGACGGCCTGATCGACCGTGATGAGGTCGGACCTGAGGCAGAGGTCGTACGAAGCGGCCGCCCCCCAGGTTTTCCCGGTGTAGAACGAGTAGTACCAGGCCCGCGACTTGTCCGTGCGCTTCATCACGCTCTCGGCGTTCGCGGCGTCTTCCGGGTGGCGCCTCCTGATGTTCTCGATTCGCCATTCGTCCGGGGCGTGCACGAAGACGCTGACGAGATCCTTGTGGTCGCGGAGGACATAGTCCGCGCACCGTCCCACAATGACGGCGCCGCCCTTTTCGGCGATCTTTTCGAGTGCCTTGAACTGCGCGTTGAAGATTTGCTGTCCGAGGGGCTCGAAATTGACCGGAAACGGCATGAACCAGTAGGGGTGCCACTTGTTTTCCGGGGCTTTTTCGTCGAATTTTCTAACGGTTTCCTCTAGCAGTCCGCTGATTTCAGCGGCATGCGTAATCAATTCCGCGTCGTAGTAGGGCAGCCCGATTTTTTCCGCAAGGGCCTTGCCGATTGTCCGTCCGTTGCTTCCAAATTGACGTCCGATAGTGTAGATGGTCTTTTCCATTGCTTCCTCCGTCCGCAACAACTTTACCAAAAGAGTCCCAAGTCTGCAATAGATTTTGCGACAAAGCAAGAAGGGTGGTAAAATGATAAGCATGAAAATCAACAACCTCGAAACCTTTAAGGCCAAGGTCGCCCGCGGCGAAACATGCCTTGGCGCTGTCACAACTTCCTACGACGACGCAGTTGCCGAACTTTTCGGCGACGCCGGCCTCGACTTCATCTGGATCGATGGCGAACACTCCCCCTTCAACCAGACCGATATCCTCCACCAGATCATGGCCGTGCGCGGCACGTCGTGCGCCCCCTTCGTCCGCGTCCCCTGGGCTGTGAACTGGGTTCTCAAGCCGGTGCTCGACATGGCGCCCGCCGGCGTCATCATCCCGATGGTGAACGACGCCGCCACGGCACGCGCCGCCGTCTCCGCCTGCCGCTACCCGATGGACGGCGGCGAGCGCGGCGTCGGCACCCGCCGCGCCACGCGCTACGGCGAAATGCCGATCGACGAATACTGGGAGCATTCCCGCACGGACCCGATGATCATCTTCCAGATCGAACACCGCGACGCGGTCGCCAACCTCGACGAAATTCTCGCCGTTCCCGGCTGGGACAGCGTCTGCATCGGCCCGTACGATCTTTCGACATCGTTCAACAAGCCCGGTGCCTTCACAGATCCCGAAGTGCAGGCCGCGCTCGACACCATTTGCACCAAGACCCGCGCGGCCGGCAAGATGCTGGGCGGCTTCATCGCCCCCGGATTCCCCATCCGCCACCATCTCGACTGGCGAGCCCTCGGCGGCGACCTGGGCTTCATGATGGCCGGCCTCAAGACCGCCATGGCCGCCGCCAAGACGGACATCGCCGCCAAGGCGTAGAGAGTAGCCATGCAGCTCCATTTTTTCAACACATCGACCAGGCGGCTTGAAGAATTCAAGCCGCTGCACGAGAACGAGGCGCGGCTCTACACGTGCGGCCCCACGGTGTACAACTTCGCGCACATCGGCAACTTCCGCGCATACGTCTTCGAGGACATACTTGTCCGCGTCCTCGCCTACGCCGGCTACAAGGTCACGCAGGTGATGAACCTCACGGACGTCGATGACAAGACGATCCGCGGCTGCAAGGCGGCCGCCATTCCGCTCCGCGACTACACGAAGCCCTATATCGACGCCTTCTTCGAGGACATTCGCACCCTCAACATCACGCCGGCCGCAAAGTATCCCGCCGCGACGGACCACATCCCAGAAATGCAGGCCCTCATCGCGAAGCTCTTCGAGAACGGCCTGGCGTACAAGTCCGATGACGGCAGCGTCTATTTCAACGTCGCGAAGTTCCCGAACTACGGGCATCCGGCGCACATCGACGTCGGCGGCATGCGCGGCGGCGCCCGCGTCAGCCAGGACGAGTACGAGAAGGAGAGCGTCGGCGACTTTGCCCTCTGGAAGGCCTACACGCCCGAAGACGGCGATGTCGTCTGGGACTCCCCGTGGGGCCGCGGTCGCCCAGGCTGGCACATCGAGTGCTCCGCGATGTCGATGAAGTACCTCGGCGAGA
>JAEEGL016868207.1_pt1 | contig 10187 bp, 7 predicted proteins | sample 9134231 | NCBI WGS metagenome assembly JAEEGL01 (sample SAMN16246548, study PRJNA631951) | gut metagenome | biome: gut microbiome; feature: rumen; material: fiber-attached | host: Bos | place: Iran: Karaj | collected 2018-10
CTCGCTCTGCAGTCGCTCCTTGCTGGCAGTGGTTGCCTGAAGATCATTGATATGCTGTTTCAGCGACGTCTGCATATACTCAAACGAGTTGCGCAGTTGCAACAGTTCGTCCTCGGAGTTAATCTTCGGCAATGGGGTGTCAAGATTACCGCCGGCGATACTTACTGCCGACTCGGCAAACTGGCGTAGCGGCCTTGCCATCTGATAGATGGCCCAGGTGCAGAACACAAACAGTGACGTGAGTCCGACAATGAACACGATGGTGCCGTATTTCACGATCTGATGGGTTAGTGGCAGTGTCATGCTGTCATCGGTAAAATAGAAAAACAGCAATACGGCCGCAAAAAATACGACTGCCGCAATCCCCATGATACGGAAACTGAGACGTGCAGCAAACGACTTTCTGTAAGCCAAGTCGTACTTGTATTCGAAATTCGGCGCTTCTATCATTTTAATCTGTCAGCAAAGATACTAAAAAAAACGAGACAATTGTTGTATTGTCCCGTTTTTTAATAATCTTTGACATAAGATCAGTTCTCTATGAACTTATGGCTCACGAGCATATTCTTCGGGTCGAGGGCTTCGTCGAGTTTCTCCTGAGTCATGAGTCCCTTCTCGAGCACGATATCGTAAACCGAGCGGTTGGTCTCCAGAGCCTCCTTGGCCACCTTCGTAGAGGTCTTGTAGCCGATGTAGGGGTTCAAGGCTGTGACAATACCGATGGAGTTCTTCACCATCTCAAGACAACGCTCCTTGTTGACGGTGATACCGAGTACACACTCCTCGGTGAGGGTCTCGATGGCGTTCTTCAGCCAGATGAGGCTCTCGAAGAGTGATTCAGTGATCACAGGCTCCATCACATTGAGCTGCAGCTGACCAGCCTCAGCAGCGAAGCTAACGGTGGTATCATTGCCAATCACCTTGAAGCAGACCTGGTTGACTACCTCAGGAATGACGGGGTTCACCTTTCCTGGCATGATGGAAGAGCCGGGAGCCTTTGGAGGCAGGTTAATCTCATTAAGACCGCAACGGGGACCAGAAGCCATCAGACGGAGGTCGTTACAGATCTTAGAGAGCTTCACGGCCAGACGCTTCAGGGCTGAAGAGTAGCTGACGTAAGCACCCGTATCAGGTGTGGCCTCTACGAGGTCAGCAGCGCTAACAAATGCCTCGCCTGTGAGTTTCGACAGGTTGGCAGCGCAGAGCTTGGCAAAGCCAGGAACAGCGTTCAGACCTGTACCAATGGCTGTACCACCCATGTTGATCTCATGGAGCAGCTTCACGTTACGCTCGAGGTTCAGAATTTCCTCTTCGAGGTTGTTGGCGAAGGCATTGAACTCCTGTCCTGAGGTCATAGGAACGGCATCCTGTAACTGGGTACGACCCATCTTGATGCAATCTTTGAACTCGTCACCCTTATAGCGGAAGGCACTGATCAGTCCTGTGAGGGCTGCAATCAGACTCTTGTTCATACGAACGAGGGCCAGACGGATAGTGGTGGGATAAACGTCGTTGGTACTCTGTCCGCAGTTACAGTGATCGTTCGGATAGCAATACTGGTAGTCGCCCTTCTCATGGCCCATGATCTCAAGGGCACGGTTGGCAATCACCTCATTGGCATTCATGTTTACCGATGTTCCTGCACCACCCTGCATCATGTCGATGGGGAAGTTGTCGTGCCATTTACCATCGATGAGTTCACGGCAGGCCTGTGAGATGGCACCGGCAATCTCATCGTTAATCACACCGAGGGTGTGGTTGGTTTCTACTGCTGCTAACTTCACGTAAGCAATGGCAATGATGAAGTCGTGATACATCGACATCGTCTTGCGAGAGATGTGATAGTTGTTGATACCACGCTGTGTCTGTACGCCGTATAATGCATCGGCTGGTACTTTGAGTTCGCCTAAGAGGTCGGACTCTACTCTGAATTTCTGATCTGACATAATTATAAATTTAAAATTTCAATATTCAATGATTTAGAACATCGGCAGCTGCCATATATAACCCAATGAAATGCGGTTGGTGCTGTAATCCTCGTTGCCATAGAATTTCGCACGGTCTGTGTAACTATAGTGGCGGCCCACGTAGGTGAGGAAGAAGTGCAGATTACTGTTCTTCAATGGGTAGAATTCCAGACCTGCCAGATAGCCGTAAGCTGTACGATACTTGCCTTTCTCAAGCACGCCGCTGGCCTTTGAGAGACCTTCGTTCTCAAGCATTCCCTTGACAAAGACATTCCATTTTGGGGAGAAACGATACTGGGCCTTCATCACAAACGAAAGATACTCGGCATCATTCTGATGACCTTCATCGTTCTTGGGACCCACGATACCTGTGACGATACCTTCACGATCGATACCCTCACGCATATACATCACGTCGAAGAAGGCGTTGAATTTATCGAGATTCAGCTCGTTACCCAGGGCCATGTAATGGCTCTGATAACCTTCGGCCTGACTCATGATAGAGTAACTCCAGCGTGTATTGAACACGCCACCGAAGCTACCATTCCAGTTAACGGTGTAAACCAGAGGTACTTTCGAATGATCATAGCCCAAACCATACAGATCTTCCATACTGGCACTACGGCTGTCGAGTACCTGCAACTGCAACTGATGATTCGGATTCAGCTGGAACTGGAAGTTGGCACCTGTGAGGAAGTTGCTCATATAGTCAACCATATCGGAGTATTCGTAAATCTCAATAGGGTTAAGGTCGAACTCCATACCTCCGTACGCGGCACATTGTTTACCCAGGAACATAGAGAAAACGTCGCTCGCTTTGATGCCAATGCCAGCTACGTCGATGGATGACGCAGGCATGTTGTCGATTCCGTCAGGAGCAGGCGAGTTATTACGGTTCAGGCGCTGACGCCAGCGGAAAGAGAAGATGTCGTTGATGTTACCCTTTGCCTCAATACGAATCTGGCGCATATTAAACTTGGCATTCTGGAAGTCCCCATCGCCCTGATTCACGTCGAAACTGTTGTTGAGGTTCAGCAGGAAATGGAAATTATCCTGCTTCTTCTCAATCTTCGTGACTTTCTCGAACAGTGATTCCTCACCTGCCGATGCGTCTTTGTCCTGCTGCGCATTCGCTGTCAGCGCCACGCACAGCATCATTCCGAATAATAGACTTTTCTTCATAACTTTCAATCCTCCATTATTCATTATTCATTGTTCATTATTCATTAGTACTTCGCAAAGATTTCCTGAATCTGCTTCCAGTCCTTGGTCTTGGTCAGCGCCAGCATCAGCAGCACGCGAGCCTTCTGAGGATTCGAAAGCAGCGCTGCCACGAACTCATACTTCTCATCGTCAACCTCACCATTCAGACAGGTAGGACCATTCGGGCAACGGCTTGAGCGCACCACGATGATACCCTTCTGGCGGGCCTTCAGAGCGACATCGAACACATCCTTGTAGAAGTTGCCGTCGCCTACACCAGCCAGCACGATACCATCGAACTTCGCATCAACGAATGCCTGGAAGGGCAGGGGAGAGCAGTTGGCATAACCGTAAACGATACCCACCTGTGGGAGCTTATCGAGATTGGTTACGTCGAACTCAGATGCTAAAGTATGCTTGAACTCTACTTGAGAGAAATAGTGTACCTCACCATTATAGACATAGCCCAACGGACCAGCATTGGCAGCCTTGAATGTAGCCACGTCGATGGTATGTGTCTTGATGATGTCCTTGGCATAGATCAGCTCGTTGTTCATGCAGCACATCACGCCGCGACCCTTTGACTCGGGACTTGCGGCAGCCACCACACCTGCATAGAGGTTGCCAGGACCATCAGCGCTGATGGCTGTAGAAGAACGCATGGAGCCAACGAGGATCACGGGCTTGTCGCTCTTCACCGTCAGGTTCAGGAAGTAGGCTGTCTCTTCCATCGTGTCAGTTCCGTGAGTCACCACCACGCCGTCATATCCTTCATCGTTCAGCAGCTGGTTGATGCGCTTAGCCAGCTTCAGCCATACCTCGTCGTTCATATCCTGAGAACCGATATTTACCAGCTGTTCACCTGTTACATCAGCAATATAGAGCATCTGGGGAACAGCATCAATCAGGGTCTTTACGCCTACCTGTCCGGCAGTATAGGCAGTAGACGTAGCAGATTCACTTACACCAGCGATAGTACCACCAGTGGCGATAATACGGATTTTTGGTTTAGCAACGATGTTCACAGAAACCAACAGTGCCATAAGCACAAATACATAACGCATTGTCTTCATAATCGTTTTGAGTTAAATTGTTAGTAATAAGGATTATTTAATAAAAGAATGTAATAATCAGATAGCCGATGCCGATACTGACAAAGGTGGTGATAAAACCAGATAACTGGAAAGAGTGGTTGAGCACATATTTGCCGATGCGTGTCGTTCCCGTCGTGTCGAAGTTGATGGCTGCCACCTCCGTCGGATAGTTGGGGATGAAGAAGTAGCCGTTCACGGCAGGGAACATGGCTACGAGAGCCAGCGGTGAGATGCCCAGGCCGATACCCAACGGATAGAGGGTGCGTACGGTGGCTGCCTGAGAGAAGAGCATGATGCTCATAATGAACAGGGCCACGGAGAAGAGGAACGGATACTCTGCAACGATTTCCGCAATATGACTCTTGAAGAACTCAATGTTGCCGTTGAAGAAGGTGTCACCCATCCACGCAATACCGAAAATGGCAATCATCGCATTCATACCCGCATGGAAGATGTTGCCGCTGACGGCTTTCTTCACACTGGCCTTGCCTACAAGCAGAATCAGGGCGGCTATCGACATCATCAGAATCTCAATTGTCTCAGGCATCGAGAGTTGTTTCACCACACCATCCACCTCATACGAAGGACGGAATGAAGGTACACTACCAAAAATGACCACGAGGACCACTCCGAGAAGGAATGCCAGCACACTCCATTTCGCACGCGGATTCGGACTCTGCTCCATCTGCTGCATGGTCTTTGCCTCAGCCTCGGGGTTGATAATACCGTCACGCACCCGTCGCTGGTACTCTGGATCATCCTCGAGTTCCTTGCCCACACGGTTTTGGACGAAGCTCGCCACAAGAATCGCAATCAATGAGGCTGGGATACAGACGAGCAGGATATCCTTCAGTTCGATGCCCTGTCCACCAAGTAAGTCGGTTGAGATCACAGCAGCCGTAGCAGCCGACATGGGCGAACCTGTGATTCCCAATGAGGCAGCAATCGTGGCTACCGTCATCGGACGCTCAGGACGGATCTTAGAGTTCTTGGCAATCTCAGAGATAATTGGCAGCAGAGAATAAGAGGTATGGGCCGTACCGGCGACGAGACAGAAGAGCCACGTGGTGAGCGGGCCATAATAAGTGATGTGTGTAGGGTGCTTGCGAAGAAACTTCGCAGCCAATCCCACCAGATAGTCCAGACCACCGGCAGCCTGCAGCGCAGCCGTTGCCGTAATCACCGAAGCAATGATCAGCATCACATCGATGGGCACCTTGCCTGGGTTCATGCCGAAGATGAACACCAGGATAAAGACACCTACCATGCCGTAGATACCCAGTCCGATGCCGCCGACCCTCGCACCGATAAAAATCAGAGCCAGGACGATAAACAGTTGGATTATAACCAAGAATGTTACCATAGATTGTTTTGTTTGTTATAAATAATTGTTTTGAGTTATGTTCTCGGCTGCAAAGATAGGGAGATTTTCCTTACCATGTATTATAAAAAGCGAACCATTTTTTGTAAAAAACGACACAAGCGCCAATAACCGCAATAATTGGACTGTTTATTCCCGATGGGAATAGATGACACCTAATACGAAATCTTTTTTTATTTTAAATTTGCATATTTCGATTATTTATTGTATCTTTGCATTCAGAATACCTAAAAGAATGAATCGTAGCGGCATTTATAATTTAGAGGAGTTTGCTGTAATGAACGAATTGCAGACGTTCGGCCCCGGGTTGGTTTGCAACTGGGCTGATCGTGAACTTTTGTCTGGAATTGAGCATCCAGGCAAGGCTTCAAGCTTCTATATGATCGTGCTGATGGTAGACGGATGGGAAACATATCAGGTGAATGGAAGTCCGCTGAAACTGGAAATGCATGACTTGTTTGTGAAGATGCCCTACGACTCGTTTATTTTCAGCGACAGTTCTGCTGAGGTCTCATCATTTCATTTGCTGGCTGAAAAGAACTATTTCGATGAGATTCTCAGTCAAGGCGATCAAAAGTGGGATGCCTCCACGATGGACATCTTCAGTTCTTTCCCTGTGTTTCATCTTGACGAGACTAAGACCGCCAGTTTCTTCCAGTCGCTGGAAAATATTCGAAGGTCGATCCTACAGTCTCATCTCTACAAAGGTGAGATTATCAAGTATCAGATTCACATCCTCCAGCTGATGCTGGCAGAACTGATTTCTGGTAATGAGGTGAACACCCATGACCTGAAGCATAAGGACAATATCCTGAAGATATTCCTCCACCTGGCATCGAGGAACTTTAAGAAAGAACGACAGATACAGTTCTATGCCGACCGCATGAACATTACATCCACCTATCTCTCTCGCGTTGTCAAGGAACTCACAGGTAACACCGTGTTCAGCTATCTCTCGAACTTCCTTTATAATGAAATCTGCATCCAACTGAAGACGACGGACAAGACCATCAGTGAGATTGCCGACGAATTGAACTTCAGTGACCAGTCTGCCCTTACGAACTTCTTTCGCACAAAGGCAAGCATGAGTCCGTTGTCATACCGGAAGAGTTTGTCAAGGAATCCCGATTAATCAGATGTAAGTATCACTAAAGAATAGATTCTATGAGTACAAATACCAATCTAAAAAAATGGCTATGGCCGGTGGCCATCGGTGCGCTGGTGGCGGTAGTGCTGCTGGCAGTGGCGCTGAACTACGCGGTTCGGGCGGAGCGCAATACGCGCTACGTCGGCATGATGAATGTGGTGTCGGAGAAACTGTCGAAGACTTTCTGGGGCGTGGAGATGAACGCGGAGAACGTGTTCGACGAGGTTGCGAAGCACATAGAGTCGCCGCAGGCTGTCATCGAGGCCCTCGGCAGCAAAACCAGTCTGAACCCCGACATCATCGGCTACTTCGCGGCCTTCACGCTCAACTACTTCCCACAGGAGGGCCGGTGGTTCCAACCCTACGTGCATCAAGGTGACTCGACGGAGTTCGTGCTGACGCTTGTTGGCTCTGCGCGCCACGACTATACCACATCAACGTGGTACGTGCAAGGCATAAAAGAGAAGGAGAGCTTCTGGTCGGAGCCATATTATTACGCGGATGACTTGAACGTGGCCAGCGGCTATTACATGACGTTTGCCACACCCATTTTCGACGCGCAGGGTCGCTTAGCATGCGTCTGCGGAGCCGACATGACACAGGAGTGGATGATAGACCAGTTGCGGCAGATAGAGGACGAGGTAAGGAACGACGAACTGCTGAACAACTATCAGTTGTTTGGGAACGATGATTTCTTCATTGTCATCCTGAACGAAGATGGCACCAGCTTTGCCCACCCCGACGGAGACATTGTTACCATAAGCGACGAGGCGTTCGTTGCCAGCCTGAAGGAACACCATCGCGGCTTGACTGAACTGGAGGTGAACGGCGTGCCGTCATATGTTTATTACACCCCGCTGAAGCGCACCCACTGGTCGGTAGCCATCGTTGTAGAGAAATGAAGAAAAACAGATTCATCGCACTGGCGGGGCTCTACGTGACGCTCAAGAGACTTTACGTGACCGCGCTGACGGCCGTCATGGCGACCCTGGTCGCGGCGGCGCAGACATCGGGTGCCGACGGCAACGCGACGGGTGGCGACGACCGCATCGCGCAGCTGGAGAAGGAGATGTACCGCTACTACAGCTCGAATGCGATCGACAGCTTCATGCTTATCACCGACCAGCTGATAGAGGCATGTCGAGAGGCCGGACCCAGTCAGGAGCGACTGTTCTATAAAGCATGGTCGAACCAGGCCATCTACAGTTTCAACAGGGTGAATCGTACACGTGGTTTGGAGCTTGCCCACCAGATTCACGATTACGCCTACCAGCACGATAGCAAATTCGGACTTTACACGTCCACGTACGCTCTGGCCACCATGTCTTCGAGCCTGCACCACTATGCTCAGGCCGAGCACGAGTTCACTGAAGCCATCAACTATCAACACCGCTTCTTCCCCGATGAGAGTGCCGCCGCCCCCTACCTTGGGATGGCGAAAATCTACGTCAATCTGGAGAAACCCGAGAAGGTGCTCGACTGCGCCCGTAAGGCACTGGCCGAGCCCGACGTCATTATGCAGCACAGGCTGACAGCGTGGACCTATATCTGCATTGCATACTACGACGATCAGTACAGCCGTGATGACTTCAACCGTGCTTACGCCGAGCGTGAGAAACTGAAGCGCGACAACGGCCACGACGACAACTTCGGCCCCGTCGTTTACTTCTTTCATGCCATGAAAAACGGCCGCTACGCCGAAGCCTTGGATATTGCCACCAACATCAAGGGTGGCAGCGATCGCCTGCAATTCATAGCCCAAGCCTACGCTAGACTCGGCGATTACAGGCATGCCTACCTCTATCAGGTGCGTCGCATGAAATATCGCGACTCAATTAATACCGCTGAAGTGCAGCAGATGTCCTATGAGTACGCTGCACAGATTGACGTGACACGGGCAGAAAACGAGGCCAAAGACCTGCGTCTTTCCAAGCTGGACTTGCAGATACAGGCTGCCTTGGCCATCACTCTCATCACCCTCGCCTTTTTTATCTTCTATTACTTCCGCCGCCGCAAGCAGATGCAGGAACTGCGTCACGCCTATAACCAGTTGGCCAACACTACCACCGCCAAGGAACGCATTGACAGCGAGCTGCGCATCGCACGCGATATCCAGATGTCGATGGTGCCCCGCATCTTCCCCGCATTCCCCGACCGTCGCGACATCGACCTTTACGCAGCCATCGTACCTGCCAAGGCGGTGGGTGGTGACCTCTACGACTTCTTCCTCCAGGACGATCGCCTCTGCTTCTGTGTGGGCGACGTCAGTGGCAAGGGCATCCCCGCTTCGCTCACTATGGCCGTAGCCATCAACTTGTTCCGCACCGTCGCCAAGGAGGGTTCCCCTCCCGAGGTCATCGCTACCAAGCTGAACGACACGATGTCTGCCAACAACGAGAGTGCCGTCTTCGTCACCATGTTCATCGGCATCATTGACCTCAAGACTGGTAGCCTCGATTACTGCAATTGCGGTCATAACTCGCCCGTCTACGGTGAGCGACGCATGCATACCTCGCAGACCGTTTTCCGCTTCCTCGACGTCGAGTCCAACGTCCCTATCGGCCTCTGGCCCGACTATACCTTCGTCGGAGGCCACCTCAGCGACATCCGCGGCAATTCGCTCTTCGTCTATACCGACGGCGTCAATGAGGCCGAGAATCGCATGCAGGAGCAGTTCGGTGAGAAACGCATGCTCCGCGTACTCCGCGAGTCTACACAGCCTTTCGGCGAGCGTACCCCCAAGACCCGCTCCCACTTCCTCATAGACGAAATGAAATGTGCCCTCGACGCTTTTGTCGATGGCGCTGAACAGAGTGACGACCTTACCATGCTCTGCGTCAGCATAAAAAAGAATTGAGAGCTATAAATTAGGCATGGTTCTCGCAGGGAATCCAAAGCCAAAAGGTAGAGCCGCGGTCTTCTCCAGCGCTGATGACGCCGATGTCGCCTCCACAACTTTCAGCAATCGACTTACAAATGGCCAGTCCCATGCCGGTGCCCTGCACGAACTCGTCGAGCTTAACGAAGCGGTCGAACACCATCTTTTGTTTATCCTTAGGGATGCCAATGCCGGTGTCCTCGCAGTAGAGGTACATGCCGTGCTTCTCGTAGCGGTAGCCCAGTCGGACGTGGCCCTGTTCGGTAAATTTCACGGCATTGGTGACAAAGTTGGTAAGCACCTGCTGGATGCGCTCAAAGTCGAGCGTGGTGACGAAGGTATCATATGGATTCTCCTTGATGAACTTCAGGTTCTTGACCTGCACGCGCTGCTGGAGGGTCAAGCAGATGTCGTCGAAAGCGGTGGCGAAATCGATGGTCTCGGGCTTGACGGTAAGTGTGCCGCCTTTGATGGATGAGGCCTCGATGATGTCGTTGATGAGTCGCTGCAGCATGTC
>JAEEGL017089938.1_pt1 | contig 10187 bp, 5 predicted proteins | sample 9134231 | NCBI WGS metagenome assembly JAEEGL01 (sample SAMN16246548, study PRJNA631951) | gut metagenome | biome: gut microbiome; feature: rumen; material: fiber-attached | host: Bos | place: Iran: Karaj | collected 2018-10
CATTCCAGAAGGTGTTACCAATATTGAATACTGCACTTTCGGCATGTGCCAAAGACTGCCCAGTATCGTCATTCCTCAAAGCGTTACCTGGATTGCCCAAAATGCTTTCTCGGACTGCAATGCACTCACGAGCATCACTTGCAGAGCAACGACTCCACCCATGTGCGTCGACCAGACGTGCTTCACATCGGCCGCCTATAGCAATGCCACGCTGTATGTTCCGTCAGCGTCGTTAGAACAATACCAACAAACTTCTGTTTGGCAGAATTTCTCCAACATCGTCGGCAAGGACTATGACTTTGAGGCCAATGGCATCTACTATATCATCACTGGCCCCAACACAGCGAGCGTGACCTTCAAGGACAGGAACTACCACAGCTATAGCGGCTCGGTGAACGTTCCGTCCACCGTCATCCATGACGGGACCACCTATACCGTTACCGCCGTTGGACGTGGCGCGTTCTATGAGTGTCCCGAGCTGACCGAGGTTACACTGCCTAACACGATTACCGTGATTGACTATGCGGCGTTTTACCAATGTACGGCGCTCACGTCATTGACCATTCCCAATAGTGTGGTCACACTTGGAGATTACGCACTGTTCCAGACAGGCCTCACCCAAGTCACCGTTGGCGATCATGTCACCGAGATTGGAAAAGCTTGTTTCGCTAGAAGCACAAGCCTCACTAGCGTGGATTTACCCAATAGTGTCACAACACTCGGTGTCATGTGTTTCCAGGAGTGTACCGCATTACAGAGCGCGTTCCTAGGAACTGGTGTGACCATCATCCCGAATCAGTGCTTCACTTATTGCGAGGCTTTGGCATCGATTGATATGCCCAATGTGAAAGAGATTAATCCCTATGCTTTCCTGAACACCGGTTTCACATCTATCTCCTTGCCCGAAGGCTTGGAAACTGTCCACTATTATGCTTTCGCCAGCTGTAGCAACTTGACGACTATCAGCTTCCCCGCCAGTGTTTCACAAATCGATGAATTAGTACTGGAGGACTGCAACGAACTGGCCTCAATCTCGGTCGACATCAATAATCCCTATTACCGCTCGGCTGAGGGCGAGTTGTGGAACAAGGACCAGACGATCCTTTTGCGCTATCCGCCGCAAAAGAATTCCGAGTACGCTATAACTTCATCTAATTGCGTCACGATTGCCCAAGGAGCATATCAAGGCGCTCAGCACCTCAAGATCATATCAATAGGCCCTTACGTTGAATTTATAGGAGCTCGCGCCTTCGAAGGGTGCACGGCATTGACAGAATTCATTGTGCACGAGAGCAACCCAGACTTTATGGCCGATGATGGGGTGCTGATAGCAAAGGAGAACGGCATCCCCAAAACCGTTATCAGATATCCCTGTGGTAAGCCAGGGAAACATTATTCATTGCCCAACACGTGCGATAGCATTGCCTCCTTAGCGTTTGAGCAAACGTATAAACTGGAGTCGGTTTACATCCCATCGTCGGTAAAAGCAATGGGTGAACAGGCGTTCTCAAACTCCGAGGTGAAGCGGGTGGTCATTGATGAAGGAATGAAGAGCATCCCCTATTGTGCTTTCTTTGCATGCTCCAATTTGGAGTCAATTTACCTGCCTTCGACCATCACCGACATCGGCTATCGCGCATTTTACTATTCGTTATATCTGAACGAAATGACTATCGCCGTCAATGGGCAGGCGCCAAGCATTGACGAAGAGGCGTTCTATGGATTGGCCTATTACACCGATAACGGTTACGCCACAGTATATGTCCCCAACGGCATGGCTTCACAGTATGCGGGTTTGGACGACTGGCTGGATGTAAGGGGCAGTTTCACCGATATCTCACCTGTCTCAATGAATACTGAGTTCACTGTGGACAGCTTGACCTACAAAACAACCGATGACCTGCTCAACACTAAGGTGAGCGGTGTTACCAGCAAGAACCTCTTTGACCCGGGCATCCCGCCCAAGGTAGCCTATCAGGGCAACCTGTGCACCGTGACCGCCCTGGGTACCAACTCATTGCAGAACTGCACCAAGATGGTGAGTGCCGACGTGCCCTACACCGTCACGTTGATGGATAATTACGCTTTCTACGGCAACACCAACCTGAGCAAACTCAGGCTGCGTGAAGGACTCAAACGGATAGGCTCGTTCTCAGTGTCCCACATCAACGGATTGACCTCACTGACGATCCCCGCCAGTGTGGACAGCATCTCGGGCTCCTTCGTCAACTACAGTGATAATCTGGTTGAAATTCTCGTGGAAGACGGCAATACCAAGTACACCGAGGTGAACGGCGTGCTCTTCACCAAAGACAAGAAACTGCTCGTCGCATTCCCGCATGCCAACACTCATAACTACACCGTGCCCAACGGCACCGAAGTCATCGGCTCGAGTTCCTTCCGTGGAGCCACGAGATTAGAAAATGTGGAACTGCCCACTTCGTTGCGTGAAATTCAGGGTTCAGCCTTCTTTGAGAATACCGCCTTGACGTCTATCACCGTTCCTCGCGGTGTGACTACAATCGGCATTTCGGCTTTCAGTTACTGTACCGGTTTGACGAACGCCGTACTGCCGTCAACGCTCACCTCGTTGGGCTACCTTGCCTTCCACAACACGCCCAACCTCAACACGCTCACTGTGAAGAATCCCACACCGCCCGCTTGCCAAAGCAGATATGACGCCAGAGCGGGTGTGTGGTACTATGTATTCGATGACACCCATTACAGCAACTGCACGCTCTACGTGCCCCGTGGCAGCAAGGCGGCCTACCAGGCAGCTCCAACATGGAAAAACTTCGCCAACATCGTCGAAGTCGACTTCCCCGCTGATTACACCCGCGGTGACTTGAACAACGATGGCATCATTGATATAACCGATGTGACGATGCTCATCAGCTATGTTTTGGGTAACACATCAGACGTCATGCTTGAAGCAGCCGATGTGAGCCACGACGGAATCGCTGATGTGACTGATGTCACAATGCTTATCAGCCGGGTCTTGAATGACCGTTGGCCTGACGAAATCGACATGTGGTACCTCGTGGGAGATCATATAGGCATCTATCCCTGGTGGAATGATCCAACCACCGTGGGAACGGCACTCATTCCTCTCTATCCTGTTGGACCGTTCAATGCACAAGGCAAGGGTCTGCTCACCTACACAGGCTTCTTCAGCCCCGATGACTGGATCACGGTGATTCACACGCCGGGAAGTTGGGATGAGATGGCTGGTAACAGTTATAGTGACAATGGTGTGTGGGGTATCGGAGAAGGGTTTGGTTCCTTCCAAGCCAACGGCGAAGGCTTATATACCATCTCCATGAACACCGCCACTGGCGAGTTCTCATTCACGCCCTATACCGGAGACATCCCTGCAGTGCACTCGAGCATGAACATGCCCGGCGATTATTGCGGTTGGATTGTCAACGACCCGGCATTCAACATGGAGAACCTCAACCCGCAGAAGGAGAATCATGACTGGGTGTTGCGATCGGTCACCTTTGAATATGACGGCCAACTCAAGTTTGCCGCTGATGAAGGATGGACTTACAATTGGGGCGCCGAAAAGTTCCCCTATGGGATTGGACTCATGAACGGGATGAATATTCCTGTCAAGGCCGGAACCTATGATGTCTTCATCAACGATATCACTGGACATTACCACTTCATCAGGAAGTAAAGCGCTGTCATTAAGGACAACTCATCTCTATAAAGCCCCGCAAAATTGCGGGGCTTTTTTAAATAATGTGCCAAATGTGAAGCGGAATTCAATAAAAACCATTACCTTTGTAGGTTAAAACAACCATTTTAAGTTCTAGCAGATGGAGTTCAGGACGACAGTGAAGACGGGCGAGAACCGCAGTTGGTTGCACCACAGCGATCATGTGGTGCTGATGGGATCGTGTTTCAGCGACAACATCGGTGCCAAGATGCGGGGTGCTTTCTTCAATGCCATGGTGAACCCGATGGGCACGCTCTACAACCCGATGAGCATTGCCTGTGGGGTGAGCCGACTTATTGACAATGAGCCGATTGCCGGTATGAGCTTGTTCATGCAAGGCGGTGTGTGGAACAGTTATGACTTCCACTCGCGACACTCCCTGCCCGACAAACAGGCGACCATCAACCACATGAACGACTGCATCGAGCGGGGACATCAGGCGCTAAGTGAAGCCCAATTGCTTACCGTCACCTTGGGCACCGCCATGATCTACAGACTGCGCTCCACAGGCGAAGTCGTAGCCAACTGCCACAAGGTGCCCCAGCACGAGTTTGAACGCAAGATGGCCACTGTCGCCGAAATGGCACGTGAACTTGACACGATGCTCACGCGCCTGCATGAATTCAACCCCGGACTGCGCGTCATTCTCACCGTGAGTCCCATCCGCCACATCGCCGACGGTTTGGATACCAACTCACTGAGCAAGGCATCGCTGCGTGTGGCGATTCACGAGGCGATGGCGCGCCACAGCGATTACTGCGACTATTTCCCTGCCTATGAGATCATGCTCGACGACCTGCGTGACTACCGTTTCTACAGCAGCGACATGGTACACCCCAGCGACGTGGCGGTGGAATACATCTGGCAGGCATTTCAGGCGACCTATCTCGACGACCACAGTGCCCTTGCCGTGGCACGCTGTGAGCGCATCCACAAGCGACTGCAGCATCGCCCCATGAGCAGTAACCGCGAGACCATTGACCGCTTCAATGCCGACACGGCGAGTGTCGTGCGCAACCTCATTAAGGAATATCCTTACCTGAACAACCATCCCGAACTGCAAAAAGCACTTGACCGATCATGAACTACTCAATTACCGAAATATGCAACGTGCTGGGAGTGACTGGCGGGCAAATCATCGACGAGGATGCCATCGTGAGCCAGTTGCTCACCGATTCCCGTTCTCTCACGAATCCTGACGATACCATCTTCTTTGCACTGCGCACCGATGCGGGTGACGGACACAACTTCATCCCTGACCTGTATGACAAGGGTGTGCGCAACTTTGTTGTCGCCAACGACTATTACGGCCTGCCCGAATGTTCAGGTGCCAACTACATCGCCGTGGAATCTCCCCTCGATGCGTTGCAAGCGTTGGCCACCTATCATCGTCGCCGTTTCCGTGAGCTGCCAGTCATCGGCATCACCGGCAGCCGTGGCAAGACGACCGTTAAGGAGTGGCTCTACCAACTGCTCAAGGAGGATTACCGCATCGTGCGCTCACCGCGCAGCTATAATTCGCAAATCGGCGTGCCCCTGTCGTTATGGGACATCGACAACAATACCGACCTGGCCATCATCGAGGCAGGTATCTCGACCACGGGAGAGATGGACAACCTGCAGTCGATGATCCGCCCCACCATCGGCATCATCACCAATCTGGGCAGTGAGCACAACGACGGCTTTGCGTCCATGGAGCAGAAAGCCCAGGAGAAGGCCAAAATCCTTTTCAACTGCGAGTGCATCGTCTATTGTGCCGACGACCCCCTGGTCACCCACACCATCGCCCCGCTGGTCGAGAGCGATGTGGCTCTGGGCATGTCATGGTCACGCAACCACTGCGAGGCTCCCTTGCAGGTTGACAAGACTGACCGCGACGAGAAGGGCATCACGATACACTACACCTATGACGACGAGTCCAGCACGGTGACCATACCCTTCACGGCCGACCGCGACCTGGACAATGCCATTACCTGTCTGGCGGTGCTGCTGCATCTGGATTTGGACCGCGAGACCATCGCCCAGCGCATGGCTGCACTCACCCCTGTGGGCACGCGCCTCAACGTCATCGAGGGTGTGAACAACTGCACGGTGATTGTCGACAGTTATACCAGCGACTACAACTCTCTCACCCCGGCGCTCAATTTCATGACGCGCCGTGCGGGCAACCGTCCGTGCACCGTCATCCTGAGTGACCTGAGCAACGAGAGCTATAGCGGTGACGAGCTTTACATCCGTGTGAGCGAACTGCTCAAGACCAAGCGTGTGAACCGTCTCATCGGCATCGGCAAGGACATGTGCCGCCATCAACGCTATTTCAGCGAGATGAAGCAGTCGCATTTCTTTGATGACACCCAGGAATTCATCAGCCATTTTGCCAAGGGTGACTTTGATGACGAGACCATCCTCATCAAGGGAGATCCCCGCTTTGGTTTCAGCCAGATCATCAATCTGCTTGAAGCCAAGCAGCACATCACGGTCATGGAAGTGGACCTCAACGCACTGGCCCACAACTTCAAGTTCTTCAAAACTTTCATCAAGCCCAGCACCAAGACCGTGGGCATGGTCAAGGCAAGCGGCTACGGTGCCGGCAGCTATGAAATCGCCAAGACCCTGCAGGATTGCGGCTGTGACTACCTGGCTGTCGCCGTCCAGGACGAAGGTGTGGAGCTGCGCAAGGCGAGCATCACCATGCCGGTCATCGTGCTCAACCCCAACGGCGTGAACTACAAGGCGATGTTCCAGTACCGTCTCGAGCCTGAATTGTACAGCATGGAGATGGCACAAGACCTCATCAAGGAAGGCAAGCGCTATGGTGTACATGGCTTCCCCGTCCACATCAAGATTGACAGCGGCATGCACCGCTTGGGCTTTACCCGCGAACAACTGCCCGAGTTGATTGCCGTGCTCAAGAGTCAGGACGTCATTACACCCGTCTCGGTATTCTCCCACCTGAGCGTTGCCGACGAGCCTGACCAGGATGCTTACACGCAGGACCAATTTGATTATTTCGAAGCGTGCAGCGAAATGCTGCAGCAGTCGTTTGACCATCATATCATGCGCCACGTGCTCAACACCAGCGGCATCGTGCGTTTTCCCGAACGGCAATACGACATGGTGCGCATCGGCATCGGCCTGTATGGTATCCGCACTCTGTTCGATGGCAGCGAAGACGCCCTCATGCCCGTGTCGGCTTTGCGTTCCATCATCATCAGCATCAAGGAGTGGCCGGCCGGCACCACTGTGGGCTATGGCCGCCATGGATTGCTCGAGCGCGACAGCCGCATCGCCACCATCAATATCGGTTATGCCGACGGTTTTGACCGCCACTTCGGCAACGGCCATGTGAGCATGTGGGTGGGCGGCAAGCTGTGCCCCACCGTGGGCAACGTGTGCATGGATGCCGTGATGATCGATGTCACCGACGTGCCCTGCAAGGTGGGCGACACGGTGGAGATCTTCGGTGAACATGTCCCCGTTGAGCAACTGAGCGAGGCCCGTGGCACCATCCCCTATGAGATTCTTACCAGTGTATCGCCTCGCGTGAAACGCGTTTACTACCGAGAATAAGTACAACATGAAGAGATTTTCACACATATTGCTGTTATTGGCCTTACTGACTTGTCGTGTTGGAGTGGCCAGCGCACAGGACATTGAGGCAAACGGCATTTATTACAATATCATCAGTGACACGCAGGTCGAGGTCGCTCCGGCTATCCATGCGGGAGTGAACCACTATCAGGGCTGCATCATCCTGCCCGAGCGGGTATATTGCGATGGGGTGAACTACGACGTCGCAGCCATCGCCCCGAGGGCATTCTGGCAGTCGGGAGTGACCGAGGTGCAGATTCCCAACAGCGTGACAATGATCGGCGAGGCGGCATTTGCCGACGCCGAGGACCTGGCGAGCATCACCCTGCCGCTGGGATTGACAGCCGTTAGCCGTTACATGCTGGCCGGAACCGATGTGGCCAATGTGGTGTTACCCGAAGGTGTGACCGACATCGGCACGGGTGCCTTTGAAGACTGCATGCAACTACGCACGCTGTTCATGCCCGCTTCGGTGCAACGCATCGGCGACAGGGCTTTCGGCTACTGTGTCAACCTCAAGGAAATCTACAGTGACGCCACCACCCCACCCCTCACGATGGGCGACGCCGCGTTTGAGGGCTGCGAGAACGTCAGCGTGATGGTGGCCGATGCAGCCACTGCAAGCCGTTATCAGGACGACTACATGTGGGGCGACGAGGACGTCTTCTCGCTGTGGGTTGATGAAGGCCTTGCCGTGCAGCCCGTCATGGAGCAAGAGAACCTGGGCGACAACTGGACGGCGCTGTCGTTGGGCAAAAGCCTTGCCTACAAGATTTACGGCCCCGACGGCTATCTTGCCGCCATCACTGCCGCCGACCGCTATTTCCTGCCCATCGGAGCCCAAAGCACCGATTATCTGGTCGTGCCCACCACGCTGATGCAGGACGAGGAAGACCTGCAACTGGTGGCTACCGCAGCCGCCACACCCACCGCCATCGAGGAGGTGAAGGACGAGACCCAGCAGAAATTGACCATTGTGGGCATCGACGGCACCATTTACATCCAGGGTGATACTCACGACATGTGGACCTTCATCTATGACGTGTATGGCAACTTGTGGTATGAGCGTCCCGCTGTCAAGAACTGGATCAGCCTCCCCGGACAACGCGTCTATATCGTTAAAGTGGGAGACACCGTCCGCAAACTATTCCTGAACTGATGCCCAAGACCGAAGATATCGATATCAAGTACATGCGCTTGGCGCTTGACGAGGCACATCGCGCCCTGGAGCGCGACGAGGTGCCCATCGGAGCCGTCATCGTGTGCAAGGGACGCGTCATCGGGCGCGGCCACAACCTCACCGAGGCACTCACCGACGTCACTGCCCATGCCGAGATGCAAGCCATCACTGCGGCGGCATCGACCTTGGGCGGGAAATATCTCACCGACTGCACCCTGTATGTCACGGTGGAGCCATGCCTGATGTGCGCCGGTGCGCTGGCATGGAGCCAGATACCGCGCATCGTCTATGGTGCGAGCGACGACAAGCGGGGCTATCACACCCAGTGTGCCGCTCCCTTCCATCCCAAGACCATTGTCACAGCAGGGGTGCTCGCCGATGAATGCGCCAAGCTGATGACCGACTTTTTTAAGAAAAAACGACCCATTAAAACCAAATAACAAATGAAAAAGAACACCTTGTCAAGACTGATATTGCTGCTCGCAGCCATGCTGCTCATGGCCATGAGTGCATGTGCCCATCCCGCATCACAACCCGCCCAGCAATCTTCCCAGCCCCAGGCCGACACCGTTGAGGTAATGAGCCAAGCCATGGGACGCTACATCAAGAATGTGGTCATCGTCCCCAAACAGTACTACGCCACCGAGCAGACGACGGAACAATTTCCCGTGCTGTACCTGCTGCATGGCGCTTACGGCAGCTACAGAGATTGGCCACACAAGGCCAACCTCGATGCTCTTGCCAGCAAGTATGCCGTCATCATCGTGTGCCCTGATGGCCAAGACAGCTGGTATGTGGACTCACCGATCAACCCGAAGATGCAGTTCGAGACCTACATCAGCAAGGAGTTGGTGGCCTATATCGACAGTCATTACCGCACATTTGCCAACCGCTACATGCGTGCCATCACCGGCCTGAGCATGGGCGGTCACGGCGCGTTGACCCTGGCATGGAAGCACCCTGACGTGTTCTGGTCCTGCGGCAGCATGAGCGGTTGTATGAATCTCACCAAGTTCCCCGACAAATGGCACATCAAGGACTTCCTTGGCGAATATGAACAAAACAAGAAACTGTGGGAAGAGTCTTCGGCTTGCTATCTTGTGCCCAAGCTGAAAGAAAGTCCCCTGAAACCTGCCCAAAACATCCTCATCGATGACGGAACCAAGGACATCTTCTACTACCATAACGTGGCCATGCACGAGTTGCTTCTGGAAAACGAGATTGACCACGAGTTTACCGTGCGCCCCGGGGCTCACAGCTGGGACTATTGGGTAAACGCCCTGGATTACCACATGGTGTTCTTCTCCAAGGCATTTGTCCATGGTGCGCGACTGATGCATGATGATGAAAACGAATAATCCGCACAAAATCTATTGATACGATGAAAAGACCCAAGATACTGATTATCTACACCGGCGGCACCATCGGCATGATCGAGAATCCCGAGACTCATGCCCTGCAGCCGTTTGACTTCTCTCACCTGATGGACAACGTGCCCAAGGTCAAGAAACTGGACTATGACATCGAGAACATCCAGTTCGACCCGCCCATCGACAGCAGCAATATGGACCCATCGCACTGGCGCGACATCGCGCTGGCCATCGAGGAGCACTATGACCGCTACGACGGCTTTGTCGTGCTGCACGGCACCGACACAATGGCTTTCACCGCCTCGGCCTTGAGTTTCATGCTCGA
>JAEEGL010502193.1_pt1 | contig 10186 bp, 7 predicted proteins | sample 9134231 | NCBI WGS metagenome assembly JAEEGL01 (sample SAMN16246548, study PRJNA631951) | gut metagenome | biome: gut microbiome; feature: rumen; material: fiber-attached | host: Bos | place: Iran: Karaj | collected 2018-10
AAGTCGATAATACGATATTTTCCACCAAACGCAACTGCAGGCTTTGCCACTTTTGATGTCAAAACTCCGAGACGGCTGCCCTGTCCGCCAGCCAACAGCATGGCAATCATTTCCTTTTTAACCATACACCCTCCAGTCTGCGGCGACACTGGTAAATGTCCCACAGAACCATAATATAATATATATAGTCATTATAGCACTATTTATCAGTATATGGAATAATTTACACAAAATCTTTTGAATTTTTGTGAATTTTCTATCTATTTTATACAATTTTTAGACATATTGACGAACCATTTTCTAAGGTCTGTCAGGCAAGTCTGTATTTTTGAAGAGCTTTTCCAAGAAAGACTGCCAGCGCAATCTTTACAAGATCCGGAACTATAAAGGGGAAAACACACCAGCCCAGCGCTGTCATAAGAGAAATCGGCCCGGTATTTTTTGCATATGCTATCATGAACCATGCCGTCCCGAAAGCATAGCAGACGATCAGTCCGATCACCATGGAAGCTATCTGTATCCAAAGCTTCTTTCCGACAAACATCTCAAATGCCCAATAAACCAGGCATGTGAAAACAAATCCCATAATATAACCGCCCGTAGTTCCGAAAAGGGCTCCCATGCCACCCTTGAATCCCGAAAATACCGGCACACCCACAGCTCCGAGCAGTATATATATGATCACTGACTGAATGCCCCGTCTTCCTCCGAGGAAGTAGAGCGTAAAAAATATAGCAAAGGTCTGAAGAGTAAAAGGAACCGCAAACGGTACGGATATCCATGAGCAGACCGTGATAAGAGCAGCGCACACGGCGATAAATGCAAGATCCCTGGTTTTCAATCCCGCTTTTTTTCCGCCCGTAACATCAGTACTTCTCTTTGCAGTTTTTATTTCTGATTTATCGTCACGCATAACAGATCTCTTTTCCTAATGATTTATTGGACAAAATAAATAGTATCACTATATTTCGCAGATTGTCAACCGGAATGACTGATTTTGGTTAACAAATCCGGCATAAATCTACGGTTCCCGGTGATATCTAAGCAAACTAATATCTCATTTCGCCTGCTGCCGTCTCATCAGGAACCGCAGTTTCATAATATAGAATATTTTCTATCGATATCCATATGCTGCATCCCATAAGGGATCAGTCCAGCTCCCCTGCCTTGTATCTTGCAACAATACTCTGAATCCTCTCGTTCGGATTCAGAAGGTCGGATATCGATGAATCGTGGTTAAGCGTATCGATTATATATGCGATATATTTGCTCATATCGCAGTTGATATACCACTCTCTTTCAAGTAGCTCAGGAGTCTGATAGATAAGGTTGGTGGTAAGGACTCTTGTGATAAGTCCCTCAGAAAATGCTCTGTCAAACTTCTCAAGTCCGCTTGTGAACAGGCCGAAGGTAGCGAATACAAATATCCTGTTTGCCTTGCGTTCCTTGAGCGCCGCTGCAACCTCGAGCACACTCTCTCCCGAGGAGATCATGTCATCGATGATGATCATGTCCTTCCCCTCTACATCACTTCCGAGGAACTCATGAGCTATGATGGGATTTCTTCCGTCCACGATCCTTGTATAATCGCGTCTCTTATAGAACATACCCATGTCAAGTCCGAGAACGTTGGCGATATATATCGCTCTCTTCATTCCGCCTTCATCGGGGCTGATAACCATCATATGCTCTGCATCGATATTCAATCCCTTATAATTCTTTAACAAGCCCTTTATAAACTGGTATGCAGGCTGTACGGTCTCGAATCCGCTTAAGGGTATCGCATTCTGAACCCTGGGATCGTGAGCGTCAAAGGTGATGATATTGTCAACGCCCATCTTGACAAGCTCCTGAAGAGCGATAGCGCAGTCAAGCGACTCTCTGGCTGTTCTCTTATGCTGGCGGCTCTCATAGAGGAACGGCATTATGACCGTGATCCTTCTGGCTTTACCGCCCACTGCAGCGATGATCCTCTTAAGATCCTGATAGTGATCATCGGGAGACATGTGGTTTTCATGTCCGCACAGAGAATAGGTCTGTGAATAATTGAGTACGTCAACAAGAAGGAATAGATCCGTTCCTCTCACGGATTCAAGGATCTGACCCTTTGCCTCGCCGGAACCGAATCTCGGAACCTTTGCCTCAAGAAGATATGTATCTCTCTGATAACCCGCAAAAGCAAGGGAACCCTTATGCTCACTTTCTCTTTCCGCACGCCATTTAACAAGGAATGCATCAACCTTTTCTCCGAGCCCGCGGCAGCCTTTCAGCGCTATGATGCCAAGCGAACCGACCGGAATGGTTTCGAGGTTTCTCTTTTCTTCACGATTTCCCATAAAATACTCCTGTATAGATTGTAGTATCACTCACATTATTACATAAATAATGCTACCTGACAAGCATTCTCATATCCCTGCCCGTCAGCTTAAGAAATGTATATTTACCCATCAGTCTGGACAGAACCCTGTCCGAATATCTCTCTGTAAGTCCCTGAAGATCAAGGTTTGTGGAGATGATGGTCGATTTCTTCTGTAGATCTCTCTCGTTTATCAATCCGAAAAGCGAGGACGCGACAAAACTGTTTGTGAGCTCGGTTCCCAGATCGTCGATGATCAGAAGATCGCATGAATACAGGCTGCTGTTGTCCTCTTTTCTGCCGTCTTCGTCATTTCCGAACTGCTTCCTTGCCAGTATCTCAAAAAGCGAGAGTGCGCTGAGATATATGACGGAATGATAGCTTTCAAGAAGCTCCTTTGCTATGCAGCAGGACAAAAAGCTCTTTCCCGTGCCGACCGTTCCCTGAAAAAGAAGGTTTCTGTACTCATCATCAAATTTATCGATAAACTCCCTGCAGATCGAAACAGCGCCCTTAAGATGCTCAAGATCCTCGCCGCTGTGATGCTCCATGGTAAGCTTAGAAAAATTCTCTTTTTCCAGAAGCTTCTTTATACCGGACTGGTCGTAGAGAATATCCGCTTCGCGCTGTTTAAAGCAGTGGCACTTGACTCTGCTTCCGTTTTCATCATATACATAACCGGTGTCGCGGCAATCCGGACAGTCGCAGACGGGGTCAAAATCAGCCTCCGTGAGTCCGTTTGCCTCCAGGAGAGCTACTCTCTTTACCAGAAGCATAGTCGCTTCGTCCTCGATGTTTTCGATCTGCTCCGAAGATGCTCCCTCCAGAAAACATCTCACCTTCTGTGCCTTTAAAGTGACTGCCCTGTTTTCCCAGGCCTGAAGTTCCGGAAAACGATCATATATGGATTTAAGCTTCTTTTCAGTGATCTCAGCATTGCGAAATCTGATCCTGTCATATTCACGCATGATGGAATCGTACTGTTCGTTAGTAAGGGGCATCTTGGTACCTCGTGATATTGTAATATATGATACCACGGATTGCTCCGCTGCTACGCAGCTTTCGCAATCCTTCAAGCATTCGCAATCCGCTAATTTCCTGCTTCGCAGGAAATTGCTACTTGCTCATGCTTGTTAAAGTCAATAATTCAATTGGCAAAGAGCTTCTTTGCGACCTCGTCGTAGTCGATCTCGTTCTGACGATAGTTTCCGAAGCTTCCGGCAGAATTCTTCTTGCCGTTTCCGTTCCTTGCGCCTCCTGTGCTGCCGTCCGTGCTTCCTCCGTTTTTGAGCGAGCTGCTCTTATGCTCTTTGTCCTTATTTTCTATATCCGAAAGCTCCCTGATCCCCTGGGCAGACCAGTTTGAAAGGATCCCTTCGGCATACTGGAACCTGTGACTGTCCGTGGCCATGACCGTACGATCGCAGGCCTCAAAGATCACGGAGTCCGAAAAACCGTACACATCTCTCCAGCGGACGATGTAATCCATTTCCTTATCGGTCGGTGAACCGCTCTTTCCGAGCCTGTTCATTATATCATACACGTTTTTGTCGTACTTACGGCTGCCTGTCTTCGCCTGATCAACAGTGGATATCCCCTTTTCTTTCCAGCCGATCGCAACCTTCTCGGCGTACCTGAAATCCTTCTTTCCCTTTTCAACACAGTACTGAAGGAGATAGTCGATCAGGTCATCTGACATTTCCAGACAGTCGCTCATATAGCAAAGCGTCTGGAGATCCGACTGGGTAACAGGCTTTCCGAAGTAGGCTTCGGCAAGGAATGTCAGCTGTTTTCCGCCGGCAGCCGAAAACTTGGCTATCTCACTCGCGGAATAAGAAGACTTTATGGGAATAACCTTGGCATTCTCAGCCTTAACAGGTTCGACACCTGCAGATACATTCACGGAAGAAGCATTCACGGCCGCTGCTGCCTTGATAATTTCTCTTTCTTCCGGCACTTTTACCTTATTATGAGTCTCCTCGACAGTGGGACCTGTCAGTTCCCCCCTGCAGAGATTCATAAGATGTACACCGGTGAGATTCCCCTCCGGATCGTAATCTATGGTAAGTACGCCTCTCTTTTCCCAGTATTTGAACGCACGGATAACCTCCTTCTCCGTGTGATTGAAGCGGTCGGCGATATCCGTGACACTGGTCTCAAGATGCGCATTAAGCATGCGCACCAAATAAAGATACACCTTAAGCTGTGCATCATTTGCATCCGTCATGTATTCATCTATAAAACGGTTGGAAACTATGGTAGCCCCGATATAACTATCCTGAAAGACACTAAAACCGGACATTTTTTAACCCCCGAAGAATGTGATAATAATTTTATACCACATCCCATCCGGAAGCGAAATAGACAAAGTAGACAAGCACATTTTGAGGGGTATAAAGTACTCTTATTGTGGATAAGGTGGAAAATGTGGATAACAGATCATATTTATTTCCGAACCATCTTTCTGCTTCCCCCTATTACTGATTTTCATCACTCCGAAAGCAAAATTCAATATCCACTGTTTCAAAAAAAATATCCACAGCAGCCGGGGCTTAAATACCTCCCAATCTACTGTGGATACTGTGGATTATTTAGCTCCTGCTACCAGAGCATCGCTTATTTTATTGGCTTCACCCGCTCCGAGAGTTATAACCAGATCACCCTTTGTGCAATTTTCCAAAAGGTACTCTTCGATTTTTTTGAAATCCGGAATATAGTGTGCCTCGGTCCCTTTTGAAACAAGAGCATCGCAGAGATCCTTTGAGCTTATGCCGAGATTATCCTTCTCCCTGGCTGCATAAATATCAGGCATTATCACAACATCCGCAGGCAAAAGCGCGTCAACGAAATCATCAAAGAATGCCTTGGTCCTTGTATATGTATGGGACTGAAAGACTACAAAGAGCCTGTTATGCTCTATCTTGAGAGCTGTCTTCATAGTGGTCCTTATCTCCGTAGGATGATGAGCATAATCATCTACCACAGAGAATCCGTTTACTTCTCCCTTGTATTCAAAGCGCCTCTCGGCTCCGGTAAAATTATGAAGTCCGTCCACCGAGGTCTGTTCATCTATCCCGAGAAAATCGCTGACCGCAAGTGCTGCAAGGGCATCGGTGATATTGTGCTCTCCCGGCACTTTCAGTGATATCCTTCGCTCTCTGCCCGCAGATTTTACAGTAAATGAGGCACAGAAAAACTTGTCGAAGTTTACATCTGTTACCGAATAATCCGTATCATCTCCGTAGGAATCCTTTCCGTTTTTGCTAAAAGTGATCACTTTGCAGGGAAGGTCTTCCGTTAGTTCGCGGTAATTCTCAATCTCTCCGCATATCACCAGCGCTCCGTCAGCAGGAAGAAGATGTGCAAATTTACCGAACGATGATCTGATATCGGCCAGATCCTTGAAGAAATCCAGATGATCCTCCTCTATGTTCATGATAACGCCGATCTTTGGGAAAAACTGAAGAAAGCTGTTTGTATATTCACACGCCTCGGCAACAAAATAATCCTTCGATCCCACTCTGGAATTCTCTCCGATCGATCTTAAGATGCCGCCGTTATTTATAGTGGGATCCGTTCCCGCCTCGAGAAGGATCTCACTGATCATGGATGTGGTTGTGGTCTTTCCGTGAGTTCCGCTGACTGCGATGGGGATGCGGTAATTCTTCATCATCTGTCCGAGCAGCTGCGCCCTTACCAGAGATTTAAGCCCCAGTTCCTCAGTAGCGATATACTCCGGATTGTCAGGTCTTATCGCAGCGGTAAATACCACGCAATCAATATCCGGAGTGATATTTTCCTTTTTCTGCCCATAAAAGATCTTTATTCCTCTTTTTTCGAGCTTCTCTGTAACAGCGGTTCTCTCCCTGTCGGATCCGCTCACGTCAAACCCCGCCTCCGCGAGTATTTCCGCAAGTCCGCTCATGCTTATTCCGCCTATTCCGACGAAATAGATCTTTCCCGGTTTATTAAAATCGATCACAAATTCATTTGAAGAAGACATGGCAAAATCCTCACTCCTTAATATATGTGACAAAGCTGTTGCCGTACATTTCAAACAGCTGCTCCGCATCCTTATAGGATATCTTTTCAAGCGTTCCCTTATATGCATCAAGTATCACAATGACCTGGGAGGAATCATTATATCCGACTATCAGATAGCTTTCATTCTCCCCGGTAAGTGCAAGTACCGGCGTTTCAATATTAACATAGTACAGCATCATGTCAAGCTTACAATCGGAAAGATCGAGTATCCTGCATCCTTCAAGGCTCTCCCTGAGTATCTGAAGCACGGACTGCCCCTGGGAAAGAAGATAGTCCGAATTCCTGACAACACCGGCATTTGAAAGCATTGAGTCAAGACAGACCGAAAGGCTGCTCTCGCCCTCCGATGCGATATCCTCCGTGATCGACATGATCTGATTTCTGGTACTTCTCGGAGTCCTCTTCCAGATCAGACTGCCTTTTTCATCGAGCACCCAGCCCGCTCTCTCATTAGCCAGTTCGATCGCATTTGATGCGAGATTGAAGATATCAGCCACTCCGTAGGCGTCATATACTATAAATCTGTCCGCCCTCTCAATATCCATCTTAAGATCTCTTCCTCCCTCATAAACAACCTCTTTGGGATTTGTTACCTTGAGAGTGGATGCATTTACTTCCTTGGGAAGCTGGAGCTGAACGTAGGTCTTGTATATATCCACTACTGTCGTGGCATCCGTGACGGTTATGCCGCCGCTTAAGTCCTCGGCAGTGATATAATCCGGCTTTTCATCCTTCACTCTGCCGTTGTCATCTATGGAAACCCTCTTCAGTGTGAGCTGGTTTTCATTTTTCTCAACAGAAGTAACATAGTAGCCTTCATGCTCGTAATTCTTTATCGTATTGCCCTCTTCGTCGCATATAACGATCCTGTACATAGGAAAGAAAAGCCTTCCGGAGCTTTCCATCCTTGTATCGGAAATATGGGCTATACCGTATATGACATCCGCTCCGATAAATCCGAGGGATCTGATGGAATCACCGTCGGGTACTGTGATCACCTTGTCAAACTCGGACTTTAAGTTTGTGAGTGTAATACTCTTTGCCAGAGATGAATCCATGTAAGGACTGCGGCTTATCAGGACTCTGTGATCATTGCTGGTAACAAGGGTATCATCTCCTCCGAGATCGTTGCGAACTGTATACTTTCTGTTTTTGAGATCAACACAGTATACTTTGTTTTCAAATGAGAGAAACAGATGCTCCTCCCTGTTAAGATAAAGCAGGGTATCCAGTTCCGCCTTAAGAAGTCCGTAGGATCTCTCATAGGGCAGATAGATAAGCTCCTCAATGGTATTGAGCTTTCCGTCAAAGGAATAAACCTCAATTCCAACTTCACCTTCATGCCGTCCGCTGTTCATATATCCGAATACGGCAAATCTGATCATTCCGCTCTCGTCGATATCGAGGATCTTGATCCCGTGAGCATCATACATCGCCCTTTCGTCAAATTCTTCCTCACCCTTAAACGCAAATACTCTCGTGAGCTTGTTTTCCTTTGACTGGTACGAATAAAGCCTTCCTGCTGTTATAAATGCAACCGTGTTTCCGTCGGGGCTCTCGGCAAACTGAGTCGTTCTGTCGGTGATCCCAAGCACGATCTTATCGTTTATTGCAAGCTTTTTATCGTCCGGGATCTGCTCCATCGTCCTCTGGTAATCGATCAGGAGCATTCTCTCTTTTCCGACCTTGATCCTGAAATACTCACCAAGCCTGTAATATGTCTTATCATCTCCGCTTCCTGAAAAAACTATATAGTCCGTTGTGATCTCCGCCATCTGGGGCGAAATCTCTTTTAACGAAATAAACGGTTCCTCAAGCTGGACCGGCTTCAGATCACCGTAAGTGATCTGGTCCAGGCTTGAATGGATATCAACACTTGCAAAGTTAGAATTGTCATTTAAGGAAGAATTGGTCTCCAGATATTTCCGAAGATCCGCAGCGTTTTCCTTGTCGAAAAGCCTGTCATGAAAATCCTGGACAAATGCCAGCTTTTCATCGGTCAGGAGATCTTCCCCCCAGATAATATCCGTATAATAATAAAGTGTCCTGTCAGCACCGGTCTTAAGTGATAATTCCAGGGAGTATATCTCATCCTTTTCAAGAAGGTCTTTAAGTGTAAGACTTCCGGACACAAATCTGCCCGAAGCGGTGAGTCCTTCTATTTCCCCGTTTTCGATCAGCCTTTCTCCGTCACAGGTCCTGACTTCATAGCCTATGCTTTCGATCTCATTTCCATAGGTACTTATCTTGAACGAGATATCTCTGCCATCGCCCAGTACCGTCAGGTGATCTCCCATCTCCTGGACCTGTCCCCTAGAGGCGTATCCGTGCATTTTATTGTACGCAAAATCACCGCGGACAATAGTCATCACCGGAAATGTGGCCGCATCCATATCCATAGTGATATTGTCTCTTTCACTGTTTAATATCCGGGATGCGACAAAAAGAGTAATGACAAAAACCACGCCGAGCACAGCTATACGTATTATTGCCTTTTTCAGATTAGTAATATTCATGTCCCATAAAGCAAAGACGCCCTCATGGGGCGCCCTTGGATTAAATGTCTTATTTTAGTACGTTTATACGCGCCATAGCTCTTTGAAGTGCAGTCTCAGCCCTGGCAACATCAAGATTCTCAAATTTGTCCTTGAGTCTGTCCTTTGCTCTCTGCAGAGCTTCAAGGGCACGCTTCTCGTCAATCTCGTCCGGCCACTCTATGACCTCCGCAAGAATGGATATCTTGTCGGGAAGGATCTCGGCAAATCCGGAGTGAAGTGCGGCGATCCTCTCGCCCTCTTTCTCGTGAATCCTGAGTATTCCGGGCTTAACTATAACAGTAAGAGGAATATGTCCGGGATAAACTCCGATCTCACCCTCGGTGGTATTAAATTCTACCATCTCCGCTTCACCCTCGTAAAAAAGACGCTCGGGAGTGATTATGCGGATTTCAAATATATTGTCAGCCATAGGTACTCCTTAACTGCGGCTCAAACAGATTTATCTATTTGCGTTATACTTCTCAACTACATCATCGATGGATCCGACACTCATAAAGTAGCTCTCAGGAATCTCATCATGTTTGCCTTCAAGAATCTCCTTAAAGCCTCTGATGGTCTCGGAGATCGGAACATATTTTCCGACAAGTCCTGTGAACTGCTCTGCTACGAAGAAAGGCTGTGAAAGGAATCTCTGAACCTTTCTCGCACGGGAAACGACGATCTTATCTTCTTCGGAAAGCTCGTCCATACCGAGGATCGCAATGATATCCTGCAGTTCCTTATAACGCTGAAGTATCTCCTGTACTCCGCGGGCTGTCTTGTAATGCTCCTCGCCGACGATCCTGGGATCGAGAATTCTTGAAGTTGATTCAAGAGGATCGACCGCAGGATAAATACCGAGCTCAACGATGGAGCGCGAAAGAACGGTTGTCGCATCGAGGTGAGCGAAGGTAGTAGCGGGTGCGGGATCGGTAAGGTCATCCGCAGGTACATATACAGCCTGTACGGAAGTGATCGAACCGTTTCTCGTAGAAGTGATCCTCTCCTGAAGTGCACCCATCTCAGTCTGAAGTGTAGGCTGATAACCTACGGCTGAAGGCACACGTCCTAAGAGTGCCGAAACCTCTGAACCTGCCTGAGTGAAACGGAAAATGTTGTCGATGAAAAGGAGCACGTCCTTACCGCCCTTATCACGGAAATACTCAGCCATTGTAAGTCCGGTAAGTCCGACTCTCATTCTTGCTCCCGGGGGCTCATTCATCTGGCCGAACACCATGGTGGTCTTGTC
>JAEEGL012091413.1_pt1 | contig 10186 bp, 9 predicted proteins | sample 9134231 | NCBI WGS metagenome assembly JAEEGL01 (sample SAMN16246548, study PRJNA631951) | gut metagenome | biome: gut microbiome; feature: rumen; material: fiber-attached | host: Bos | place: Iran: Karaj | collected 2018-10
AAAATACTCAGCTCCTGTTTGCGGCAACATAGGTGTTCCGCCGACTTCCTTAATTGACGGCAAATACGATTTTCTTGTCTGTGAAGTAAGTTCTTATCAGGCGGAACTGACAAAAGATTTCAAGGCGAAAATTGCCTGCTGGACAAACTTTACACCCGACCACATTGATTGGCACGGGGGACTGGAAAACTATTTCAAAGCAAAAGCAAAACTCTTTGTCGGAAAGCAAGCGCCCGAGTATTCAGTTTTGAATGCTCTTGACGGTCGCTTAAAAGAATTCGCAAAAGAGTGCAAAAATGTTGTATTTTTTGATGATGAGAGTGGTTGCTATATAAAAGGTGAAACGATTTTATATAAAGGTGAAGAAATCATAAAGCTTTCAGATTGTCCGCTTTTAGGTCATCACAATTATCAAAATATTATGTGCGGCATAATAATTGCCAAACTTTTGGGTATAGAAAATGATGTTATTCGTGAGCGGATAATGTCATTCAAAGCGCCGGAACACAGGCTTGAAAAAGTTCGCGAAATGAACGGAATTACTTTTTACAATGATTCCAAGGCAACCAATCCTGAGGCTTCAATTGTTGCAATAGATTCATTTAATGATGTTGATGTTGCGCTAATTTTGGGCGGCAGGGACAAAAATACAGACCTAACTGAGATGTGCAACTCAATAAACAAGCACATTCATACAGTTCTTTTAATAGGTGAGGCGACAGAGAGATTTGAAAAAAATCTGATAAAAAACGGTTTTAGTAATATAATAAAAGAAGGCACGATGGAGGATGCAATAGATAAGGCAATCAGTCTAAAACCTGATGTAGTTTTGCTTTCTCCGGCATGTGCAAGTTTTGACATGTTCAATAGTTACGAACACAGAGGAGAAGTTTTCAAAGAATATGTCCTATCAAAATAGCCAAAATATGACTCAGCAAAATATGCAATCAGATAAACCGCTCATGACTGCGGTAATTTTTCTTGTCATAATAGGTTTGATGGCTATTTTTTCAGCCAGTGCTCCAAAGTGCGCAGAGATGGGTGTTAACCCAGCAAGGTTTCTGATACAACAACTTATAGGTGTTGTTTTTGGTTTTATAGGTTTAAGATTTTTGTCAAACTTCCATTACAAAAAGCTTATAGGATATACTTTGCCGTTTACAATTTTTGTAATCATTATGCTGGTTATGGTTAAGCTTTTTGGAGCAACTGTAAATGGCGCTCAAAGGTGGATAAATTTGGGACCATTGAGTTTGCAGCCGTCAGAGTTTGCAAAACCGGCTGTTGTAATGTTACTTGCTGCAGTATTTAGCAAAAATACCGTACTCATGGATAATGACAAAATCGTAACGGCTTTTTTACCAATACTTGTTATGATCGGGCTTATATTTATGCAGCCAAACCTAAGTATGGTAATCCTTTTGCTTGCAACATCAGTGGCAATATATTTTTGCGCAGGCGGTTCCTGGAAAACAATTGTTTGTGCGGCTTGTATGATGGTTCCGGTAGTATTTTTAAAAGGTTTAAAGGCTTATCAATCATCAAGAATTACAACATGGCTTCATCCGGAGGCTGACCCTTTGGGTGCCGGATATAATATAATTCAATCTCTTGTAGCATTCGCATCAGGCGGGCTATATGGAGTTGGTTACGGTGCTTCTAAGCAAAAACTTGCATGGCTTCCTGAAGCGCATACAGACTTTATTTATGCCGTAATTGGCGAAGAACATGGGTTTATCGGGTGTATTCTTATTGTCTGTTTATTTTGGACAATATTACAACGCGGTTTCACTATCTCCGCAAGATGTCAGGATATGTACGGCAAGCTGCTTGCTCTTGGACTTACGTTCTCAATTTGTTTTCAAGGATTTTTAAATATGTGGGTTGCAAGTTCATTTGTTCCTGCAACCGGCGTCCCAATGCCATTCATTAGTTATGGCGGTTCGTCAGTCATGGTTTCTCTATGGATGGTAGGAATTTTATTAAATATATCAAAAGATAATGTTAAAAAGGTAAGGTTTGGTAATGTCAGAAACTAATAACGGTACTTATTTTGTAACCGGCGGAGGAACCGGTGGGCACATTTATCCTGCACTCGCTGTTGCAGATACCCTAACGAGTGACGGAAATAAGGTCTTTTATGTCGGTAATAAACGTAACATGGAATATGAACTTGCTACAAATAAAGGGTACAAGTTTTTGCATGTAAGTATAAAAGGTATGCCAAGAGGCTTAAATGTCAAAATTTTTATTTGGGGTATAAAGCTTGTAAAAGCTATTATACGCTCTATGAGATATATTCAAAAATATAAACCTGATGCGGTTTTTGCGACAGGCGGTTATGTTTCGGCACCAATGATTTTTGCGTGTAGAATAACCAAAACACCTTATATGATGCATGATTGTGATGCAATGCCGGGGCTTGTTACAAGAAAGTTGTCAAAAAGAGCCAAGTATGTTTCGTTGGCTTTTGATAAGGCAAAAAGGTTTATCCCGAACAAGCATTCTGTAGTTACCGGAAACCCTATAAGAGAACAATTTAAGACTTTGACAAAATCTGATGCAAGACGTGAGATGGGAATAAAAGACAAACTTACTCTTTGTGTTATGGGCGGTTCTCAAGGGGCAAAGTCTATTAATAATACAACAGTTGAACTTTTGAAAGAATTCTCGCAGAACTTCAATCTCCAAATCATTTTTCAGACGGGAAGGAAGAATTATGATGAGGTTATTGAGCGTCTTAAACAATTTTATCCGGCTTATGAGAAAGACCAAAATCTTATCATAAGACCGTATTTTGATAATATGGTTGTTGTCTTAAAATCCAGTGATATTGTTGTTTCAAGAGCAGGTTCTTTGAGTCTTTCCGAGATTTGTGCATCAGAAGTTGCGCCGATACTTGTTCCTTTTCCTTATGCAGCAGCAAACCATCAGAGAGTTAACGCAAAATCTATGCTTGAAAATGGCGCCTGCATTTATCTTGAGGATAGCGAGTTGGAACCTAATAAGCTAAGAGAGGTTATAATGGAGCTTATAGAAAATCCGATTAAGGTAAATTATTTGAAACAAAATTCTTCCAATTTGGCAAAATATGATGCAGCACGAGAAATAGCTGATTTAGTCGAATCATTAAAGAAGTAGAATGCAAACTTTAGTTAAGAATTTGCCCGTTTTTCCGTTTTCTGCTAATATAAAAAGAAACGGGGATGGTGGTTTGTGTACGTATCAGCTATTACAAATTTCATGCCATACAAGGTTGGGAGCATAGAGTCAGTGAAGTCTAAAAAGGCAAGACAAAAGCGAATTACGCCGGAAAACTATTTACAATACTATTATGACATACCTTTTGAAGGCAATACTTCTGCCGGCAAGCCTTTGAGAAAATTAGCGAATATAACTTGTCCGTATCGCGGAACAAAGATTATTCCCGCAGCTGCAATTAAAGGTTTTGAAAAGAACCTTGCTAAATGTATCACTGCGGAGGATTGTGTAAGATTATTATCCGGATATATTAATTTCATGATGCCGGTAGAAAAGTCTATGTATGCAATCTTTAAAGAATTTGCATCCTTGAACCCTGATGACAATTTGATAAATTGTCTTAGAATGCTCTATAACGGTTGTCTTAAAAAATTAAAGTTGGAAGAATATGAGGTTTTAGACGATGTTGATGTTCTTTCAAGAAAGCTTTCTCCGACCACGGCACTAAAACTCAGAAAGAAAACAACGAGATGCCGACTTATTATTGAAGAAGACGGTCGTGATACATTCAAGCGTAAAAAGTTTTTGGAATCATTGGATGAAATAATTCCAAAAGAAAATGAGCGAGAGATTTTTAATGATATTAAGAATAAAGCCCTTTTTCTTCCGACATCTGAGAGCAGCAAGAACGCATTTGTTGTAAAGTATGCAACTAGAAAACAAGCAGATGCCACAAGGCGTTTGTTTATAGCTTCGACAGGTACAATTGAACATATTACACCTGCATCTTTGGGAGGTTTGAATACTATAGGGAATTTTCTCTTTACAACCGCAAACGGAAACAGGTACAGAGAAAATATGCCGATTCCTGAGTATATAAAGCGTTTCCCTGATATTCCCAAATATATGCAGATGTATATGGATGATATTATTGAGGCGGTTCATAACGGTAAATTGGAAGGTAACGAAACATATCCGTATAAGATTAAGAAAAAAATGATGGAAGCTTCCGATGGGCGGATTATGATAAGTCTTTCAAAATACAAATATTCCGAAGCTGCCGCAGCCGAGGCCGTAAGAGACTATAATGCCAGATGGGATAAGTATAAGAAGAAATAAAATTTATGTAAAACAAAAAAGCACTTCATTTGAAGTGCTTTTTTAATATCATCCAAGGCTTGCTTATTAGTATCTGTAGTGAGCGAATGCCTTGTTAGCTTCTGCCATTTTGTGGGTATCTTCACGTTTCTTACAAGCTTGTCCGTTTCCGTTTGATGCGTCAACGATTTCATTTGTAAGTTTTTCTGTGAATGATTTGCCGCTTCTGTTCTTAGCAGCTGCAATAATCCAAGAAGAAGCAAGTGCAAACCCTCTATCAGGTTTAACATCGATAGGCACTTGGTAAGTTGAACCGCCGATACGTCTAGCTTTAACTTCCAACAATGGAGTAGCGTTCGTAATAGCTTTTTGGAATACTTCCAAGCCTTTTTCGTTTGTTCTTTCTTCTACTTTTGTGATTGTTGAGTAGAATATTTTTTCAGCTAAAGATTTTTTACCGCGTCTCATAACTCTGTTGATGAATTTTGATACGTCAACGCTGTTGTAAATCGGATCAGCTGCAGGGATTCTTCTTTCTGGTTTAGATCTTCTAGACATTATTTCTTACCTCCCTTTTCTTTTTTCGCACCGTATTTAGAACGGCTTTGTGTTCTGTTTGCAACACCTGCTGTATCTAAAGTACCGCGAATAATGTGATAACGTACACCAGGAAGGTCTTTAACTCTTCCGCCTCTGATTAATACTACAGAGTGTTCTTGAAGGTTGTGTCCGATACCCGGAATGTATGAAGTTACTTCAAATCCGTTGGTAAGTCTGACTCTGGCTACCTTTCTCAATGCAGAGTTTGGTTTTTTAGGGGTTGTTGTGTAAACCCTTGTACATACGCCGCGTCTTTGTGGACAATCCATAAGAGCCGGCGATTTGGTTTTGTCATGCAGCCTTTTACGTTCTTGACGAACAAGCTGATTCATTGTAGGCATGTTTGTTCTCCTTATATTTTGCCTGAGTAATACGTTGGTTTTAAGTGAATAAGTTAATAAGTGATTGAGTTAATAAGTGGTATATGGCTGCGCCAGATTTCTTATTTTCTCGTTTGACTACTTATATTTCTTTTTCATTTAAAACATTCGAAGATAAATATTGCCTGCATCGTTAAAACATTATTCTTGTAGTTTTTAAACCGATGGAAGTTATATTTACCTCCACCCCTGAGCCGTCAAATCCGGCAAGAAAATTTCGACTAGGGTAACCTAATATTATGATGAACATGGTTTTGTGTCAATAAAAAAAAGAAAGTCCGAATCTTGACTTTCTCTTTTTCACCCAATAATCTCCATTCCCCAAACTCAATAATTTCAAATCTCATTAATTAAAATAATTTTATTGATTTGTAATCGGTAAATGTAAGTTTTAATATATTGATTTGTTGTTATCAGGTTTTTGTCTCCCAAAATAATTTTTACTCTTTTGTTTTTTAACTCTTGGTTATAAGAAGTTTTTTATATCAAATTCTTCTTAATACTCCCCCTCCAAGTTTAATAGCCATCACTCCTTTCATCAACATTATTATCTTATAATTTGCAGATTTTTTAATCAAGTAAAGAATTTTCAAGAAATTTTTACATTTGACCATGCCGCCCATGCTTTCTCGGAAAAATTCGTATTTACAAAAATTTACCTTAATATTCGGTAAAAATCGTATTGACAATTATTTTTCTCGAGAAAATTCTAATGTTATAATCAAAATATGGAAGAAAAAGAGCCCAAAAAAATTATAGGTTTGATGTCAGGAACATCCTGCGATTCTATTGATGCAGGATTGTGTGAAGTTTATCCGGATATGTCTGTAAAACTTATAGAAGGAATTAATCATCCGTATCCTGAGCATATCAGAGCGAAGATTTTTTCGGCTTTCCGGGATGATATTTCTGTAAAAGAGCTGTGCCAGCTTAATTTTGCAGTCGGTCAGTGTTTCGCTGATGCAGCGAATCTTTTAATCGGTGAATTTGGAAAACCTGATTTGATAGCAAGCCATGGGCAGACAATTTATCATTACCCTTATGATGAAAAGCTTGATGACATTTCTCTAAAAAGTACTTATCAAATTGGAGAAAGTGCTGTGATAGCGCAGAAAACAGGATGTATGACGGTTTCAAATTTTCGTGAAGCAGATATAGCCGCAGGAGGTCAAGGCGCACCGCTTGTGAGTTTTGCGGACGAAAAATGGTTCAAAAATGCTCTTGTACAAAATATTGGCGGAATCTCAAATGTTACGGTTGTTTCGGATGACTGTGCTACATTCGGGTTTGATACAGGATGCGGAAATATTATGCTCGATTATTGTACACAGAAACTATTTGGCAAAAAGTACGATAAAGACGGTGAAATAGCCGCTTCCGGTAATGTTTGCGAGGGCTGGCTTGATTGCATGTTACAGGATGAGTATTATTTTATAGAACCTCCAAAAACAACAGGCAGGGAGTATTTTTCGACTAAATATATAGAGAATATCCTAAAAACTGCGCCAGTTGAACCAAATGATATTATTGCAACGCTTACGGCACTCACTGCGAAAACAATTGCTCAGTCTTATGAGAGGTTTGTTTATCCGACATGCCACGTAGATACGGCAATCATCGGCGGAGGCGGTGCTTATAACAAAACTATGATGAAGTTTTTGCGCAGCTATTTGCCGCAAAGGATTGAACTCAAAACGCATGAGGATTATGGAATTTCCAACAACTTTAAAGAAGTTATGGCGTTTGCGCTATTAGGATATTGTAACTATTACAGGATTTCTTCCAATGTTCCGTCCTGTACCGGAGCAGAAAAACGCGTGGTACTTGGGAAAGTAGCATATTAAAAACACCGATATTTTTATATCGGTGTTTTTTTGTTTTAATAAAAGATTTATTGCTCCAAGATATATCCGAGAAGTGTTCTGACTCCTGCACCGGATGCGCCTGCAATAAGTTCTTTTTGAGGTTTATCCAAGAATGCAGTGCCTGCTATATCAATATGAGCCCATTTTACGTCTTTAACGAATTTCTGCAAGAATAGTCCTGCAGCGGAAGCTCCGCCCCAGCGTGCGCCTGAGTTCTTCATATCAGCAATTTCAGATTTGAGGCTGTCAAAATATTCCTCCCACATAGGAAGCTGCCACATCCTTTCACCATTTCGTGCGCCGGTTTCTATAATTCGTTTTACAAACTCATCGTCATTACCCATAATACCTGCAGCGCATGAGCCTAGCGCAACCATACAAGCGCCTGTGAGTGTAGCTAGGTCAATAACTTCGTCTACACCTAGTTCGCAGGCATAACATAGCGCATCTGCCAGAGTCAATCTGCCTTCTGCATCAGTATTATCAACCTCTATTGTCTTTCCGTTTTTGGCAGTCAAAATATCTCCGGGTTTATAAGCATCGCATCCGGGCATATTTTCACAAGCTGCAATAATACCGTGGACTTCAACTTGCGGGTGGAATTCTTTTATAATGCTCATTACACCCAAAACAGCTGCTGCGCCTGACATATCATCACGCATTGTAAGCATAGATGATGCCGGCTTTATATCAAGTCCACCGGAGTCAAAGCAAAGTCCTTTGCCAATAATTGCAATACGCTTTTTAGGGTTGTTGCAAGAGTATTTCATGTGGATAAATTTAGGCGGTTTAGCACTTCCTCTTGATACTGCCAAGAATGCGCCCATGCCCATTTTTTCACACTCTTCTTTTTCATATATTTTTGTTTCCAAACCCAAATCAAGCGCAATTGAAGCAAGTTCAGATGGTGTTGCAAATTGAGCCGGTTCATTTGCAAGATTTCTTGCAAAAGCCATAGCTGCGGCAACTTTTTCTGCCTTTCTGATTCTTTCTTCACCGGCCTGAACGTAGATTTCCTGAATTTTGTTGTCTTTCTTTTCTGATTTGTATTTGTCAAAACGATAATCAGCAATAAATGCGCCCATAGCGAATTGTTCCGAGTAATCAAAATCAATTCCGTCAAGCGAGAAAGCTACACGTTTAGCTTCCATTTGCATACATTTTTTTACTGATTTAGCAACTGCTTCGCGTAATTTATTTGGACAAAATTCTTCTTTTTTGCCCAATCCCAAGACCAAAACTTTCCTAAAAGGCTCTTTTCCATACGTTTGCAAGAGATAAGTTTCTCCGAATTTGCCTTTAAAATTATCCTGTTCGATTGCATATTCGTTTGCAAGTTCATTTGAAGTTTTTTCACCTTCAAACATACTTACAACAAGAATATCGGACTCAACGGTTTTCGTATTATCAACAACCTTGATTTCCATAGTACAAAACTCCTTTCTTATTAAGAGTATTGTACATAATAAATAAGCAGTTTTAAATACTCCGGTTATATTATACTTTTTTTGAACCCATTATTTTTTCAAAATCAGGAATTTCTGCTGTCATGCAGTGAATTCCGCCATGGTCATTTGCCAGAATATCCATTATGACATTCCGGTCTTTAAGACGGTTATCATATGCAGGATAAGGTGAAGGTGCAAATTTTTCTTTATTTGTACGGACTCCGCCTGAGACAAAATGTACATCTGTTAGATTTTGTACTCTTTCCTTCAAATCTTGTTCAAAAATTTTTTCCAGAAATTCAAGTTCCGGATAGGAGCTTTTTGTTGAATTTGTTATAAATGAAACTCCGTTTTTGTCGTTAAGAAACGCAAGAGAGTTCATATAATTTATGCCTTTACCATACCTTCCGGCAATTCTTACAGGCTCAAAACCTTGTTCTGTCAGAATTTCACATATTTGGTCAGTTGATTTTTCTTTGTGTGTTGTTTCTGTAATTTTTATTTTTTCTGTTAAAAAATTTTTGATATATTGATAAATTTCATCACAATCAGGAAATTTTGCTTTCATTTTTTCCAAATTATTCAATGCCAGTCTGTAATCATTAACCAAAATATATGGGTAGCCTACAGGTCGAATAATTTCATCTAGGTCATTATTTAAATCCGATAAGAAAAACATATTTTCAGGCTTTATATCAAACAATTCTTGCAAATGCTTCTCTGTAGGCAAGTCGCCAAATTCTGCGAATTCTTCGTCTGTGGCGATTGAATGTCCGTTTATTAAAATCCACTTGTCACCATTGGGTTTGTACCCTATATAATAATTCCCCCCGCGTGGCATGTATTTTTTCTCATCAATTTTATAATCATAGAATTGGTTCAAAACGTCTGAATCATAAGGAGATTCTTTCAGATTGCATAAAATATTTTTTCCTTTTCGATTCAGAACGAATGCTTTATAGTCCTGTCCCCATATATGTAAAGCTTTTTGGGTAGTATCAACTTCACCAAAGTGGAAACCAGGATCAACTTGATTGCCTCTAGGTTTACAACTTCCATTATGAAAAATGTCCAACCCTTCTTTTTGGGCAATATTTTTCATTTCCCTAAAAATACTCAGTTCTCCTCTCCTATGCAAACCTTGCATGTAGAGTCCTTTTAGAGGGATTATATCGTATCCTTTATAAGTTATATTTGATTGAGTATTAATATTCATATTGATATAAAAACCCGTAAAAAAATTTTTTGCCGGTTTGAATAAAAAAATTTTACAGACAAAATGTTTGACAATGAAAAATCTTTGTTCTAATATTAGACATGCCGAAATTGTACGGTTGAAACTACAAGAAGGGCGTTTAGCTCAGTTGGTAGAGCGTCTCCCTTACAAGGAGAGGGTCAGAAGTTCGAGTCTTCTAACGCCCACCATAAAAAGAGGATAGGATTTTTTCTAGCCTCTTTTTATTGCGCTGTTATGGAGAGTAGCGAACTTCTGACCTAACAATGTTCGAGCGCGAGTGAGCTGAGGGCGAAGGTCTTTTCTTTGGAAGAAACAAAGTTTCTGAAAAGAAAAACCGAAGACCCGTTAAATGCGAAC
>JAEEGL012612498.1_pt1 | contig 10186 bp, 7 predicted proteins | sample 9134231 | NCBI WGS metagenome assembly JAEEGL01 (sample SAMN16246548, study PRJNA631951) | gut metagenome | biome: gut microbiome; feature: rumen; material: fiber-attached | host: Bos | place: Iran: Karaj | collected 2018-10
AAGCCGATAATACCCTTCCATTCAACTACTGACCCTCCATTACTTATATCAATATTTGATTTGTTTGATAGTTGTCCCCAACCCATTACATAATTATCGAGGGTTGTTATACAAAAATGTATATAGAAATTTTTGTATATAGAAATTTTTGTATATTTGCAATCGGTTATTAAAACAAGTATTATGCAAAACATAGTTGGAGCTCCAGTAACAGGAGATAACTTCTACGGAAGAAGTAAAGAAATAAAACGGGCACTCGGCAAACTAAAAGATGGGAACTCTCTTATCTTGTCCGCGCCAAGACGAGTTGGCAAAACATCATTCTCCAAGAAAATGATAGAACTATTGGAAAATGAAGATTGGATGGGTATTTACATTAATATGGAACACCTGAAAGACGAGATGGCTTTGTATAACGAATTAGCCGATAAACTATACGATAAACGAAGTACATACGAAAGGATATCTCGTGGAGCCAAATCATTTCTTGAAAATATATCATTCTCTATAAAAGATGCCTCCTTTAAATATCTAGACCCCAATGCCAGGAATACGATACGAAAAAACATTCTTCAGATAATCAATGACAAGGATCGAAACGGAAGAATACTATTTGTCTTTGATGAATTGGCTGTTTTTTTAAACGAAATATCAAATAAAGGACAAAATCCAGAAGAAGCCAAATCATTTCTTAATTGGCTTCGTAGTGTGCGCCAAGAAAGCTCAGAAAAAGCAGTTTGGATTTTTAGCAGTTCAATAAGTATTGAAAACTACTTATCAAAATACGACTTATCATCGACAACCAATGATATGCTCCCATTTGACATCGGTGAGATGCCAAAGACTGAAGCTTTTGGACTAATACAAAAACTAGCGGAAGAAGCTTCACTAACTCTCACAACCCCTGTCCAGAAACTTATTCTAGATCTCCTGGGGGTTGCGCTTCCGCATAATATTCAAGCTCTTTTTTCCGCCATTGTAGACGAAATGCCCGAAGGAAAAACTACAATCAACAAGAAAGTGGTTTATGATGCATACAATTATCTCGTCAAAAACGCGACGTATTTCGGTACATGGTATCAAAGACTTCGTGATTACACAGACGAAGAATCCGACTTAAAAAAGATTCTTCATTATATGTGTCATCAGCCTAGTGGAGTAACTGAAACTCAACTAGTATGTGTCTTATATGACATACCAGACGAACACGATCTTGCTAGACTCGCTCTAATCATGCGTATCCTACAACACGATGGATATATAATAAAAGATAAAGATAATCATTATTCTTTCAGATTAAACCTATTAAAAGACTATTGGGCATACTATAATTTATGAAAAAGGAAATACTTGATTATTCGCAGATTAGTTTGTATAACACACAGCGTGTAACAGATGAGCAGTCTCGACAACTTTTTGTTGCCAGAACAAAGTTATTAGACCTCATTCTAAACAGTATTGCTTCTTCCTCCAAGAATGCTCCACCTAAACACCAATTGATAGTTGGTCAGCGTGGAATGGGGAAAACCACATTACTCAAAAGAATAGAAGTAGAACTTAGAACAAACGCTAAGTACAAAGGATATTTACCTCTTCTTTTTCCAGAAGAACAGTACAACTTAGATAGTCTTACTACATTTTGGTTGAACTGTATTGACGCTATAGCAGATGTCTTGGAAATGGAAGGTGACATGAATTCCGTCAAAGAAATTGACGAACAAGTTACACGTCTATCTACTTTACCCCTTGGCGATAGAGTTAAACAAGTATTTATGTATTTCAAGCATTTGGTTTTCAACATTGCTCGTCGTCCAGTATTATTAATTGACAATATAAATCTTGTTTTCGGAAGATTATGCCCCAAAGAACAGCATAGTCTGCGTTCATATCTCACTGAAGATGGAGCTGCAATAATTGTAGGTGCCAGTTCTAGTCAAATTGATGACATCACTACATATCAAGCACCTTTTTATGATGCCTTTCAGGTTCACTACCTAAAAAAATTATCCTTAAATGAATTGACTGTAATATTGAATAACCTTGCTATTGTTACAGGGCAGAGCGAACTAAAAAAGGTTATCAAGAATAATAGTTCTAGATTAAAAGCCATTAATCAACTGACTGGTGGAAATCCTCGCACAGCTGTCATACTCTTTAAACAAATAATAAAAGGTTTTTCTGATGATATCACTCAAGAATTGGATGGTATTCTAGATGCGCAGACACCATTATATAAAGCTCGTTTTGAGGAATTATCCGAAAAAATGCAGATTATTGTCAATTGTATTGCAATGCAATGGGATCCTGTAACATTGGATCAAATTCGCGAAATCACTCAGATGGAAAATGGACAAATCTCCCCTCAATTGAAACGTCTAATTGATTTTGGGTGGATTGAACGCCCCAAAAGCGCAAGAAGTAAGGGAGGGACGTACGAGATTAGTGAACGAATGTTTAATATATGGTTTCTAATGAGATTAAGCAGTCGCAGACAGAAGAAAATGGTTTCATGTCTTTCAAAGTTTATGGAGGCATTTTACGAAAAAGGTGATGAACTTACGGAATTACTTAAACGTATTATGATTACACAATTTACTGATGAAAAACATGCAATAACAGCTCTTGCACTAGCAAAACTGACAGATGACAAAAAAGCCAGATGGGAGTTACATGAAAAAACACGTCAATACATCATCAATCATCCGGAATCGTCCGAGTGTTTTGAGATTAAAGATCTATATGATGGAGCTGAAGAACATATGACTGCATTAAATAATGCCATTACCAACAAAGATTTTCATGCCATTGTTTACAATGCTACCCCTATCTTCAATGCTGGAAATAGAGAATGTGCGCCTACTTTAGCTTATGCGTTAATTGAAACTGGTGATTTTGCCAAAGCAATAGAAGTAATCGACAGCATTAAAGATAAAGAGACAATTTATAACCTATTAATACTTTTAATAGTATCCATACATGATTTTGATTCTCATTTCTCGCCTCTAATTGAAAAGTACTGCAAAAAAGCAATTAAATGCGGTAATTATGATTCAGACGCTTATTATTACAACGCAAAGTTTCTAATAGAGAATGAACGTTTTGATGAAGCACTCTCTCTATTGGATGAAGCGAACAAGGTGTTCCCTGATGACCCTCAAATAATTAGCGCATTAGGAGAAACATATTATTGTTTAGGTGAAAATGATAAAGCAGAGAAATGTTTTACATCTCCAATAGTTAACAACGAAGAAACCCCAGAAGGCGTATTATACTATCTCGGAATCATACGATACTCTCAAGAACGCTACTCAGAAGCAGATGCTTTATTTAGAAAAATTAGCGAAAACAAGACGAGTAACGTCTATTCTAATATGTGGATGATTCCAACTCTCATTATGACAGGTAATAACCAAGAGTCTCGTAAATACCTTCATAAAACCATAGAACTAATTGACAATCCAGAAGACCTGGCATTGTTTCTCTTTCAAATGTTATCTAATGGAAAGAAGTATGATGAGTTATCCAATTATATTAATATAATGATGACTCATTGGCCAGACTGCTTAATCTTACATTATTATTTAGCTGATAGTCTCTTTTTCCAGGAAGACTATTCTGAAGCGGCTAAACACGTAGATGTATATCTTCAAGGCAATGAGACCGATGCTGATGCTCTTTTTTTACGCGGAATGATAGACTGGCAGGCAGACGGCAATGCAGAATCTGCAGTATACTATATAAGAAAATCTATTGATCAAGAAGAAAATGAGGGCAAATATTTCTTATTAGGACTGCTCGAACGAGAGTTAAACAATTATCAGGATGCGGCCAAAAACCTAGAAAAAGCGATCAAATTGAATCCCGAATACATACCATGCTTAATTTCTTTATCTGAGATATACGAATATAAGTTTAATAACATTAACAGGGCTCAGGAATTAGCGGAGAAAGCATATAAAATTGATAATGGACAATCTTCGTATAGATTAGCTAATCTCTATCGCGATGGCATGCTCGACATTGCCAAAGCAGAAGAGCATATCAAAACCATTTCTCAAGATTATATATCTACAGAATGGGATAACATACACCAAATCCTGTCTTCTATTCATAACAAAAATCTATCGATTGCAGAAAACGCTCTTCGATCATTTTTAGATGGATTGTCTTTAGAGAATAAAAAACGGGAACAGATTTGTTATCTATATGCAAAATGTATAGAGTTTGGGTATGGCAATACTCTATTGAAAGTAATGGAAGAGATAGGTCTAAAAGAAACTGCTGGACCAGAGTATTATGCCGTACAATCATTATTATCTGGCAATCCAACATCTTTTTTTGATACAGTTGCTAAGGAAATACGTGAAATTGGTCAATCTATTGCGAGAAATATTGATTTTTATATACGACGCTCACAATCGTAAAAAAAATATTACAAATACATTATATAAGATAACTACAATTTTGTAGAACAAATTATCCATTTTTAAAATGATATTTATTATGAGGAAGAATCTACATTTCAGAAGAATCCCAGATTACATCAATCGGGAGCTTGACGGGATAGAATCGCCGTTCGTAGTGGTTTCCGCCACATTGAAAGTATCTTTGGACGACATTGCCAAAGGTGAGTATCGTAATATTGGCATCGCCATCAACAATGGTGAGCTGTCATTCAATCCATCATTTTTACCACCACCAGCTAATGGAACTAATTCAAGAACGAACCTGAATGGCAAGATTATACCATTAAAAGACAGGCCTAAAGTTCCAAAGACGTATTGTTGGTTATCGCCCAATTTTGGTGACCTTTCAAAAGGAACTCATTTAAGTTCCAGAACGATTATGGTATATCAGAAATTGTTCATAGCCCCTCGCGAATGGCGAATTTCGCTTCAGGTACTAAGGAAAGATGATAAGTTTGTCTTACTTAAGGTCGCTGTCGATACGATATTTGATAAGACATCTCCAACTTTCAAAGAAGACTTATTCTTTGCTGTTAACCTTCTTCAGGAGCATATTCGTGATAGCCATGTTTTTGATGCTAACGCAACTCTTGATGATTATCTGAAAGTCACCAGTTTAGGATGGGAAATATTCCCTCCAGGTTCAGTTGAGCGCGTTATCAATATGTTAAAGAAACAAATACGCACTAACAATCCCGCAAAGCAAGAAAGGATCGAGGAGCGAGTCAAATATATAGAAAGTCTTCATCCTATAGAATCATATGTAGGAAAAGGAATGAACAACCGATACTTTGGTGCTAAGTTCAAAGACGATCTCGTTGTATTCGAGAACGAGGATTACGGCAATGCTATTTATGTCTTATTTGGAAACTGGGAGGAATTAAGCAAAAAAAGCCGAACTGAAATTCTGCGCCGTCCTGATAAGGATTTTGTAAGAATTCCACATTCAAAGAACTGGAAATGGGCTTTAAGACAAGAATTGAATAAACACATGAAAATATGAGCACTATTGTCACCCTATCTCAACGTTTCCTAGAAAAAGGCATTTCTTGATATTTCCCAGGTTATATATTTAAAACTCCCTAGTATTTCACTCAAGTGGAAAACAAGCACCCCTCAGGCTTACAATCTTTAAGACGCACCTGAGGGGTGTTAATATGTTTATACAAATCCAATGATTTGTTGGAAATTACTCCTTGGACACTTTATAATGATGGTAAATTTTTGAAAACTATGACTATATTATTGTAAATAGCATCCTTTGATTGCTATTATCATATAGAATTATATAGGTCCAGATATTACACAATTAAAACTCTGTCCTTTTACGGTGAATCCTTTCCATGAGAAACTGAAACATTTTATATTCTACTTCATTGGAGCATAGCATCCTCAATTCATCAGTTTCTCTCATCAACATTTCAAGTTCTCTATCAGCTTGAGAAATACTCATTTTGTCAACGCTAATCTTATCCAACTTGTTTGACAATCTTTCATATTCCGCATAAATGAGCGAATTCTTTTTAACACCAGCCCTCTTATTATCTTGAATCAATTGCTCCATCATCATTCTCATTTCCGACATTTGAGATTGAAGCAAATCCATTGCCATAGTTTTTTTGTTACTACTATCTAAAGTAGGTAAAGCGGCCGGAGAGCTAATTGCCATCAACTTAACAATAGAATTCACATTGCCACTATCTTTTTCTGAATTTTTTGTTGCTTCAATCGCTTCCTTCAAACTTTTTTGTGACGCAAGCACCTCATGATATTTCATATCTTTGGAATATTCAAGATATCTCAAAGGAGCTATATCAAATATTTTTGGAGTATCTTTCTCTTGCATTAAAACAACAGGCCGATCAAAAGCTTGACGTATCCCCAATTCAAACAAAACATTAGGATTACGTGTACTTAAATCACAAACAGCCATAGGAGCATCTATCAATTTCTTTAAGATATCCAAGTGAATTAGATTTGTCTCTTTCACTTCATCAGCTCGAATTGCCTTATAATCCGTTAATGCTATTGCAGGTTTAATTATATCATTATATACATGATCAAAATGTCCTTTCTCATACCCATCACAATCTGAAATAGGCATTATCACGAAACAATTGTTATTCTCTTCTTTCTGCATTTTTACAAATCGTTTAATTCTTATTAATCATAAAAGTCTATACTAGTTTATCAATATTCTCTACTCACGCACAAAAAGAAAGTTTATCACAACGAAATATACTGTCCCTCAGCATCACATAGCCTGGACACGACTAAGCAACTCCATCACTTTTCTTTGTTCATTCTCATTACCTCGATAAACCTCATCTGTCAAAATGAAAGTTGGTAAAGAATTTGAAAATAAGCCTTGTAATGAGATATTCCTTCTCAAATAGTTCTTAAATGAATATTCGTCATATTCATTTTTTGTAATAATTGTCAATCTTGGTGTCTTTGATACACTGCCTGCTAACGAGATAAATAAAGAGTTAAAGTAATTGTAGTCCATCCCATTTAAAGAATGGCCAAAAAAAATGTATTCGTCTTTGTCCCTTAAATCCTTTAATAAATCTGTATGATGGTACTTCCTATTTTGCGTCTTAAACAAAAAAGCATATCGTTCATCAATAGTATTAGCTCTAGTTTCTATTCCAAAAATTAGTTCACCATCATCTGCTAAAGAGCCATGAATATGTTCCGCATCTATTAAAGGATCATAATTACATTTGGCTGCCAAAACATCCAATTGTGTGTAATTAAAGGTATACAATTTAGAATAGTTTGTTATTTTTCCCAAACACGTTAACAGCAACGATGCTACGCTTTTCTTTGTAGGTTTAAATAAAGATTGTTGTTCTGTAAGGTATGCCTTCAGAGATTTACATAAAGCAATAAAATCTATTTCATCCCCCTTGCTATATGCCATAATACTGTTAGAGGTCTTATTCATAGCATATTCAAGTAATGCAGCCTCTATGTCTATCCACTTTTCTACATCATATTTGCTTTTAATGAATCCAAGAAGCCAATTTATATCTTTGCTATGCTCATTATTATCCATCAAATCCTTCCATTGCTCACTTTTAGCAAATGATGAGTATGATGTTTCCAAACCTAAATCAAGGTCAAATCCATTTCCTAAAATGATAATACCCTTAGCCATAAATAGATCTCCAAAAATAGTTCGATAAGCGATATTAGTTGATCATAATAAGTCCTTACTTGATATTAATTGGTACCACCATCCTATATCCATTTAGTATGTCACCCTTCTTGCGCAGTAATATCACATAAAGTGTATATTCTTTATATTGCTCATGCTTCCTAAAAGTGAAATGTAATTTGTTATAATTATTGTGAACTTCAAATTCCTGATAATAAATAGCCATGTTCCTATCTTTGGGCATCACCTCGACAAGAAAGACGTCATCAACTTCATAATTATACTCCTCCCCCATAACAACATAACAATCACCATCTTTTCCTAAAGTATATGATTTAGTATAATATATAATATCAAAGACATTTGTGGCATCAGACGGATAATAAGCATCATAACTATTATCAACTCTCTTATTATAAGGAAGTCCATCAAACAGTTTCTTATACAAATCATTATTAACTCTGGTTCCTTTCTCTAGTGCAGAAATAGCTTCTTCATATGATTTCGTTCTTTGTTCTACAATAGTTCTAAGTGAATCTAGAAAACTCATATCCACCTTCGCTAGTAATTCATCTGTTTGTGATAATCTCACATTTGCATTATGTTCAACTTTATCTAAGAGAGACTCAACCCTGTTGTAGCCAAAGAATCCTAAAATGGCAACCACGACAGAGACGCAAGCCCACACCATATTCATTGAACGCTTATACGCCTGTATATCAACTCTATATTGAAATAGTTCATCTCTCAATTTTTCATAAGATTCATTGTCTTTCAAATCCTCATCTTTTGCTTTACATCCTTTTTTTGTCATACATTTATTGTTATTAATAGTTCATATCAACTGTTTTTCTGTATATAGCGCTCTAAAGATACCGGCTGTAGCGCTCTAATGGGCACCACTATAGCGCAATATGATACTGAGTTGGCAACCAATATCATACATCCTGCAATAATCTCATCCGCAAATATATATCTTTTCACAAGTCCTAAAACGGCAATACAATAATTGTTGAAAACTTGGTGATGTTTCAATTTGTGTGTCCGAAGCGGGATCCGCATTTTAAGGATGATCCAAAATTAAGCGTTTTCTTTCATACCATGATAAACACAAACCACATTTTCATCAAGAGCATCATTGGTGCTTGCTGACGGAAAGAGTGTTCTGTCAGTCGTAATACCCGGTAGGATACGGTTGTAGGATGACTTATCCATCGCAGTCTTTCCCATCAGGACAAGCACAGACTCTTCGTTCGGCATAGCACCGCGCATACGCGTCACACGTCTGAAATCCTTCTGCAGACGCTCAATCCAGTTGGTGGTATAGATCATGGACTGGATGCGCGGAGAGTAGTTCAGGTAAGTGAAATAGGCCTTGTATGAGGCGTCATCCCTCATCCTGCGTATGGACAGATAGTCCTTCCCCCACTTGTCACACAGCGACTGCCAGTTCTGCCAGGCCTGCTCAACCGTGTATGAGCAGTCACCTGTACGGAACACGCTGCGCATGTCGTCAGCAAGGTCTCGTTTGTCGCCGTGACGTACCTTACCCAGCATACCGCGCTTGAGATGGGTGGTGCAGCGCTGAAGCGGCGTGCTTGGAAAAACCATAGAGATGACTTTATCCAGTCCGGACAAGCCATCGGCCACAACAAGGCCTACGCGCTTCACACCGCGTTCGCGAAGGTCCTCCAGCATCTCGCCCCATCCCTGGGCGCTTTCGGCAGGACGGTTGAAGATTCCCAACACTTCGCGTGTGCCGTCCTCAGTGACACCCAGGACAACGTAAAACGATTCCGATGCCACGCTCCGCCTGCGATGCACCTTGATGTACACACAGTCTATGAACACGATGGGATAATACTCGTCCAGAGGACGCTCCAGCCACTCTGACACGTCCTTGCGGACATAATCTATCATGCGGGAGATGCTGGCCTTGCTGTAGTGCTCGCCGTATATCTCGTCAAACACTTCGCCTACCTGTGACTGGGTAAGGCCCTTGGTGTAGAGTGTCCCGGCAAGCTTCTCGCACTCCTCTTCCTGATTACGCAGGATAGCGAGTATCTGGGGATGGAAATTGCCGTAACGGTCTCTCGGAATACGGAATTCAAGCCTGCGTCCCTGGCCGTATGTATGCCCCTGGCGGTAACCGTTGCCCTTGTTGCCGTCACTCATACCACGCAGATATTCACCACGCTCTGCAACCATCATACTCTCCAACATAATCTCAAAAAGGTCATGAAGACCATTTTCTTTCTCCGCATGCTTGCACATGAACTCAGAAAGTTGTTCCTTTGTCAGTACCATAAAGTCTGTTCTTCTAAGGGTTAATAAACTTCGATCACTTATTTTTTCCTTAAAAGTACGGACTTTATTTCTTTTACCTACTCAGACACACTTTTTGGGTAAGCATCCGGTAAACCACGTATTTCCAGCGCAAATCCCATCCAGTATCTTTGCTGCAACCAAACGAAAAGATTATGCTCAGCAAAGAAGAGGTTGCAGATGTTATATCCTACTGCAAGGAACATGGTTGCAGTTACAAGGAGCGTCTTGC